>Ga0209259_1000630_pt1 | contig 11042 bp, 9 predicted proteins | sample WorMetGr2BELIZE1_FD_187417 | JGI IMG/M metagenome (GOLD analysis project Ga0209259, IMG submission 187417) | Marine gutless worms symbiont microbial communities from Max Planck institute for Marine Microbiology, Germany - Inanidrilus... ...
CTTCTTTTTCTGTCTCTTACGGTTGAGGCTCTACAAGGCAAAACGTGTCAAAACTCGCAGCCTTCAGGAGTGGGTAGGTCACTTTGAGCCAAAATTTCAGGGGGAAGGGGTCGTCCCTGGGGAATATTTTTTGGTTTCTACAAAACTAGACACATTTTGCTATCCAACGGTGCAAACTGCACCGTGCTACGTGAAGTCGTTTTGACACAATACCGGCGTGTGACGGACAGACAGACGGACGGACAGACGGACAGACACACAGACGGAATTGCTGTAGCTAATATAGCGCTTGCATTGCGCGCGCTGTAAAAACTTTCAGCGGCAAAGTTGTAGTGCATTCAATTGCCTTTCGAATGGTATCAATATATTGGCAGGGGATGACCCCTTGCCCCTGAAATCTTACCTCCAAGTGACCTGCCCTCTCCTGTCAATGGCATCCTATGGGAGATGTCAGAACTCCTAACTCAAGAACGGATAGCTGTAGGATCTTCAAACTTGGTGGAGGGGTTGACCACGTGACCCGCCATGTATGACCACTGACGAAAGTCAAATGGTCAAAGGTCAAGGTCACTCCAGTTACGGAGTTACCCGATGCACCGGATCTTCACCGCCAAGAAGATAACAAGAGTCGGTACTTGGAACCTCCGCACGCTGTAACAGCGTGGCAGCATGTCCCAGGTGCTGAAGGAGATGACCAACTACAGTCTACAGGAGCTCGGTATAAGCAAGATGCGACGGACTGGACAAGAACAGTTTTGCAGTGAAGGATATCACCATCCTGTACTCCGAGAAAGAAACGCAACACACATGGAGTGGAGATACTGCTCAACAAAGAAGCAGCCAGTGCACTTGTTAGGTGGAATCCTGTAAACCACCGCGTCATCACTGCCAGACTACAGACATGACAATCCAAGGTTTCAATCGTGTAGGTATATGCACCCACATACACGGCTGATGCAGATGAAAAAGAAGAATTCTGCAGCCAGCTACAAGATGCCTTGAATGAGATTCCAATTTACGACGCCAGACTGCTCATGGGTGACTTTAATGCCCAAATTTGCAACGAAAGAAAGGGCTTAATTCTGTCCTGGGACTATGGGGGACAGCAGGTGAGACAAATGACAAGTGTGACTGAATGTTAATAACCTTTTGCAACAACAATGGGACGAAGATTGGAAATACATTCTTCAAGCACAAGGATATCCACAAAAAGCTGGTTATCACCAGATGGTCTAACTCGAAACGAAATAGACTACATCTGTGTGAACAAGAATTGGGGAACGTTGCTGGTGGACATCAGAGTGCTGATGTAGGCTCTGACCACTATCTACTAGTGGGAAAGATCAGGATCAAACTGAAAAGAACAGCGAAGAAAAAGTCAGTCCGTGCCTATGCAGTAGAAAACTTGAAAGAATGTGCAACAGCAGCAGGGTTCCGATAGGAGCCATCAAACCGATTTCAAACTCTGCAGCCGGACTTCTAAACGGATGACCAGTGAGAATCATTCAGTTCCAGCGTGAAGAGCAGTGCAGAGACACTATTGAAACGCAGACGAGGCACAAACATTGAACACTGGATATCCGTAGAACCTGGAACCTCATAGACAAGAGGAAAGAGGCGAAAAACAGACGAGACAAAGCACACACAAGAGCCAGACAGTGCGCACAAAACAATATGTACAGAGATTTGGACAAGGATGCGAAAAAGGTTGCAAACAAGACAACAAAGACTGGATTGAAAGCAAGTGCAACCAGACACAGGCAGCGCCTAACAGAAATGACAGCAGGACGTTCTACAGCATGGTGAGGCAGCTGACATGTTTCAACAACAACAACAACGTGCCCATATAGGTGGAAATATACTCCTTACAGAAGAAGAACAGAAAGCCAGATGGATGGAACACTTCCAGGAGGTGCTAAACCAACCAGATCTCACAGTTATGTTGGATTTGGGCAATGATGTCCCTAGGGAGCAGATCAGCTTGAAGTCAACATGACAGACATCACTGCTGCAGAAGTCACCCGAGCAATCAACAGCCTCACTAATAAAACGGCACCGGATATAGATGGGATCTCGCTCGACACAGCTGCTCAAACATAGCAAGGACGTCATCACAGGACAGCTGGTTATGCTGTTCAGCAGCATCTGGCGTGAATTAGAGGTATCGGACGCCTGGAAGAAAGGGATCATTGCGAAGCTGTCCAAGAAAGGAAGCCCTAGTGACTGCAACAACTGGAGAGGAATCACCCAGTTATTAGCACACGGCTATGGTTTCCACCAGAGTGTTGCTCAACAGACTACAAGACGCACTGTACCAAACCCTTCGCGACGACCAAGCAGGCTTCAGGAAAGGTCGCTGGTATACCGAACAAATCTTTGCATTACGAAACATTGTACAGCACAGCCTGGAGCAGCAGAAAAATCTAAATATAAACTTCATCGACTTCAGGAAGGCATTTGATAGCAGACCATCCTTGTGTAAGATACTGGAGCACTATGGCATCCGTGAGCGGTAGATAACTCTCTTCAAAGCACTATACAACAACTCCAGTTGCTGCGTCAAGACGAGTACAGGACACAGAGTTCGAGATTGTCTCAGGAGTTAGACAAGGATGTATGTATCTCCAGGCGGAATCTAGCTTCGTCAAAGACGAGCCCAGGTCGGCTCGCAGCAGCGATAATGATAACTATGACAAGCAAGATCAGAATCACGTAGCAGCCAGAAGTTGTCAAGAGCCATCGGCGGAGCGTCAATACAATCCGCCGGGTAGCCAATCAAATCCTACAGGCAGTAACAGTGACGTTAGAGACAGTAAGTCGCGCAAGCGCGAAGCATCATCATCATCATCAAGTTTCTTTAATAAAACAAGTTGACAATCGCAACAGTGTTTACAATGTAAATAAGCAGTAAAGTTAATGCAGCGATAAAAGTACAAACTAGTAACAATCCTTATAAATGGCTCTAATTAAAAAGTTACGATCGTTAAGGTCACTGGTTTTACATATAAGAGATTTGTTGTGAGATCTGGTGCGCAGCGAGTACACAAGTTCTGGCCTATCAGGTAAGTATGAGTGTAGGACGTGTGTTTCGGTGTACAGTATTTTACGGAACAACGCATCGTCGGCTTCCAAGAACATGTCAATAACAGTAGCTGATTGCTCTGCGTAACCGAGCTTTACGCAACGGCGAAGAAATGAGTCGAGACGCACATAGTCAGACGCAGAGCAAAAACCATGCCACGCTGGCGCGCTGTACATTAACTTTCCAATCACCGTAGCATTAAACACGTCTTTCAGTGACTGGTCGCCGAGGCCATGACATCTAAGTACTCGCAGGGCGTACAGCAGACTTGAGCAAGAAGCAAGTAGGCTGCTGACGTGGTCAGTAGCCGTGAGACTATTGTTGACGACGACGCCGAGGATTGTCAGTTTGTCAACACGTTTGATGTCAGGACACGGCGGCGTCGGTTGATCTGCCTTACCACGTAATCTGCGTGACCGGAAGACTATCTCGTGTGACTTGGAACAGTTTAGCTGGAGGTTATTGTTGGAAGCCCAGGACTTGACATGTGAAACCTCATCGCCGCGTGTATGAGAGTTCCTGGCGGGAATGATGAGGTAGGTGTCATCAGCAAACTTAATGATGACATTGCCGTCGTGCCTTGGATGCAAGTCAGCTGCGTTGACAATGTAAGATGCAGGACCAAGACTGGAACCTTGTACAACGCTGGCCGTAATTTCAACAAGAGAAGATACTTCACCTGCAAACCTGGTACAGTGGGAGTGACTATTGAAAAAATCTCTAATCCAGTTGTATACTTCATCCGGGAGAGTAAGCTGAGCCATCTTGTCCATGAGGGTTGCATGACGCACAGTGTCAAATGCTTTGGAATAATCCAAAGCTATGACGTACACAAAGTTATTGGTCGACAGCATGTCACACACAGTGTGGAACAAGGCAATGAGCGCCGCAGTTGTCGAGCCAGTGGGCCTAAAAGCGTACTGGTCAGAGAAACAGAGTGAATGTGGGGGGTGTTGGAGTGCAGGATAAATAAACTTCCGGACAACGTGTCTTTCAGTAAGACGTGACAAAACTGGTGTGACTGAAATAGGTCTGAATTAAGAGATACAGGATGTTCGACAGTAGTGGTGAAGAGAGAGTTAGTGGACGATGAGCAAATGACTGGTGGAACAGAAACTTGTATCTTAATTGCTGGCACAGTGAGAAGGACGCCAGTTGCTGAGATTGAGATTGAAACGCCATATTATACAGGCAAAGTGAAGGCGGTTTGTATGGACAATCCACTATATGATGTGATTATTGGAAACGTGCCAGGTGTTAGTGATGAAGATAATACTCGGCTCGAAGCGCAAGTTGTAGTAACGAGAGCACAGGCTAAGCAGCAAGTTAAGCCAATTAAGCCATTGAAGGTCATTGAGAATTTGGGAGAGGATGTGACGAGAGAAAAGTTAATTGTATTGCAGGGACAGGATCCGAGTTTAGCCAAGTTTATGAAGGAAGCAGAACAGAATCAGAAGGCTGGAAGGGCAGAAGTGTATTTCAAGATGAAGGATGGAATTTTATACAGGTACTGTAGAAACTTTGAAAGGCGTGAAATTTCTTAAGTAGTGATACCAGAGGGATTAAGAGAGACGGTGATGACGATGGCTCATGATGCAGTGATGAGTGGACATCAAGGACAGAAGAAAACAAAGGATAGAATTTGGAGAGAATTTTGGTGACCAGGATTTGGTAGTGATGTGACTAGATTTTGCAGGTCATGTGATATCTGTCAGAGGACTATTGCTAAAGGAAGGGTTCCTAGTGTACCGTTAAGAAAGATGCCAGTCATTGATACACCGTTTGAAAGAGTAGCAGTTGACTTGGTTGGACCAATTTTCCCACCAACAGAAAGAGGGAATAAACATATTTTGACCATGATGGATTACGCTACAAGGTATCCAGAAGCAGTTCCTTTCCTTTGAAGGACATTCAAGCTGAGACGATAGCTGAAGCAATAGTCAACATGTTTACAAGAGTTGGAGTCCCGAAAGAAATTTTAAGTGACCAGGGAAGAAAGTTCTTGTCAGCGGTCATGAAGGAAATGTGTAGACTACTGTCTTTGAAGCAGTTAGTCACGACACCGTACCATCCAAGTTGTAACGGCCTCACAGAGAAATTTAATGGCACGTTGAAGAATATGTTGAGGCATATATGTGCTGAAAAACCGAAAGATTGGGATCGATACATTGGACCACTGTTGCCCGCTTACAGGGAAGTGAAACAGGATAGTCTAGGCTAATCACCCTTTGAGCTGTTATATGGCAGAACAGTGAGAGGGCCAATGAGTATTTTGAGAGAGTTGATGACTAATGAGAAAGTGGAACCGGAAGTTAAGACCACCTATGAGTATGTGTTGGATTTGAAGGACAGACTGCAGAGTACGTGTGAGTTGGCACAAATTGAACTGCAAAAGTCGCAGATAAGACAGAAGAAATACTGTAATAGGAAGACGAAAGTCAGAACTTTTGAGAATGGAGATGAAGTTTTGGTTTTGCTACCAACAGATTCAAATAAGCTACTATTACAATGGAAAGGTCCATTTGAAATTCTTGAGAAGTTGAGAGGAGATGATTACAGGGTTCAGTTAGTTGGAAGAACAAAGACGTTTCATGCAAACATGCTAAAGAAATACTGGAGTAGAGAAAATGAAGACAGAGTACATGTTTCACATGCCATGGTATTTGAACCGGAAGAAGCAGACGAAGATGAGTTTGTTGACATCCTTATGGGTCTGAAGTCTGATAAGTCGGATGTCAAGGTGAATCCAGAGTTAACAGAGGAACAGAGACGGGAAGTGATGAAAGTGTTGGAAGAATTTCAGGATGTTTTCACGGATGTGCCAGGTTTAACAAATTTGGGAAAACATCCCATCACTTTAACTACTGAGGAACCAATTAACAGTAGACTTTATTCGTTGCCTCATTCAATGCAGAAAGAGGGCATAAGAGAACTCTCAAGGTTATCTGATGTAGTTTTTGTTGTGATTATCCGTAAACCGGATGAGTTGAACAAAGTCTGTGTAGACTTTAGTAAGCTTGAGAAGGTGACAGTGTTTGACCCTAAGCTGATGTCACAAAAGGTCATTGACCCTTTTGGGGTCAAGTGATTACTCAATTTAATTAGTGAAGTGGGGTGAAGCCCAAGATCGAATTTTGAAACGCGAGAGATTTAGTATTTAACTGTTGAGGAAAACTAATCGGCCCACACAATGTGCCGTAAATAAGGCCATACAGAAGTTTCAGAACTTTCTCTATGGAAAAGAATTTATTTTGGAGACGGATCATCAACCCTTGTTGTACTTAGGGAAAGCCCAATATGGACAGAATGGCCGTCTTATGCGTTGGGCTTTGGTTCTCCAACAGTACCAATTTACTCTCAGAGCTATTAAAGTATCTGAGAATGTAGGCGCTGATTTTTTAAGTCGCCACTCGGTCACACGTGATGTTTGAGTACTGTGTGACATATGTCTATTTGTTTGTGTTTTGTATAGTTAAGTGTTTTGTTGTTTTGAACATGTATTTTGCGGGTGCGATTTTGCAAAGTATATGAATGTATGTATAACACCTCGTTTATGTACTATGTTATATGATAGCATGTGATGTGTATGATCATGCAATGGAGTTATTGAGTTGTATATATTTTATTCTTACCTACTTATGCTCTAGCTATCCACCATTTATGGCACTGAATGACCTATAATGTGCTGATGTGCCGTTAAGAAACTACTCACTCACTCACTACTGAGTTGTATATAGTGAATGATTAGTAGTGATATTGTGATGTTTTGAGTGATACCTCATCATATTTAATGAGAGAAAACTGGTGTTTCCTCTTTGAAGAGGGGAGTAAAATGTAACAATCCTAATGTATAAATAACGTTGTTAGTGTAGACGCGGCTTTATGATTGAGTGTACACGCGTCTTTAACATAGCCGAACGCGTCATCTTTGGGCCAGCTGTTGGTCACGTGCAGGTCAGTCGCGTGACGATCAGCTGATGGTTGACTGGAGAGTGAATAAAAGATCGGCGTAAAACGAGTCCGTAGAACAAAGTTATAAAGTTATCAGTGACGACGGTCACTCGTTGTGGATTTTGAGCGAGACATCAGATGTCGAAGTTAAGTGTTTAGAGTGGAGACATCAGAGATAGACGTCAATGATGAATACGTCGTTATTTAAGTTTCTCCCCAACATTGTGTGAGTATAGCAGCTGTGCTGTTGTTTTATTTGTCGCTTGACTACGAATTTCGACTAGTTGGATGCGGCCTAAATAATTGACAGAGGCCGTGTTGTGTGATAGGCCTATATTCAATATAATGAGATATTGTCTATGTTTAGTGATTTTGCTTATCAAGTGTATTGATTTGTATAATTGTAACTATTGGTGATAGGCCTACAGGCCTATACTATATAGTCCCGCCGTCCGGTAGGGGTACCGTGCATTCGCGTCCGCATGAAATATTTTTGCACTTTCATGACCTTTGGACCATACTAAATAAGATTAGGGAGGGTGTCGCCCTGTCACCTTTGAGCATTTTGCATAAAATCCATTATTATGTAAATTAGATGTCGCCATTATCTGAAGTTCTATTTTTTCTCATATCTCTGTAATTTCTTGTCCTATCTTCGAGATAAAGGCCTCTACAGCCATGGTTTCATGGTCAAGGATTAAGACGGAAAGTCTTAAATTGCCGATTATTGAATTTTAAAAAGGTTATATATGCAAATTAAGTGAAAATACAAATAAAATACGCATGTATATTCGCACATTATTGACAAATACGCGCATGTTAATATGAAACCTTTACATTTGCTAGGTCATTGATATATTTAGAGATAAAAACAGACACATTGGAAGTTAAACACACAAAGACTAATCCATTATATTATGCAAATAGGTGACGTCATCAGAGGACCGCTTAATTCGTTGTTGGTGATAACACACTGAAGCAATTCAGTCCAGAACAAAGTAATAATGGTTGATTACATGGACAGCCAGATAAGATCGCTGAGCTTCCTTGACGAACTTAAACAGCATGACTGCATTCTTAATATAGCTATATACAAATTAGCTGACGTCATCTGAGGTTCATTTGTTATTTCCGTAATTACAAGGCAGTAAATACGTTATACGCATCTCCCGTTTACAAATGAAAAATAATGCAAGTAAATGGTATAAAGTGGGTATTATCTTGACGCCGAATTATCGCCGTGTACGGGCCATGTAAACGTAAGGGCCATGTAGGTAGCCGTATACACGGGCCGTCTACACGGCCGTGTACACGGCCCGTGAGCACGTGACACGTGTACACAGCCATTACACCGCCATGTATACGGCGTGCACGGGAAGTCTACACGGCAGTTACACGGCCGTGTACGGGCCGTCAACGGCCGTCTAGACGGCCGTTGTGCGGCTGCGTACGGGCCGTGTACACGGCCGTGTAACGTGTCGTGAACACGGCCGTGTACACGGCCGTGTAACGTGTCGTGTGCCCGTCACACGGCCCGTGAACACGTCGTCGCCCGCAAAAACGGCCCGTACACGTCCGTATAACGGCTGTGCCGTATACACGGCCCGTACACGGCCGTGTATGGGCCGTGCACACGGCCCGTCTACACCACCCGTGTACATGACTGTGAACGGGCCGTCTGCACGGACGTCTTCGACCGTGTACATGGAGCGTACACGGCCCGTACACGGGACGTGTACACGGAGGTGTACGGGCCGTGCACACGACACGTATACGGCCACGTACACGTGTCTACGTGTACACGGCCGTGTTACACGGCCGTGTACGGCCGTGTAACGTGTCGTGTATACGGCAGTGTACTGGCCGTAGCGGCTGGTTTACACGGCAGTGTACGGGCGGTATGCACGGCCGTTTTCGGCCGTGTACACTGGCCGTGTTCACAGCCGTTTTCGGCCGTCTACATAGCGCGTACACGGCCGTTTAACGGCCCGTGTACTCGGCCGTTACACGGTCGTGTACAAGGGCCGTCTGGGGCGTGTATACGGCAGGTAGGCCTACCGGGCCGTGTACACGTTCCCAGACGGCACGCTACGGCCGTGTGCGGCCCGTGTACGCGGCCGTGTACACGGCCCGTGTAGACGAACATGTACACGGCTCTGTATGGGACGTGTACACGACCGTGTACATGGCGCGTTACGGCCGTGTACACGGCCGACGGCCGTAACGTGCCGTCTCGGCCCGTGTACACGGCCGTGTAGGCTTACCTGCCATGTACACTATTGTGTACCGGCCGTGTACACGGACGTGTACATGGCGCGTACACGGACTTTTAACTGCGGTGTAGACGTATGCACGTGTCGGACAGCCGTGTAACTGCCGTCGTACACGGCCGTATGCACTGCCGTGAACTGGCTGTGAACGGGCCGTGTACACACGGCCGTAACGGGCCGCACACGGCCGTAGCGTGCGGACTGGGAACGTGTACAGGGCCCGGTAGGCCTACCTGCCATGTCCACGACGGCTGTGTACGCGGCCAGGTACACGGCCCGTGTACACGAACATTTACATAGCCGTGTACGGGCCGTGTACATGGCCCGTGTATACGAATGTGTAGTCGTGTACTGGCCGTGTACTCGGCCGTGTATATGGCGCGTACACGGCCTTGTAACGGCGGTGTACACGTATGCGTGTATACACGGCTGTGTACACGGCCGTGAACGGGCCGTGTACACGGCCGCGTACGAGCCGTGTCGGACCGTGTAGACGGCCGTGTACGTGCCGTGTACAGGGACGCGGGCCGTGTACACGGCTCGTGCGCAGTATGTTACTGCGATTTTCTTTGCAAAAGACACTTTTTATGCCGAAACGTACAGCTACAAATCCATTACATTCAGAAAGAGCTAGGACAACTAGCGCTCCTAGCGCCGCGTTGCGGAGGACAACAGTATTACGTACAATGCTCATAATAGGGTGAATGGAGAGTTGAGCCACTTGTCTTTGTTGTACTAACTATGGTACCAAAATTATCTTAACATATATGTGGTGGAAACAGAGTCAGATGCGGACGAATACTTATCCGTTATGCGTGAAAAACAATTTAGTTTGCCATTATTTTCATCGATTTGCATGTGCACATGCTAAAATATTCATTATTCGGCAATTTTAAACTCTTCATCTTAATCCTTGACCATGAAAACATACATGTAGGCGCATGATCTCGAAGATAGGATAAGAAATTAGAGAGATATGAGAAAAAAATAGAACTTCAGATTAATGGCGACAGCTAATTTGCATATCAATAGGTTTTATGCAAAATGCTCAAAGGTGACAGGGTGACACCCTCCCTAAGCAATAGTCACAGTAAATTTACGCAGATGTAGTTTATGGCCAATGTGATGAATTTTTAACTTTTTGTCTAGTCTTGTGTGTATGAATACAAGAATTAACTTGGAGCATATTTATGACATAGAAAGGTAATAAACCGTGAGTAGCAGAATACATAAAGCAAGCAAGCTGTAAATCATTTATGTTATAAATGGTCAGGATTTGCAATTTGTGAAACAATGGGGCTGAGTTGGCATTCTGGGTTGAGAACGTTATGATTCGTTAATCACATCACATTGAGACGACAGATGCAGGCCTTTTTTGTAAGAGATAGGCCTATAGTGAGTTTAAGGCAGTAGATCGATGGATTGCCACACAATATTACAGTATTCAAGGTATGGTTGAACTAGATAGTGTTTTCAAGACAGACAAGGGGCATTTTTCTTAATATAAGAAACAAGGCCTAAATTTTTTAGACACTTTTGATTTTATTACGTGAATGTGATCTGTCCATGTTAATATTTTATTTATTACACCAAGAATTTTGTTTTGTCAACTTGGATGATGTTATTATTATCAATAGTAATAACTGGGCTTATACCTATTTTATGGTCGCCCTATGTAATAGGGAGACCATATATATTTCCATGCTGTGGTTTGTTCTTCTTTCTTCTTTCTTTTTTTC
>Ga0209259_1000631_pt1 | contig 11034 bp, 9 predicted proteins | sample WorMetGr2BELIZE1_FD_187417 | JGI IMG/M metagenome (GOLD analysis project Ga0209259, IMG submission 187417) | Marine gutless worms symbiont microbial communities from Max Planck institute for Marine Microbiology, Germany - Inanidrilus... ...
TTGGGCCCATGTCTATTGTGGCCACGGTCGCCCTTCTCAGCTACTGCTGAGCTCTTGTTTGTGTTTATTTTGTGTTGTAGTGCAGTTGTTTTGATTGGTAAATGCTTGCTTCTGTTGTGTTAGGTTTTATTTTTACATACCAAGCCAAGAGATTGACTTGCGGAATGTCTCCGAAATGACACATTTTGTGCCGAGTGGGACGTAAAACTGTAACTCAGTCAATCTCACTCAATCAATTTTCGATCGGTGTCCGACCTCTTACCGCCATATTACCACAGTTATACCCGTTCCCGCTATTAACCACCGGATTGTTACAGTTTTGATTTCCACCTGCGGGATTTCCACGGAAACCTGTGGGAAGATGTGTTACCAGTCCCATGCAAAACTCTAATGTGCATGTGGTTTGTTCCATTATCGTGTACTCTTATTGCACCAATACGTTATTGTGAGAGGTTTTTAATTACCTGATCTGTTGTAATGTTGCCTTCAGTGCTTTGACAATGTTGGATGGGCGTCAGAAAGAGCATCTGCTTGTAAAAAATCGAGTTATCAGGTGTAAAAAATTGAGTGATCAGGTACTGGCGTGGTTATCTCTATGGAGCAAGGTGCAAATGATTTGCATATTGTCAAGAGCTGATGCCACTGCCACCCCATCATCTCTTGGTTTATTAAAATCCAGATTGGTTTAATTTTTCTGGTGCTGGTTACCCAGGTTGTCCTGGCAAAGAGGCCATCAAATGGGTGTTTGTTTTGTTTGTTGATCTGTTGTAATGGTTCACTGTACCTTAGGCTTAGGAACCCAACAGTCTATCTGGATAAACATTTGCGGACTGAATTTAGAACTGAATTTAGTAGGCTACATGTCTTCTTTATTGCAGCGTAAATCTGATGACTAACAGTGTAATGTGCTGTTACCAGTATTTAAAGGGAAAGGAGACCCTTTGGACGGTGGCTGCTACAGAGCAGTAGTTGCTGGAACATGCAATGAAGGTGATGGAACGTGTGTTTGACAGAAGAATCGGGGGAAAATGGAAGTTGATCACAGGGAGTTTGTAGTCAGGCTGGGAAGACAAGTACAAGAGAAATATTGAAATGAAGGAAGCTCTACTGTGCTTTCTTAAACCTTGAAAAGCATAGGGAGGTGACTAGATAGGCTATGAGGAATGCAGGTGAGGAGGAGTGATGGCCAGTTTGAATGCATTCATGGCACTATAGTTAGCACAGCATCTTGGTCCCTCATTTTCCAGTCCTGCATTTGAAGCTGAGCCATACTTATTATGGCCACCGTCCACAGCAGATGCAGATGTGCACATTATATTTTGTCCTGTTTCTTCTTCTTCTTCTTCTTCCTTTTTTCCTCGCCTAATCTCAGCCATCACAGATCGGATGTCTACCATACTTCCACACATGGTGTGGCCTTAGTGCGAATTTGGGATGTATGTCTGAAACGTGCTGCACGCGGCTCGCTGAAAATACAGGATGCAAAAATGACGCAGAAAATCGCCATCTGGGCACTATCGCACAACTTTGCAACCAAGGCACACATCGACAATCGGAAAAAAACTTGTTAAACAGCAATACCTCCTCCACATGTGCTCACAATATGGCGAACTTTGGGGCCCACTAGCGGCTGAGATCGTTTCGTTAGTTTGGGGCACCCCAGCAAATTTCAACGGCTTTTGCATCTTGGCAGCGTTACTGCACCGCACTCTAGTAGTGGGCGTCAGCCAAACTTGTGGCGTTGAACAGAGGGCGCCACCTATACTTGGCAGGGCGGCCATCACGTTCGGCATTGGCCCACATTCTAGTTGATTTGTATTTTATTGATTTATCTTAAATATCTGCCATTTGATATTAATTAACTTATGACAGCCCGTATTTGTGGTTAATTTGTAATAACTTGATACAGGTTTTCTTGTTGTTGCTCATGTGTCACTAAGTCAGCAATTACTGTATTTTGTATATGATGCTGCATCTAATTTTTTAAAGAAGTTGTCCTGTAAATAGTCAGACACTAAATACTGTGATGGTCCCGATTGTTATTTTCAGCAAGCTACTAGCACCCTAAGTAATGTGTTACTAGTGTTTGTATAATTTGCAACTTGCATTATTTTTGTTGTTGTCCCGGTATTTCATTTATCGGAGGTCGATTTTTTTTTGCCCCAAGCAGCGAACAGCTAATTGAATCCAGAAAAAGTGAACGAGGTGGAAAAATTGTAAGGACCTCCTCTGTCACCATGGCGAGTATGGTAGGTATCAGACTACCCATGCTACTGGAAGGCAGAAAAAGTTCAAGGTCTTTTTTGCTTGACTTGCTTTTGAACAGTCAAGTTTGTGCTAACAGTGTGGCCATTAAACCATCTAAATTAAAAAAAAATGTTTTGATAGCATTGTATAAGGAAGGTTCATAGTTGTGTATGCACATTGAACATTTCTTTGTGCCATTTGGTGGTGCCAGTACAAAATGTTGAGTTTGCAAGTTTTAAAATACACAGTTTCTCATCTCAGACTCAGGGAGGTGATGCGATGCACCGATTGAGGTGAAATTTGGAGTGGTAGAGCAGACCGTAGGTCCACTCTTGCACGCCATATTGAAGGGTTATAGAAACCCATAAAATTCAGAATTCCATCAAATGTCAGGTTTCTCACTCCCACAACATCATACACCAATCAAGGTTATATTTGGCATGGAGGTGACATAGGTTGTCTCTTCCATGCCAAATTTTTCCTCAGTTGATGCAGGGGTGGGTTGTGAGACTGTAGAAACTGGATATTTAACAAATTTTGGGAGTATAATTGCCCCATAGGGGTATATTACTTAAGCCATTCATGCAAGATTACCAGGGTCTATGGCCAAGTTATATCCACTTTATTTGATAGCATTTGTTTCTCAGTAAGTGCAACAAGTCAAAGGCATAGTACTAGCAGGATATACTGACACCTTAACCACACAACCATGGCCACAGCGGTATTTAGATTAAAATAGTTTTATTGCCGTGCTGTTTGGATTACGGTATTAATTAATTAACATTTCTGCATATTCTGCCGGTTTTGCAATGATGTGGTATTAGTATTACTTATGATTTTAGTTTAAAATATTTTTGTTAAGATTAGATTGGCTAAAGCATGTTAGTTGATGCATATTGTTTAATGTGCAAGTTGCTGACATTTGTAATACTGTACAGTATTCTCATGACAATGCTTTATTGATAATTCCATTATAAGACAGTGATGTGATTTTTTTATTCAATCATGAATGTTATCATTGAAGCATTTATGCTAACAAGCAATGTTTTGCAATATTGTGTTATTGTTGTAAGTGAAATGCTAATGAAGTCTGCTCATGCAATGTTGTTGCTGTATGTTAGCTGTTTATCTTCAGATCTTCTACACATGTTACTTTGAGTGTAAGCATCTCCATAATTGGGGGGACATAGCAGGGAGTAGGGACGGAACTCCACCATTGGGGTCCTGAGACAGGGCCCTGGTAGGGGGTCTGGGTCCCCCAAAAGTGAAGCTTTTTTGTCAACGTTAAAGTAAAGTATGTTTTGGTGAAATAAAATGCCATGAAATCAACAATCAAAGACGACTTGACTCCTGAAATAATGGGGCACTAGTGATAGTGTCCCCCGGTCCAAATATTGGGGGGACACGTCACCCGTGTCACGGTTTAAACTTTAGTTAGCAAGTTGCCGCCTTTATCCTGGTGTCAGTGGAGAGCGAGATTTACTTTCAAATTGATTTGCAGTGAAAAAAGTTGGAAATTTGATTTGCTCTATCCGGTATTCTCACAACAGGCTGTTTTTTTCTGAAAGAGTACTTTATGTCGATTTTGACAGTATTTTTACGTGGGGTTCTTTGATATTGCTAATGTCTGTCCTGCTATATACTATCTATTTATATGCAGTATGTTCACATTCGTTATATACTAGTTATTGTATGTTATCTGTTATGCACTCCACGCATAGCATACAGTCCGTGCTTTTTGGAAACAAAAATGTGCCGGTACGTATGTTTAATACTAGCACTGAGGCTGCATGCATTGTTTATTTTCACAGCAAGGTGAAAAGGAGCCGGTACATCGTACTGGTGCATACCATCACAAAAAGCACTGCATGCAGTACTGAATTAAATCAAGTCAAAAAGTCAGTTCAGATGGTGGACTGAATTGTGTTAGTCTGAATTCTTTTTCACAATGAATTGGTGCATTTTTCACCAACAGTTGCTACAAAATGAAAAATGAAAGAAAAGAAAATTAATATTACAGTACTGTGTGTGCATCTAGTATACCAACCAAATATGAACAACTAAAAGCAGTATTTATTTACATAGTTGTACAAAATATTGAGTAATGCTGTTTTTTGCATTTGTCTACTCATTAGTATTAATATTAATATTATGGCAACACTGGTGAGTGGCATCCACAAATGTTGTTCATACTCTCTAACCTAAGTAGTTTTTATTAGATTTTCGAAAGACTGTCACTTGGATAGCATAACACCTCACTCAAATTTAATAACCAGCCAGATCGGACTGATGTTTTCTCCCAAAACCTCAAAATTTGCCTCCAAAATTGACTTGTTTTGTTTATCTTTCGAATGTCTAACTATGCAATTCAAATCCACTACACAAGTTGACCACGCCCAAGTGATAAAGTACCCCAAAAAGGGGTGGTCAGAGTCATGTGACACTGCTGTCCACTGGTGTGCCAAACTGTATTTTTTATATTTTGAAGTGTTGCTTTGTGAGTGCAGTTGCAGACCAACCTAACCATCAGCACCGTGACTTTGGTCCTCTGAACCACTGAACAGTGTGCACTTGTAACTGCTGTTCATAACTGAATGTGTTCTACCATGTTGAAATGTCAAGATGAGGGCAACTGCGTGTGAACTATTGTGCTTCGTCTGTTTTGTGGCACTGAACAGCCTATAATGTGCTGATGTGCTGTTGAGAAACTACTAACTGTTTTGTGATGACTGGATTTGAAATTTTTGAATTTTTCCAAAAAAAAACTTATTTTTTAAATTTTAAAATTTTGTTTCAAAATTGTGAGGTAACTGCATGTGTATATTTTTTTCAGAATTTTAAACAACAAAACAAACAAGAAATAAGATAGGCAAATGCAGTACAACACATACAGTAAAGAACAACACTATGGCTGAACTGTGAACAATGAATTGCATCATCTCGTGTCGTATTTGTCGTATGACCAATTACTGAAATTTAATATTTTCTTTCCCATTGTGTTGTGGTGCAGTATTCGGCTTCATTCTGTTATGTGGTGACATCTCACGAATGCTGCTACATGAAATTGCATATACTGGCAACTAATTAATTTAATATCAAAGTGCAAATTTGTGCTGTATTTCCAACATTAATTTAATTTGTTTAATTACCTATTTCTTTGTCTTTTGCGTTCAGGGACTTCAACTTTGGTACTTTGACTTCGAGTTATGGGTGTGCTTTTCGGTTACTTTACTAACCAGTTAATAACTGGTTAACCGACGATGCTAGCGTCGCCAATGCTGTCGCCAACTCATCATACACAATGTAAATGTAAACACAGCCTGCTTATGTTGAAATGATGTTGTGGACGTTTTGTTTGTGTTAGACTGTTAACAGTTGTTCAGTTGTTCTAGTTGCTGAACTGGTTTTATGAGCTTTCTGGTTTTGTGCTTTTCTGTATGCATTTCGTTGTTTTCTGTATCTGTGTCTAATGCTTGTGGGTGGTTTATTTCATTCAATAACCACATAATGAAAATAAAGTACCAGTATCATTGGGGTGACGATACTTTTTGGTACCGCGATACCCGTAAGTATCGCGATACTTATGAAATGACCTACATCATTTTTGTTCACTCATTAGTACATTCTTGATTGTAAAGTGATGTTCACTGCTGCACAAACACAATACAACACACAACTCGCATACATGTATCAAAATACGTCTCATCGCAGGTAGACACTGTCACAGTTTATCAGTAGAGTCAAAGGGAAATCATCATAGCTATTATATCGACATAATATTTAAGAGACATTTCATATACTGTAATTTGTAACATTTGTGGTTTATTCTTCGTACTAAAATTTAAGAAAAATTCGAGAAATTTTCCTGAAATTTTTCATTGAAATTTTTACGACGACAAAATTTCACGAAATTTTATATCTCTGGCCAGCAGTCTGCTGACATAGGCCCGGCCCCTATCGATGCAATGTTGGCGTGAATAATAGCTGAAACACAACAGAGACGACAATAACAGAAGCAACTAACTAAATTAATGATACGCACGATCAAGTATCGCGATAGTATCGAGTATCGCGATACTTTTTCATGATATGTATCGTGGCATAAAATTTCTGGTATCGCCCAACACTAAAATAAAGATCAACAACTACTATTCGTCAATTTGCCTGTGTTTATTTATGACATAGTATTGTATATAAGATAAAATGTATTAACACCACACTTAATACCGGCAGCATTGCGCAGTGCAAAGTGACAGTATATAAGTTACCCAGAGGGCAATTTTGACGTTTTTCGCCCCACAGGGGCGACACGTTGCACCGATGTGGGTGAAATTTGGCATGGAGGAGTCCTCCATGCGAAATTTCACCCCCATCGGTGCAACGATCAGGGTATAGGACCCCAAAAACTGAAAATTATACTGAAATTTGACCAAACTTTGGAATATAAACGCACAGCAGGGGCGTATGCCTTGCACGATTTTCACGAAATTTGCACAGTTTGTACCCCGTTTTATGATGCATTAGCTGATAAAATTTGGATTGGATTTGCTCAAGGGGTTATGGAGGTTTTAAGTTGAGTGAGACGGTCTTCCCAAGAATTTTCAGCGGCGGGCGCCCCATGGTGGCGAAACTATGCGTTGGACTCCCAAGAGGTGCAAGGAGGTGCTCAAGGTCCTCTATCACCATGCCAAGTTTGGTGGGGCTCGGATTTCACGCATCGCTGGGGTGGCCAAAAACGCTGAGTTTTTGTCTGTCTGTCATTCACACTTGTGGTCAAACTTGCCTCCGCGTAACCTGATAAGCGATGCCGGTGTTGTAACTGCATAGGGTTACTACTTATTTCTTTTAATAACTGTAGTGTGTAATTTTAAGTAATCTCACACTTCTGTTAGTTAGCTAAATAACTGAGTAATCATAATAATTATATAAACTAATCTACATAAAATACTAAAGTTAAATGATAATTGTATAATTGTACACGTTAAACACCAATTATGGCATAGCAGTGGCCGCAGTATAATATATAGCATAGCGATCAGGAGAACTTTCTATTAGAACAACATAGATTCATTTTTGCAGCATGCCCCTAGGGGTTTTGCGATGCTGCCGGTTTTGCAGCAGCTCTGCAATGCTAACACAATGTAGCCAGGCCGAGGCCTATTTTTTAAGCTGGGTCCCTATCTAACACAATGTGGCCAGGGCTGAGCCCTACCTGCATGCCAAGTTTCAGCTTGATCCATCCAACCATTTGGCCACAGTGCACGAACGTTACAGACAGGACAGACAGACAGACAATGGTCGCCCAAAAATCCCAGATGGCGGCGGCCGCCATCTTGAAAAGTTGAAAAATCGCCATATCTCGGCGACGGCTGACGAAGTTTGACCCTCTCGACCATTCCGTTTCGAAAATCGGGCCCCAGTAGCTGCACTTCTTGTCTCCGGACCTGGCTCACTGCACTACACTGCTCATCAATCTAACTGTAGGGGAACATCTCCAAATTTTGTGTGAAGGACGATGGGGCCCGGGGGATATGTGCAAAAGTGGCATCGCGCAGTGGTTCCTTGCACTATACTGCATGGCGTTCTTGTTTTATGGTGCACGGTGTAATACAAGGGGTGTTCAAAAAGTTTGTAGACTGATATAGATCCACATTATAAATTTCACTGATATTGTGTCACTGGTTATGGTCACCCTATGGAATAGGGCAGACCATTTTATTTTCGCCGTGTGGTTTCTTCTTTCTTTTTTTTTCCTCGCCTAATCTCAGCTGTCGTAGACTGGTTGTATGCCATACTTCCACACATGGTGTGGCCTTACTGCGAATTTAGGATGCAGGTCTGAAACATGCTGCATGCGGCTCGCTGAAAGTACAGGACGCAAAAAATCGCCATCTGTGCACCATCGCACAACTTTGTCGGGCTATATCTTCGCAATTAAGGCACGTATCGACAATTGGAAAAAAAACTTGTTAAGCAGCAATATGTCCTCCAGATGTCTTCCACAATATGGTGAACTTCGGCCCCCTATCGGCTGAGATCGGGTTACCAGTTTGGGGCACTCCAGTTAATTTCAATGGCTTTCGCGTCTTGGCAGTGTTACTGCACGGCAGTCAAGTAGTGGGCATCAGCCAAACTTTGCAGCGTTGAACAGAGGGCGCCACCTATATTCGGCAGGGCGACCATCACGTTGGGCATTGGCCCACATTCTAGTTAGTACCATATGCTGCTACAATATTGGACAACTTATTATTAGGCAGCATCTCACTACCATGTAGACTGTAGATGCGGCCTATTGTTACAAACGGATTTGCGTTGTCTGCCTGTCTGTCGGTGTCGGTTAGTCTGTTGCATTCTTGAGCCATGCAAAAACGGCTGAACCAATCGAGATGCCATTTGGAGTTTGGACTTGGGTGGGCCGAAGGAACCATTTATTAGATGGGGTACAGATCCCCGTGCAAGGGGCAATTTTGACGGGGAAAACGTTATCTGCACGGCTAGTGGCTGGCTGAAAGAGCAAGACCAACAATTCTTCTGCAAAGGAATCCGAGCTTTGGAGAAATGCCAGACCAAGTGCATTTCAGTTGCAGGAAATGATGTTGAAAAGTAACAAAATATGATGTACGTATCTTGTGATTAACTGTGTCAGTCTACAAACTTCTTGAACGCCCCTCCTATGAAGCATATGTAATATATGGGAAAAGAAATAATGTGCAACACCAATACATTAAACTGCAACAGGAACTACGAATGTCAAAAAAGAACCTGCATTTATGGAATAAAACGGATAGATGACCATTTCAAGTTTCAACATATACAGAATGTTAAATATAAGCAAAATATCAGCAACATACAGCTCAACACTCAGAAAAAAATCAGAAAACAAGTTAGAATAATTATAAAATATACACATATAATACACATTATATGTAATATCTGGGAAACTAAATAATCTATAGCATAAGTACGATACAATACTATGCACTATATTTACGTCCGCCCAAAAGCTGACAAAGCCAGCTTAATCTGCCACACAGAACCAAACAAAAAATAGTAATGAAAAGAACTAAAATATATTAAACTAAACTGGAACAGGAACTACCAATGTCAAAACTGAAGTTCGTTTTGAAAACCTGGCAGACTGTTTGTCACTTGATGCAACAGTTCTTTCAGGGAATGACAATGCCAGTTCATAACGGTTTGGCACAAGCAGGTAAAGATCATCATCAGAAATTTCCAATGAGCACTCATTAACACTAGACACGCCTGGAAGATGGATACGGATGACTAGTAACTTTCCTGACTGATCATTGACAACATCCACTGTACAGTCTGGACGAAGCAGATGTGTTTCTGTACTGTCAACTTCTTCAACTAGCTTCACACCAGCTTTCACCGTCTCTCCAGGCAACTTCAGTTCAGGCTGACAATTCACAGAAATGTTCTGAACATCAGAATCACCACCTGCATTGTAATGGCTTGTGACATGTGAAAAATCTTTCAATAAAGCATCTTTGCAGACAGCTGCAAGAGGACCAATTGTTTTTTCCAATTCACTGAGTTCACTGAGTTTCTTCTCTTGACCACTGACTTTTTTCAACAGAACATCTTTTGACATGGCAATGGGTCCTTTGCATGAAGTTGACTTGGGAAGAACAATAAAGTCTCGAGAAAGTGACACTTTGTTCTGGTCCTCCACATAATCAATTGCAAGGTTAACAAGCAATCTTCGTTCTTCCATTAAGGACGAATCAATTCCATAGTCCTGGAGCACTTTAGGATTGAATGCCACAGGAACCACAGTAACTGAACTCCCATGCTCGTCAGAAATAGTAAATAATGAACCACCCACTGTTGGAATTGGGTCTTCATCACTCATAGGTGCTGGAATGCGCAGCCAGTTCATTATGTTTATAAAGAGCGCCTCGTGTTTAGTCTTCTGCTTTATAACAGTTCGCACGCACATGTGCGGCTCTGGCGGCTTCATAGCCTCTTTCCCCTCTGTCAAATGCTTGTCAATAAACTTCCGATATCCTTCGGGGTTTTGTGCAGCAAGGTCATCTAACATAGACCAAATATGTTGTGCCTGTTTCATCATGTTTCCTGAATCATTTGATGCCATACTGTTTCTAATAGTAATAGAACGAAATGAAACTACATAGCGACTTCCAAAATTATTCAATCATTTCTTGTCAAATAACCGTAAAAATATAAATATAAAAATATAAATATAACCGCAAACAATTTGTTTACAGTTTTACACCACTCAACAGGATCATACCTAATTTATGTTGTTGTTGATAGCAACGTATAACATTAGGGCTGTACCAATCCGTTCAATCACGGTCAGGTATCACGCGAAAACGGACAACTGCGACAAAGAGACACCAGTTACGGTACATTTCGCGAGAGTCGTAGACGATAGCCAAAGATGGAGTAAATAACAGTGGGCAGTATATCTATCAGCACTTTTGAAAGGAAAAGCCTTAGAGGTTTACTCTAGGTTACCTGTTAAAGATGCACAGGATTACGAGATTTTGAAGGATGCATTGCTGAAGCGATTTAATTTAACTGAGGAAGGTTTCAAGCAGATATTTAAATCTGCTAGAGCTGAGGTTGGCGAGGCACCCACTCAGTTTATTGCCAGGCTGGAGAATTATTTAATGAGATGGATTGATTTAGCCAATGTTGAGAAGGATTTTGATGGTCTGATGAGTTTGATAGTCAGAGAACAGTATTTGGAAAGTTGTCCAGTACAGTTGGCCATATTTTTGAGAGAGAGGAAACCAA
>Ga0209259_1000632_pt1 | contig 11029 bp, 8 predicted proteins | sample WorMetGr2BELIZE1_FD_187417 | JGI IMG/M metagenome (GOLD analysis project Ga0209259, IMG submission 187417) | Marine gutless worms symbiont microbial communities from Max Planck institute for Marine Microbiology, Germany - Inanidrilus... ...
AATCGGAAGCGTCTGCCTGTGCCACGGTGAGCATGCAAGCTACTTTCTAGCACCCTGTGAGCCGCCAGCCAGGCCTGCACGGATTCCGCTTGGAGACACCCTGTGTGGCTAACGCACAGTAGTCTCTGTTTCCAGCGCCCTGTAGGCCGTCGTAGCTGCTTTACACTCGCATGTGCAGCATTACTCAGACTGACGCCATTGTGGCTTGTACCATTAAAGACACATAGCAATTAATCAATACAAGCCACAATGGCGCTTTGCGCGATTGTGGCTCGTGGCGTCAGTCTGAGTAATGCTGCACATGCGAGTCAAATGGTAGCCACACAGGGTGTCTCAAAGCGGAATCCGTGCTGGCCAGGCCGTACGCTTGTCACAGGGCGCTAGAAAGTAGCGGCGATCGTGTGGTACAGACAGACACTTCCGATTTTTATATACAGATGTTCTGCTCTGAAGGAAATTGACAGATGCAGACTGTCAGTGCAGCCACACCCGCTAAGTACTGTACAAAGTCAGTGGACAATACTGCATTGTTCTAGAATGTTGAGAACAATTTTACAAAAAAAGGATAGCAAGTGGATTTGCTGGATTAATGTATATAAATCATACAGATGATGTCATCATGTCTTAGAATAGGACCATTAAATGTGCCAACTTTTTCACAGCTAAACAAAAATACTGATTGGGATAAATGTACCTGTACTTGGCGAACATTGTTTTTTTGGACATTTTGACCACATGTGGATTACTTTACTTACTGAAGCACATGACCACAATTCATGTACTGAGATACAGAAAGGAGCCTTTAAGCGCCAGAAAATGGCTTGTAAAACAAACATTAGTTATTCACCAATAACTATCAGTGTCAGGTTGTGTTTAGCAACTAAGTAAATATCAGCTGTTGTTTAATTGGCTTTCTCTTCTGGAATTATACTAGATTAGCCCTGGTCTGCCAAAGGGAAAATGCTTATAGACTGCTGAAGCAGAGTTTTGGGCCAAGGGCCTGTCCTGTCATCAAACCAATGGTGCTAAAGCACTGAACGGACAAAATTTGCTATGAAAGTGAAAATAAATGATACTGTTAACAACACAGAAGGAAGAAATACTGGCAAAGAATTTCATGTTTGAGTCGTTTGCCTCCAGACATCTATAAATGTGGATTTGTAGATTCAGTAGTATGAATATGCTACAAGTGATGATTTGTCGCTGATATGTTATAACTTGAAATACAGCATCAAACTGCACCACAAGCTAGCGACGACTAGAATAACACTACAGCAATGCAGCTGTGTCTTTTACACACCAAAATATCGAGTCATGAAAACAAATAACGCCGGCATACATAGACAACGACTGTACAAGCTGTTCATTTCTGGCACATGAACACAGCAGTAAACGACTTCATGTAAATGTAAACAACAAATCGGCCAACTTCGCCAATGTGTTTTCTAGCGTCCCTGTATGTTGTTCTTTGACATTTTGCGATATTTTAAACAATTACTATACAAATGTAAATTCACCACCTTTGCTATACACATTAATCACAAGAGGCAAATAGTCTGCTAAGACAAAGGAGAGAAATCCATTCTAAGTCTACATTCTAGTTTGAACTGAACAGGGAGTCAAGACAGTATGAGAAACATTTTTTCTAGTTAAGCTCCAGTATTGCCGTTTTCAGTGTAACTAAAAAACCCAGTTTTGATTGCTGCAGACTCATGCACAAACAACATAAAACAATTGCAATAGCTACATAATGGTTTAAATGCAAACAGAGAAGTACAAATTTTAAGAAGAGCTGACTTAGCTACTTCTGAAGAGAAGTGCCATAGTTTTACCAAACAAACTGCATGCAGGCCGCCGAAAGGGCCGAAATATGCCATTTTTTGTCCCTGGTGACCTTGACCTTCAAACTCGTCCAAGCGAGAGACCAAACACATCTTTCGTGTTAATTTGGTGCAAATCCATTCAGCGGTTCCAGAGATATTTCATACATAAACAAAAAACCACAGACTGATGGCACCAAAAACAGAACCTTCTGCAGTTCACTGCCTGCAGTAATGACCACTTTATAATATTCTTTACAATATATATTACAATGCATACATAACCGCTGTAATAGTTATGTTCCTGCCAAATTACTGCATTCTATATTTACGTAACAACTAAAAAATAACAGTTTAAACCACTGTAAGAAGCCAAATCACACGTCTAAAACTGTAAAAAATTGTTTTATGACAGTATATGGAGTATCACCATGAATATAGCATTTATAATAGTCACCATAAACTACTTGTAAATCAGCATGCTTCTAATATAGACACCTGGTGAGGAGTCATCTTTCACTACGACTAAAATCTAAGCCAAAAGTCCTTCATTGGTTTAAACTGTTAAGTTTTTTTACATTTATATTTGCCTTAATATTGCCAACGCATGCACAAAAAGTAACGTTGTGGTACTGAGAAAATATCTAGCGATGTTCTAGAAATTTTTCACTTTGGTTGCACACGGCCAACACGAAGGTGTCTGCATACTAAAATACGTCCAGATATTCCGTAGGCTGATCCTTATTATTATGCCGCATCACAGCATGACATAGATGCAGCCTATTATTACGGATGGAATAGTGTGGTCTGTCTGTCGGTCTGTCACAATCGTGAGCCCTGCAAAAATGGCTGAACCGATCGAGATACCATTTGGGTTGTGGACATGAGTCGCCCAAGGAAGCATGTATTAAACGGTGGTTACATGTGCACACATGTAACCACGGTTTACATGGGTGTCCAGATCCCTTACGTGAAGGGGCAATTTTGAGGGCAAAAGGGGCGGCTCGTTTGGGATGTGGACTTGGGTCAGCATAAAGAAGAAGCATGTTTTACACGGGGTGCACATTGGTGCAACCTGCGAATATGACTGAACCGTCCATGTGCAGTGGCAATGCGGCCTCATGTCAAATTACTCTGACCACTTGTTATTATTAGGCCGCATCACCCGTACTACGTACATAGATACGACCTATTGTTAGTTTGTTGCCAACCGAGTAGCATGGTCTGACAGTATGTCACAGTACCTGTAGTCAGCGTTGCAAAAACGGACGAACCAATCGACATAACGTTTGGGTTGAGGACTCGGGTGGGCCCAGGAACTATGCATTAGATGGGGGTCCAGATCCCCCCAACGGAAGGGGCAATTTTGGGGGAAGGGGCACCCATTGTAAAGTACAGGGACTTTCTGCCATGAGCTGTGCGAAAACGGCTGAACCAATCAGTTTTCCTTTTGGGTTGTGTACTTGGGTGGGCAGAAGGAAGAAGCACAACTTCAATGTATTCACCATGTGGCGCCAATATGCCCTAGTGGGCCGGTACCTGGAAAATACGATTGAACCGTCCATCTGCAGCGGCAATGCAGCCAGATGTCAAATTACTTTGACCACTTGTTAACAAGAGCCATTTCAACCCAAGTCCAAACATATATTCCAAAATGGCATTGCTGCTGGCTAAAGACAGTGTGGTCAGAGGAAAGCCTCTGCAGTTAGGAGGACACTCAGGAAGACGAAAACTGCAGGGAAGGCAACGCGAAACCACCCTGGCAAATACGTGATACATGCGACTGAGAGTATGTATCCGCACCATTCTGCAGTGTAGACATGCCATCACAGCCCCTCACCTGGAGTATCACCCCTAGACATTACGTGTTAAAAAATGTCATAAACCTGCACGTAACAGCAGAAGACTAGACAGAGATTGCACACCAACTTCTACTTTTAGAACAGTTTAATCATATCCTGTCAGCCAAAAGCAGGGTCTAAGTTGTTTGACTCGTTTTATTTAACCATGCAAATAGCGGATGTGGATGTGCATTTTGCTAAGGAAATGGCTGTGTGCAGAGCCACTCTGCAGACACTGCATGCACAGCAGCTATATTCATATCCATTAGGCCACTATCCTGTCGATTGATTGAGTTAAGGTTTTACACGCCACTCGACACAACATAGGTCATTTCGGCGATGCTCTTCCCAGCCAATCTCTTGTGTGGAAGTATAGCAGACATCCAATCTGTGGCAGCTGAGATTAGGCAAGGAAAAAAAGAAGAACAAACTACAGCATGAAAATATAATGGTCTGCCCTATTCCATAGGGCGACCATAACAACCAAAGCCCGCACGAGGCCACTGTCCTGTCAGTTTTTTTGTGTGCGTGTTTTGTTTCATACATTTACTATATCTAGGGTTGCCACCTCAGGTGGTGAAAGAAAGAGGGACGCCCCACAATATCGCAGTTTGCATCGCAGTGGGCTGGGAGTGGATGCAGAAGAGTGTCACCACCTCCCACAGTGGCAGTTTGGTCTGGGGTGTTTGAAATTTTGGATGTAAATTCCTGCTTTCTGGCACACTTTCAGCGAAGAAGTTAACTCCTCCAACAGTGAAAAATATCACACATTTCCATTCCAGGCAGTATCACGTGGACCCAGCAAGGGGTAACGCTAAAAAACGGGAAACTGGCATACCGGCCAAGGTTAGGCCGGGACACGGTAAACAGGGGCCAGAAAACAGGACGTCCCAACAAAAACGGGACGGGTGGCGGGTCGTAACCCTAACCATATTGGCTTACAAAATCGACAACTTTGCTTCGCAAAGGTTGATGATCTCAGCACTTGGCTGAGGTCTCATGAATCATGATTTAGATAGGGTCCAGATCCCCCATGAGAAGTGGCAATTTTGGGGGGAAAGGGTCGCCCATTGTTAAGTATAGGGACTTTCTGCCATGAGCTGTGCAAAAATGGCTGAACCGATCAATTTGGCATTTGGGTTGTGGACTTAGGTAAGCCAAAGGAAGCACATGCTCAATCGTACTCGCCAGGTGGCTGGCGCCAATGTGCCCACATGGGGGGCACATTGGTGCCAGCTGGTGAATATGACTGAACAGTCCGTCTGCGGCAGTGATGCAGTCTTACATCAAATTACTTTGAACACTTGTTTGGATATGAATTCATCACACACACCACGTGTCTGCAATTTCTGCGAAATAATCCATTTCAATGATTCTTGAAATGACGTTCATGCATACCTTGGACTGTGAAAAATGCTAAATTTCAACTTCAATACGTTCTAGTTCACAGCAGCACTTTGAGATGCCATACAAAATACATCAAATACCTTGAACGGTTGCGGACTTACAATGACATCATATGTCCTTTCATATGTTCCAAATCTGGTGTAATATCTAAACTGATGCTCAGATATTGTTTGGCTGACTTTTAAAATGGTGATCATCCGCCATCTTGAACTTTCATAAATGCCAAGCTTTACTTCAACAGTCGGATTCAGAGGGGCACTTTGCACCACGACACAAAATTTACTTGCGATATGTTCAACAGCTGCAGAGATATGACGATTCACTCAATTCAAGACAGCACCCGGCTCCCATCTTGTATCTTTAAAAACTCAAAATTTTAACTGCCACTGCAGTTCACAGGGGAATAAGCGTCACTATGGCAAATTTCATAGCGATGGCAAAGCCGCTGCTGAGATATGGCGACTTAATGATTTTTTTTAAAGTGGCGGCCATCTGCTATCTTGGATTTTTAAAAATTGCTGTTAGGTTCAGAAAAGCAACATGCATCAAACTGCCAAATTTCACGGCAATCGGTCAAGTCTTTGCTGAGATATAGCAATTTATAGATTTTCAAAAATGGCACCGCCTGCATGATGGATCTGTTGTATGTGTATTTCATCTGCCTATGAAGTGTATTTGGGGGTCTTTATCATGGTGCAAAATTTGCTTGAGATCAATGCAGTAGTTTGGATAATAAGCATGTCTTAATATTTTACAAATTTGGCTTGAAAATGCCCATTTATGCTTCCTTTTGCATAGTTTTAGAGGGTCTTGACCCCTAAATGTAAAATTTTATCACTAATGATTGCAAAAATACATAAGAGTCATTAAGCATTTAAGCCACCTCAAAAAGTGACCAGCCGCCCCGACAAGAAACCCGGCGTTAACAAAAAAACATTCACACCCAAACACATTTTTCATGCATATGCAGAGTTGTAGTAGCTGAACCGATTCCACCCAAATTTGCACACTGACTCCCTGGATGGATGCAGTGATATATTTGAAATGCTCACCAAATTGGACCAGGGCTTTGGTAGGGGTTGGGATACAAAATTTGGCCTCTGCCACTGACTTTAGCACTGGCTTCTAACGCTGTGTATTAAGATATTGCACGTACATGTGACACATGATACCATGAACCACCATTCAACTCACTTTAGGGCCTAACCAGCCATGAACCTCGGTTGTGCCATTGAATTTATCATACATTTTACATTATTCGCATATCTGATGCTGTCCCATTCTCCATTAATGAAGGTAGCATGTTGGCACTAAGACAAGACTGTTGCAAATCTACGAGACACATAAATCATTTTCCCACTCCTATTCAGAGAGAAACACTGGTTAGTCCGGATGGAGTGGCGCCCAGCCGGATGGTCTGTGCGTCTGCCTCTGTTAATCCTCCCTTGCACCATAAAGTCCAGAAGTTCTCTTCTGGCACTGGCTCAACCGGGTGGTCCCGGAAAAAGGGCCGTAAAACGGTTGTAGTTGTGGTGGTGTGGTATTCAGACAGAAACAAAACTACTTCATAAGCGAAGATGGTAGTGAGAATTTGTTCAACTCTGAAGACGATAACGACAGCTGAAACACGCCGCTAAATCTATCAAGAATCACCAGTAACTTGATCAAGGACTATCGTATACTGTATGTACGCAACTGAGGCTTCAACTCCAAGCATCACTTACGAAAACGGAACAAAGAACATAAGCGAATGAGCGTATCTGAACAGTAACATGCTATGCATGGTGACCACGTTTCATCTACTTCGAGAAAATCTGAGAACGAGGTACAGAAATGTACAAAATTTTAACAAAGTCACAAAAAAGCGTCAGGAAACACTTTACTTCACAGAAAATAGTGTACTTCAGTTCTGGGGCTAGCGCAGTGATGACAGTTTTCCCATATGCAGGCAGAACCCGGCAGTAGAGAAGCAAACGAGTGGCAAATTCGAGAGAATGTTGCAGTGATTGGACAGTGGTCACTCTGATGGCGAGTGACTGGTCACCATGGTCGTGCGATCATGATTACTGACATATGAGACAGTCACGCTGTTCACAGAGATGCAGAGATGTGATTGAATTCGTCTAACTCTCCTCGCTCATCGGCTCCGAGTCGGCCGAGTCCTCGTCGTCCGCTTCCATCTTGTGGTCCATTTTGTTGAAGAGTTTCGCCCGCAGCGCCTCGAGACGAGATGAAATCGACTCGTAGTCAAACACGCCTTTTCGCTCGCCAAATGGATCCTGTACACAAATGTACCAACAACAAAACACACACTACCATTTTACGGCGATTATAATGCAGGTTCATAGGCCTGTGTTAGCCGACACCTCCAGTTCAGAGTGGAGAATATTGTTGGAGCAAAGTTGTACTGTCCACCTGCCCTTTCTGACGGCAACTAGTGCATTCGGATTCGGGAGAAGACACAGGAGTTCACCCTAGTGGCATTATCTATACTGTCTCCATACCATACAATCCCCTATGGTTTGTCACAAATATTTCTATAACAGCTACCATATTTCTTCCATTAAATCGAACTCCCTAATAATTCGAGCACACAATTTTTCGACAAAAATAATTATTTACTTGCCTTTCAATAATTCGAACAAATTCGAGCACCGTTGCTTCGTACCTTGCAGTGTATGGTCTTTGTTAAAAGAACTCCGTAAATGGTTTGCGTACGCATAGGCAGCAAACATCCAGGTGCTAGCCATAGACGACGACTAGATATATGGTCTTGGGAAAGTACAGTCTGTTGGCGCGGAAGCGCAGTCTCAAAGACGCCGACAATGGACCGGTAAATATTCTCACTTTCCCACATGCGCCCACACACAGCGCTTTAACTGCCGTCTCTCACACTGCTCAGCGCGCCGAAAGTCGTTAACAAGCGTATTAAAAATTTTTAAAACCGCATCTCTCAGACTGTGGGCCACATCTTCCGGTCGACTTTAACGAGCGCGTTACAGCATTTACAACTGGCAGAGCATGTGTGCCGAGTAGCAACATTAACGGCGGCAATGCCGACATACAGCTGAGATGCGGGCCTGCGCATAATCAGTGCTCAATTACACTGCATCGATCTGCGTGACAACGACTCCAGCTGAAGGTGGGAAGAACCGATGCTGTGTATAACGTGAGTAGGCAGTCAATTTGACATAAGGCCGCATGGCCGCCGCACATGGACGGTTCAGTCATATACGCCAGGTGGCGCCAATGTGCACCCCATATATAGAAAGCCAAAAATGGCTGCCATGGCAACATCCCTTAGAACCTCGAAATCGGCTATGTATTGATCGGATAGCTTGACCTGGAAACTCACCCCCTAGAATCAAAGAGCGTGTCACTAGCTATCATAGACCAGGAAGTTATGAGTATGTTTATTCGCCACAGAGGCAGAACACAAATCAAATCAATACAGTTATAGCCTACAGAAAGGCAAAAAGTGGTTGCCATGGCAACGTCCCTTAGGTGCAGGGTATCGGCAATACATGCATTCTGTCGACCGACCACTCAAAGCCCCCTTCATAACCAATTGCCTAGTCACTATCATTCACGAAAAGCCAATTAATAGCACTTTTAGTCCTAAAATTGGTTGCCATGGCAACGACCCTCTGAAAGTTGATCTCGGCTATGTCTTCATCGGATAGCTTGACCCCGAAAACCCACCCTTAGAATCAAACTGCATGTCGCTATCTATCGTACAACCAAAGTTATAGCCCATAAAGTCAGTAATAGCAAACTGTGTCACAAATTGGTTGCCATGGCAACGTGCCTCAGCATCGGTGGACCCCCATCTAAGACATAATTCCTACAGCCCACCCGAGTCCACAACCCAAACGGCATCTCGATCGGTGCAGCCGTTTTTGCAGGGCTCACTAGTGTGATAGACCGACAGGCAGACCACGCTACTCGGTCCATAACAATAGGCTGCATATACTGCAATGCAGCCTAATAATGCAGCAAATTTCACAATGTATGAGTATGAATTTTTTTCCAAATTTGTAAATAATTACAAACACCTGTCCAGGTTTTTAAGTCAACAAGAATGCAAACACAAACACATATAGGATGGCTTAGTAGTAAAATGTGCACACACTGTGACCGGATTCAACCCAGTACGGTTGGATAATTTGCATCCACATCATTGGTATGCATGCCTTTAGATTAATTTCTCTGACAGGCAATAACATGTGACAGTGGCGTCTACAATATTTATCCATTACTGCCTCTGAAGTAGAGACCTGCACGTAGGTCTGTCTACGAGCACTCTGCCCCCGCGGTGTTGCCATCACCCCATGCCCAAACCCCATCTAATCAAATACGCATTCAATGTATAGCAACTGGAGAGTTTGCTAACCACGAGTCTAATTATGCAATTTATCCCAGTTATTGGTTATCATACACAGTGCACAGCATACAGAGTGGCTGTAAATTTAGACCACAGACCAGTACACACACAGAGTTCTGCACTCCACAGGGGGTAAAGTGAAGCGAATGGCGAGAACACATGTTCGTGGCTGGCCCCATCTCCACGTTTTGCCCCTCAATTTAGCCCCAACATGGCAGGTCCCCCGTAACTTTCATAACTGCTTCTACTGGGGGTTCCCATCTTCCCCAACCCTGTGCAGGCCGCTACACTGAAGTTACAACCATATGGCGGTACACAGATGTGTATATTTGCATATTTAAACCATCATCACTGTAGAAATCGGAAACGCACCTGCATTGGTTGGCCATTTAAATGAGAATTGGTCCTGCACGTGGACTCAAAATGTGAGTAGCATTCGTGGAATGACTTATCCATCACCTCTCTACAACATCAGCAGCATCTCGATCAGTCAGTACCTGCTTCTTGCCTGTGCTCGAAAACTCCTGTCAGCCTACTATTGGGTTTGACTGGTGTCACCTGCAGGCCTACAAAACCAGAGATGGGCACCATCACCTAGATTAGTCTTATTCAATTAATAATATGTAAAAAATGTTTCACATCTCAATACAGAGATATTTCTCTCCTCAACCACTGTCAAGAGACATTGTGGTAGTCATCACCATCAGCCACTGATCTAAAATGAGTTTTGTTCCAGCATGCTGTATTACTGCATAAACAGAAGCTATTTTTACACTGTTATTATTATTATTATTATTATTAAATCTGAACGTCATGAAAACGTTATAGTCTAGCGACTTCAGGGTTGTAAAGTAAACTGAGTCATGCAGCACTGAACGTTCACTGATATAGTTAATCTGGGAAGGAGCGCAAGAACAGTTCAGTCTTCAGGAGACGTCGAAAAATTGTAAGTGACTCAGAAGACTGCACGGACGGTGTCAAGGTATGTATAAACATTACATGACTCATTACTAAACTAGCATAAACAGGATGATCCAACGCAAGTGGGAGGTATACTAAGCAAGCTACCCGTCAATTTATGAGCATTTACTATGCATTCTTATGTTACATGGCATTATAACACAGTTTCATGGTGCATAGCAAAGCTGGTAGACAGACCTGAGCGACTCGGGACAAGGTGTTAAGCCTTCGAGCATATCGCATACGGCTACTCGCAACGTCTCGTGCCGAATGATGTCATTGTACCTCTTGGCATCGCCAACTGTTCGCTCCTGCACACATTAACGGCTGATTCATGCTCCACTTCATACGGACATCATTCCAGTTTTGTTATGTCCTATTTTGCTATCAGTGACAAACAAATGTCAGCTGAATCATCAAGTTTTCATTGTTAACAAATTAAAATCATCTGAAACATCACCAATTTTGCAAGACTTTAAGTCATAAATTGAGAAAACCTAACAACAGATGCACAATTAATCTTTCATAATTCCCATGGAAAAAACTGCACATCATAAAGGCAAAGCCAAAATGTTGACTGCACATGTGCTTCAAAAATTTTTTAATTTATTACCTCC
>Ga0209259_1000633_pt1 | contig 11028 bp, 10 predicted proteins | sample WorMetGr2BELIZE1_FD_187417 | JGI IMG/M metagenome (GOLD analysis project Ga0209259, IMG submission 187417) | Marine gutless worms symbiont microbial communities from Max Planck institute for Marine Microbiology, Germany - Inanidrilus... ...
TGCAGCACATTTCAGACTTGCATTCTAAATTCGCAATTTCGCACTAAGGCCACATCATGTGTGGAAGTATGGCAGACTTCCAATTTCTGACGGCTGAGAACAGGCGAGGAAAAAAAGAAGAAAGAAGAAACAACAGGACAAAAATATAATGGTATGCCCCATTACATATGGCGGCCATAATAAACTGGTCAATGCATCGATAATGTCAAACCATTCACCTGGTAGCAGGAAAAACAATGTATATACACGACAACCAAAAACCTGCAAACATTACGACACCAACATACACAATATTGTATTCTAACACCAACAGACAGAGACAAGTATATTCAGGTGTTCAAGAGAAGGATGGATCTTCCGCCTGTAAACACCAGCCATAACTGCACGTGAGACAGTACGTGGATGAATAAGCAGTCAGCATTACAAATGACATCTAGCTACCATTTCAGGAACATATTCCGTTAAGACACGAAAGTTGCTGCTGTCGCTGAAGTTGTTCTATCTAATTCCATCCAGCCATTAGTGTCGTTCACAGTAGTGGAACTGCTCTAGCAACTTGAGATGTGCATTGGCAGATGACTGCCAACATTGTCGACACTTGCATGGAATCATCAGTCCAACATCTGCTGATCTGAAGAGATGACAATAATGGTTGCAGCAACAATTTCTGTATAACAGTTCTTAACATCAGCTGAAGACTGTGCACACAAGGGAGATTGTTGGCAGTACTGACTGATCATACTGCAGTTTACTGTCGACTGTTTTCAGAGCCGAGATGCACAATGACCAACACACACAGTCTTCTCTGTGCTGGCAAGTTGGACGACAGTCTATAACTGTATGAACAGTAATGTCAAAGAAGGATATAACTGTTCACAGAGGACATGACATACAGTGTGCATTCAACAGTATTGTCAACTGCTGCTGGCATGACACGTGGTAGAGCTTGACTGTTGAGTCCAACGTGAGCAACTGTGTAAGAATGTTTGAAATTACAGTTCTTCATAGCTGTGCTGATGACGGATCACATTCATGTCGTCTGAAGTCACCAGAAATCACACGTCGTTTCCCACGGCATAGTTGTATTCAGATACTTTGACGAGATGTCAGTTGCTGACGTGAAAGACGCGGGATACTTACTGTCTGTGCTCTCAAATTGTAACGACTGTTCACAACGTGAGAAACATGGCTCATTACAAAACTTCACGGTGATAAACAATGGTACGACTGATCAAATAAATAATTCTGGTGCAGTGTCTATTGTGCATTCATCCATTCAGCAGTAAGTCAGTATCTCCAGCAATTCAAACCAGCACAACACAGATAATGATTCCTTCCATGTGACTGCAAACAGAGCGATAAATGTCCAGCAAGGTCCTGGAATTCCATTAAACAACTGATTTACATCATATGTAAGTTTGCGGTGAGTTGGATACTGAATGTTGATCCTTAACGATGTTAACTGTTATTCCATGATTCCAAGAGGAATAAATTCTCCATATATGTTGCAGAAAGAGTGCAGTAGATGAACGAATGTCATAATTCAGTAACACATAAACAAATGCGATGACCGTCTACATAAATGAAATATGGAAAGGTACGGAACTGACAATGGTTCAATGTTCACACGACAGTCTCTTCAAAACGTGAGTATTGATTCAGTGGAATATGCATAAAACTGACCAAATTAAGTCAATGACTTCAGAAGTGTTCATATTTGTTGTCCCTTACTGACTTCCAACAGTAACATATGATGATGCCATACAGCTGTAAACCTTCTCTCTAACGTGTATGGAATTACTGCTAATTTAAACATTGTTTTTGCAGTTCATCATGCTGATTTTTAACAGTATTAATTTTAAAACTCTGAGAATGGCACACCGCGATAATGTTAGCAGTACATCTTGGTAATGGCGCTGCTGCTTCCCATTCAATGTTCATGGAAAACAAGAAGTTCTCCTGCGGACATACTGCGGACATTTCTCGAGTGTAGATTATTTCTGATCAGAGACAACAAATGTTTACTGATGAAGCTTTCTTCCATGAATTCTGGAATGACGTTAAACACTGATTCATATACATATGCAAGCTTCAGACGAGATGGAAATCAGACAGTGATTCAGAGGTGCAACAACTGGCGAATAACTCTTCCATATCCACTAATGAAAGACTGCAGTAAGTCGGCAAATGTCATATTCCAGTAACATATGAACACACAAGCTCTGTACATGTGTCGAATATGCAGAAGTATAGAATTGATGCAAAAGTTCACTCATAAGATGATTACCAAATCAGCAGAACATGCATAAAGTTGAGATAAATTCAGATAAACAGTCCAGAGTTCAATGGCTTCAATGTCCGTCTTTGATGTCCCTTACAGACTTTCAGTACTAATTTATCATGTGCCAATATGACAGCAGACTTTCCTTCTGAAGAATGGAATTTGATGGCTCTGACATAAACTGGCACGCAATCATTTCACTGTGAAGTTGTTCAATGTCAAATTTAACCACGTCATCAAGTAACGTGGCATCAGCAACTAAAATGGATCTTCACATCTTGATTATTCCTGATATCAGTCAATAATTACATGATCACTGACTGGAAATGTGGAAGACAAAACGCAGACTGTAACATTCTGTGGATATAACATAGTACGTACAAAACTGTGTCAGTGTCTGAAATTTCACGAGTGTTTTACAGTTCATGATGCTGACACTTAACAATGTTATTCCACAACTCTAATACTGGCATTCAGTGATAATGATGGCAGTACATGGGGCGGTACTGCTGCCACTTCCCGTCAACGACTTCAGAACAGTTGAATGTTCACGGATAACAAAAATATCTCGCAGGCGCAGTAAGAATCGAGCGCATCTTGAGTAAACTGTCATATCAGACATTAAATGGAATGTCAAGTGTAGACCATTACTGATCAGAGATGATAAATGTTCATCAACTGGAAATAGAGATGTATTAATTTCGAGTGGCTGGTGGAACAACAGTGGTTTGACACTTCGCACACACAGCCCTGCTCAAAGTCCATTTACAGTGATCTGCAGCTGGATACAAGGACTTCTTCTGCTAACGCATGAGTACAGCTTCCACAACTGTGTGATGCATTCCGAACAGTCCACTGACAGGTCGCATGGATCAATAATTCGATGGCATCCATGCAGATTTAGATGTTACTCAGATGCTTGGCTTCCATGGAAGGCCACACTGCTTGTTAAATGCATCAGCGTCGGCAGATCGAAACACCCACGATGAGGCCATTGAAAAATGCACCTTCTAACGGACATATACAGCAAGGCACAGGAGGGTGCAAACACATACATCAGTTGTGAAGAAAATTACAAAGAATTATACAGTTAGTTCACAGATAACAAGATTTCAAGTCAATAATATCTAAAAACTTTTTATTTTTACAGAACATACAAAATAACTTCAGAGTGGCTATGACTGAGACAAAATGGTAAGACAACTGTATTTCCTCAGACTAGAATTTCAACAATCCACAAACAGAAAAACAGAACTCAGTCTAACTAAGTCAGAACTAATACCTGTTTTTCTACATTCTTTTCCGGTAGATCATCAAACCGTTGCTTTAAATCACCGGCATCTCCAGACACTTCCCTGTATCAAAGACAGCATAAATGTGGATAGCGCTAGAACTTGTTCAAAGCAATCAACCAGTAAATGTAATCTTCCACTGTGTCGCAGAAAAAAACGTTTTGGCATGTCCAGATAAAACACACAGATCTGATGCAATATGAAAAAGAAACTAGAAATGTGGGCCAATGCCCAACGTGATGGTCGCCCTACCGAACATAGGTGGCGCTCTCTGTTCAACGACGCAGTTTGGCTGACACCCACTATTAGAGTGCCGTGCAATAACGCTGCCAAGATGCGAAACCCATTGAAATTTGCAGGGGAGCCCCAAACTAACGAAACAATCTCAGCCGCAAGTGGGCTGAAGTTCACCATATTATGGGGACATGTGGAGGAGATATTGCTGCTTAACAAGTTTTTTTCCGATTGTCGATACATGCCTTAGTTGCGAAGATATAGAACGACAAAGTTGTGGGATGGTGCCCAGATGGTGACTTTTTTGCGATTTTTGCGAGCTGTATTTTCAGCGAACCACGTGCAGCACTTTTCAGACCTGCATTCTAAATTTACACTAAGGCCACACCACGTGTGGAAGTATGGTAGACATCCAATCTCCAACTGCTCAGATTAGGTGAGAAAAAAAGAAAGAAGAAGAAAGAAGAAACCATAGGATGAAACTATATATGGCCTGCCCTATTACATAGGGTGACCATAAAATAGTTGATACAAATTATATGCAGTGCGACTAAGAGAAACAGAATACTTACAGTCTACTGTCGATGGAATGCTGGCTTTCTTCCACTGATAACTCAACTGCCTGAACTACATCCTACAAAATGACAATAAATGAGGTTTGGTGATGCATTTGACTGTAAAATAATTCACATCATTCTGATTAGCACAACAACACCAATAAACCAGTAATATGTAACAGCTCTAATATCACACAATCAAACACACGACACTCAGTTGTCACGGAGAAAGTGCTGAATGCTGAACATTATTCAAAGGTGTTTCTGTACATAAAAGCCACCAAAGTCAGCCGCTTTTTTGAGCTACTAATGACTAGTTTTTCAGCGTAAAAAAGTTCACTGATGTGTTTAGCTGTATCAACATGGTGCAGAACAGACACAGACAGACTTTCCACAGCAGCTAGCACGCTGTGCAGTAACAGTGTCCAATAATACTCACAATACACTGTAGCGATACTTGCAAAAACATCACCGTGGATGTCAAATAAGGAACACAGCAGTTAGACGTGGTACATGCAGTGACTTAGTGAGACTGGTCAGCAACATCACATCTGTCAGGAGTCCGTCTGTGGATCAGGAAATGATAAGAACTAGAGTGAATGGTTGTGGAGTCACTGCACAGACAGTGATGGTTAGTCCAGGAGAACATTCAGTCTGTAAGAAACTTCATCCAACTAGAATGTGGGCCGATGCCCGTGATGGCCGCCCTGCCAAATATGGGTAGCGTCCACTGCTGAATGCCGCAAAGTTTGGCTGACGCCCACTGCTCAAGTGCCGTGCAGTAACGCTGCCAATATAGGAAAACACAAGACTTGGATGCAAAGTCCATGTTGCACCTGGCAAAATTCCATTAGTTCACCATATTGTGAGGACCTGTGGAAATTTCTTGGGGTGCTCCAAACCCGCCAATCGATCTCAGCCACCAGTGGGTCAAAGTTCACCATATTGTGAGGATCTGTGGAGGAGATATTGCTGTTTAGCAAGTTTTTTCCGACCATCGATACACCTCTTAGTTGCAAAGACACAGACCGACAAAGTTGTACCATTGTGCACATATAGCGAATTTTTGCAACCTGTATTTTCAGGAAGCCGCATGCAGCACGTTTCACACCTGCATTCTAAATTCGCACTAAGGCCACATCAGGTGTGAAAGCGACCGCAGAGAACAGGCGAGGAAATAAGAAAGAACAAAAAGAAGATAGAAACCACAGCTGCAAAATATAACGGCCTGCGCTATTGGGTGGCGATAATTACAGACATGGGTTTACTTATCGCGATGTGGCCACACACACAGTAACTCGAGCAAAGACTGCTTAACCTTCTTGACAGGAATCCCGAGTCTGCCTCACGGTGCAGCTAACATACTAAAAGCAGTAATCCTCAAGGTATGGACTCTAAAACACGTGCAATGCGGATAAGTTATATTCACTCTGATCCCTGCTAATCAGGTCGTTAACTATCGAACTGCTGCATGACCTTCGTTACTGGTTGAGGCCCTGTGTTAATCAGCAGCACAGCAAGACTGTGAACAAACGACAACACAGCAGCTGTTTTCCTCATCAGATGTGATTGTTACTGCTGACTACCTGCTCGTCACAAGACTGTCATTAGTCACGGTCAGCTGCAGTGTGGGAGGCGAGCTGATGACAACAGGACACTTCGCTGTTAACGTACCGCTTTGAAACATAAAACCGAGGTGGAATCGTGCGGTCAGGGAGGTCAAACAAAGGAAACAGTTTACAGTTTACATACTTTACGGTAGAGAACAATTCACTCAATACGTTAAACAAGCCGGTTGGTTTTTACGGCCCGATTGCATCCCCAGTTCCGAACACCCCGAGATCCGAATGCTCCCAGTTCCAAATGCCCCCGAGCTTCGATCGCTGCACGCCGCCACGCCATCGGTTCAATCAGAATATCCTGCCGAGCGTCGTGCTGCTGCAGCAGTGCCACTGCTGGAATCGCCATAGGGGCAAACTTCAAAATCTATCTCCTCCGGCAGTTTTGTTCGAATCGAGTCAAATTGTTTTACAATACACAGGAGACACAGACGCAAAAAATGATGGACCAGAATTTTGAAATTCGAATTCTGTGACTTTTGAGAACTTTTTAAAATTTTCAAAAGGTGTCGCACGGTCCCTCTGTGGCCGATCTGGACCATTATGGTCGCGACCGAACTAGATCAGAGTAGGGTCCTTGTGACCAAGTTTCGTCAAAATCGGTTAACGTTAAAGGGTAGAAGTGCCGGTCGGAGACACACAGACAGATAAACTCAGCTGAAAATAATGGCCCTTCAGGTTTGCAATCGGGCCAACAAATCACCATCATACCTCTTTTGTAGTCTGCATAGGCTCCGGATGCTTATCATCTTCCTCTGATGATCTTCGCTGTTGCTCAGCCGGCTGCACTGACACGGACTCGGCAGGTAATTGTGGCTCGACCGCAGCTTCAGTCATATCATCTTCCTTTGCTTCTTGAGACTGTGACCTTGAACGCCGGTCGTTAGACCGCGACCTTGAGCTCCGTGACGACGGCGACCTTGAACGTGACCTTGACTCAGAAGACCGTGAACGAGATCGCCTGCTGCGTTCCTTGTCGCGCGTCTGAACTGGAGAAGGAGACCGTGTCCCGGAGGACCGAGACGACGAACGTGATCTGTCTTTGATGTCTGACGTCTCCTGCCGCATTGAACCACTGACCTCTCTACACAGGACACAGCCACTCCATCATGCAGCTGCATCACTCCACCTCCGCAACACTCACTCCATCACGCAGCTGCATCACTCTGCCTCCGCAACACTCACTCCATCATGCAGCTGCATCACTCTGCCTCCGCAACACTCCCTCCATCACGCAGCCGCATCACTCCGCCTCCGCAACACTCACTCCATCATGCAGCCGCATCACTCCGCCTCCGCAACACTCACTCCATCATGCAGCTGCATCACTCCACCTCCGCAACAGTAACTAATTAGCTCCATCACACTGTTCCAACATCCATTTGCCATGTGAATGTTGGTTCAATGGGTGTCCTCAAACTTGATCTTCCACCTCTACTTGTTCCAAAACATTAGCATACGAGACAGCTCGCACACGCATCACCAATACATTACAGACGTGTGCAACTTATAACCTCAACATCCAAATTACTTCTTTCGCATGAGGCACAACGTTAAACCTTCTTCACTCACTCACTCACTCACAATTACAATGTGTGCACAAGATACCAGCCCAGAGATCTAAAGCAGATGCAGTCAGTCACAAAGCACAAACATGACACTATGAATACTAAACAGAACAGGTAATGATGTTCGAAAGAATGGACATATGGATGACATCTGAAAAACTGCAGATGCATCCCGCACAGGTTTTCTAATCAGGTACATCCATGGATGCTGTTTTAACTATGCAAAACATTACAAAATTGTCACACATTATATTCATTCCTTCAAGCACCACATACTTCTGTATTAATGCTGCGGATGTCGTTTCCTCCCAATACTGACTACAAAAGAGACTGTGTAAATTTACCGCTGTCAAAACTAGACAAACTCAAATCTAAGAGAGTGAAGGTGCAAACACACAGAAACATTCGACCCCACAGCTATTCACAGACATGGAGCTCAGGCTGCTCAACTACCCCACAGCTATTCACAGACATGGAGCTCAGGCTGCTCAACTACCCCACAGCTATTCACAGACATGGAGCTCAGGCTGCTCAGCTACTACAGAGAGACCACATGCTGTGCAATGTCAGTTGAAATGTTATCAACTGTTACATATCTGTGCGAAAAATCACATCAGAAAACGCTCACATCAGGTGAATACTCAAGGTCATCTGAAATGACGTGATTCAATGAGCCAGATATCAGTTCCTATCAGTGGTCTGTGGTAGTAACAGCATCGCTATCTAGCACTGTTTCCAAAATATAACCACTTCTACTACGTATGTGACTTCCTGTGACCTCCAGAGTAGAGATGTGCACGGGCCGAAAATTTCCGGCTATTTTTCGGCCCGGCCTGCAATTTCCAGGTCATTTTGCAGCCCGGCCCGCAGCCAACTTAGGCCCGGCCCGGTCGGCAGTCCTACAATAACGGCCCACAGTAACAGAGGTTATTCAAAGTTGTGTACGCAGTGCACCTCGACTAGCATGTTTAAGTTGTCAGCTGGGGTGGACTCAAAAGCGGTAATGGATTTCACGAAAATTTTGGCTTGCCTTGATAAATAGCTGTATGGCCCGTGTCTCTAGAGTGTTTATTTAAACTATTTGCATATTGTTGCGAAAATTTGCAAAAGTGCGGTCCGCCAGACGACGGCCCGGCCCGCGGGCCGCCAGGCCCGTGCTCATCTCTACTCCAGAGGTCTTTCAGTTTCAACATAACAGTTACAATTACAGCTTACCTACACTTTGTAAACTGCATGTAAACATGCCGTAGCTAACAAGTGTTATATTTTCCTAAGTATAATGGTGAGAAAGGTATCAGACAGCTGAAATGACCTGCTAGATTCTTCAAGTTTTGTACGCAGGTGTGCTGTATCAAGGATTAGCCTTGGCATCACAAACAAACTACTCCTAATTGGGTGTGGTCAGGGTCATGTAACCCACTTTTAAATTTAATGGCCCCCATATCATATCTCTGAAATGGGTGCAGCTAGGCATTTACTCTGAATGGTGATGAGTATTAGCGTATGCATGATAGATTACCTCCAAACAGGGTGTCTTCATGTAATGTGAATTGTGACCCGCGTAAATTTTTGCAAATAAGTAACAATATCGCCAAAAGGAAACAAGTCAGACATAGATACAGTGCTAATCAACAGTTCACATATGATTTCCTATTACTCTTCCATGCTAGCATAGTGCTGCGTGATAAAAACATTCCAAACATCACATACTTCACCGAGTCGCGTGATTCCAACAAATCTGACGTCAGACGTTTTTCTGAATCTACAACAAAAAAAGGTTTTCAACAACTGAACCACAGTGCATACACTCAAACGTATTTTACAAGCGAAGCAAAAATGGTTAACAAAACAAAATTTGTGCACTGCACCGCAGCAGCTTATTGCTTACTTTTGCTACTGTGATTTCGTCATTTAACCGACCGACACACGGCGCGTTAAAAACTGTATAATAATAATAATAAATAATAATAATAATAAATATGTACTTTAGTTTCAGTTTTATACTTAGGTGGTTTGTCACCACTGGAGAGGTGTTACGGCAGTGACCCACGCTCAATGGCATATCCATAATCTTCATGGGTTTTCCTGTGAAGACTCGGCAAAGCTGTCACTGTCAGTAAGCAGCCACATTTACTACGCACCATAGTATATTTAGCAACTCAGTCTCATTACATCACAGTTTACCTGTAACCCATAGTGAGTAGAATGCCTATAGCCTACTGTAAGTAACATACCGTCGGCTTTATCTCCATCACCAGCGTGGACAACGTTCCGTTTACTTGCTTCTGAATCTTCCACGTCAGTGCTATCATCAGACTGCGGCTCGTCTCTCGTTGTCTTCACTGCTGAAGACTCAGCCGCGGAGTGTTTATCTGGTGACGCGCTACTGTCCTCAGTCTCACATTCACTCTGAGAATGGCTCGTCTCTTCTACAACACGCAGCATGCACGGACACAGTGACACAGTCGGACACAGTGGCCGGCTATAGCGTAGGCACAGTAGGCACGTGCCTACGGCCCGGGATTAGTCCGTTACTGGTTGAAAACAGTCAACGCTGTTCAACACGGCTCTCGGTCCAGCTCGCCAATGCTGCTCAGCATATACATGTTTGTAGTGTTTCAGACCAAGCTGCAGCCTGCTATACCAGCAGATTGCCATGGCTTGTAGCATGGATAGCTGTGAGAGCAGATGCCACCGGCAACGTGCAGTTTACTGATTTCGTGTGTGTGCCAATTAACAGTGCCATTGACTGCCACTACTCAACGTGGTTAAGCAATAAAGCCATCGCATGTGGAACGGCATTATTCCATGTGTTGCATTTCACACAATGCACATCATATGCACTGCACATCCCTGACTCTATCTGACTGGCTAAGTACCCCAACAATCAATGGCCAAATATACCACTTTCACACTATCCATTACACAGCACAAATGAGTCAGGCAATGAAGCAACTACTTGGCAGTAATGAAGTGGCAAAATGTTGTCGTTACTCAGTTCACCACTAGTAAAAATAAAGTAAATACTTAACAGCACATTCTGATGTGCCGCGAATATATCGGAGAGTAATGTAACTGTGTTGTAATAATGTAAAGTTCTGCCTTCAGTGATTTGACACTAATGGATGTTAGGAAGAGCATCCGCCCTGTAAAAAAATGAGTCTTGAGGTGCTGGCATGGTTATCTGTCTGGAGCAAGGTGCAAATGATTTGCACATGGTCCAGCTGATGCCACTGTCACCCACCCACCTCCTACTTTATTAAAATACATGGTTCACCCATGGTGCCAGATTTGTTGTCCTGAAAAAGAGGCACTGAATGAGAACGATCAAGCACATGTCACAAGAATACAAATAACGAATGGCAAATAGGAATTTACTGAAATCATGAACTGTAATTGCTAGTCGACTGCCAAGGGTCAATGTATACAATCCATGGTCAGCACCTTCATAGGACTTCTTCTGGTCCATCTGCTGGT
>Ga0209259_1000634_pt1 | contig 11000 bp, 4 predicted proteins | sample WorMetGr2BELIZE1_FD_187417 | JGI IMG/M metagenome (GOLD analysis project Ga0209259, IMG submission 187417) | Marine gutless worms symbiont microbial communities from Max Planck institute for Marine Microbiology, Germany - Inanidrilus... ...
GTTTGGGGCACCCCTGCAAATCTCAATGGGTTTTGCGTCTTGGCAGCGTTACTGCACAGCACTCTAGTAGTGGGTGTCAGCCAAACTTTGTGGCATTGAACAGAGAGCGCCACCTATATTCGGCAGGGCAGCCGTCACGTTGGGCATTGGCCCACATTCTAGTTGTGTTTGTAGTGCATTTCTTTTGATTGGTGAATGTGTGCTTTTGTTGTGTTAGGTTTAGTTGGGGAACGTCTCCAAAATGACCTATTTTGTGTCAAGTGGGACATAAAACTGATCACTCAATCAGTGTGGTGATAATTCTATGTTGTAGCATGTTATGGATCCATTTCTTGATGAACAAGACGTTGATGGTAAGAAAGCAGATCCGTGGAACTCCTCTTCATCACTTTTGACTGAACATCTATCTTCTGTGACAGTTAAGCCATCGTGGATGGACAGTCCAGCAATGCTGCCGCCACCACCACCGGCAAAGTTGTCTGCAGTACCTCCCCCTCTAGCATCTGTCACAGTGGATCCATGGCAGTCATCAGCCGACTCCAGTCAGCGTACGTACTCCGTCATTGGATGTCTTTGTCTTGCTGTTGAAAAGTTGAACAGTCACTGATGTGTTAAATTATTTTTTAGTAGTTGTTCCAGAAACGTGTGTATTACTGCAATGGAAATAATTAGTTGTGTAATATTTGTTAAATGGTAGAGACTGACACTAACAGTGCTGCTAATTGATTGTCGATTCAGCTGCAGTTGTTGAATAGATTCCCATTTACGGTACATCAAACATTATTACACCCCACCTATGGGGATTGAGGAGGTCTTCCTTTCCTATCCCTTTCTGTCTAATGCGGTGTAGCTGTCGCCATTGGTAATTCTCGCACTAAAAACCATCTCATTACTTTCAGGCATTTAGCCACCATACACCAATGACACACATTCAGATACACACAGCATAAGGCAAACCGTTTACCATGGTTGGCTAAAAACCTCAGATATGATCAAGACATCGCATCATTACCTTGTCTGTGCTAATTTGCGCTGATGTGTGGCACTTTTTCGTTGCAGAAATGTGGGCTGCTGTGAGCACCATATCACTACCAGTCACTGCTAGTCAACCTAGCACGAGTTCTGTGTTGTCATCCTGGCATTCTCCTGCTCACAACTATCCCGTTAACAGCAGCAGCATGGTTGATAATGAATTTGATATGCTTGGCACAAGATCTCGAAGTCCCATGGTGATGTCTTCTACTGCATGTGCAATACCTTCGCACCACCAGTTGTCTTTGGGTATGTCGACATAAAGGCTCTTTTGCATAGTGAAGCCATTTTGTTAAATAGGTTGTGACAGATACATTTTACTGTTTGCAACTGCGTATTCTACTAAAAATCAGTTTGAACAATTGTGTGACACTGTGTTGGCACAGAAGAATTATTTTTTTAATAAGAAATCAAGCTAGAATCAGTGTGTGATGAATGCAATAAACTGTGTCTGGTTGAACGCATGCCATGTTTTAACGGCTATTTGCACATGAATATGTATTAGCCAGTTGTTCTGGACCTGCATGTCTGTCTGTTCACAGGAAAACGTTTTATGTCTTCTTTATTAAAATCATACGGTACGGAGACGGTGCAGGTAACACCATTGAGGAGAACTCTAGCGTCTTCTCCCTAATCCACATGCGCTAGTTGCCTTCAGTGCTTTGGCACTGTTGGTTGGGCGGCAAGAAGGGCATCCGGCCCGTAAAAAATATGGGGGGATGGTGGAGGTGGGCACTGGTTAGTCTGGATGGAGTGGCACCCAGCCGGATGGTCGGTGTGTTGTGTCTGCCTCTATTAATCTCCCGTCCCCTCGCACCATAAAGTCCAGAAGTTCTCTCATGGCACCGGCTCACCCGGGTGGTCCCGGAAAAAGGGCCGTGAAACGGCTGTGGTGGTGAATTATAATAACCAACTAATTTAATGCCAATCTGAAATGTGGATTTGGTCTTGGTACGGAGTGGGTTGCTGATAGGAAAAAACAGACTAGAAGTAATGTGTCTTTCATTCGTATTTGTTGAACCTTGGTTGGCCAGTTGCCTCCAAAGATCACATTAATATTAAATAGTGAACAGTAATAGTAATAGTAATAACAGTTATGGTAATGATAATATTAACACGGATATTTGTAAGGTGCTCAAGGTCAGTAGTAACAACTGAATTGGGACACTAGGTGGAGCATTGGTGGTTAAAAAGGTGTTATGATACAGTAATTGATGCAGTCAAGAGTAGTGCAAGTGTTGTGTCGAGAGGTAGTCCACCGTAGATTGTAGTGTCAATGGTGATGTTTTGCAGAGCCGACAGCTGACACTGCGGCAAGGCAGGACGCGTGGAACTTTAGTTGCATGGAGCAGTTTGTCAGCATTGACAATAAGTCGCCAGCGGCATCTGTCAAATCAGACACGGTCGAGTCAGCACTTGCAGCCGGCCAGTTGCCGGCCGGTCAGTGTCAGAAAAAGTCGGCACAGGCTTTCCTTGGAGACAATGCTAATCTTGTCAACCTGGACAATCTCATTTCTTTTCCATCTTCGAGCCCGTCACGTAAGTCTTGTGCTGCATTTTGCTATAAATTGGCGTATTTTGCTGTCAATATTGCACATGCACACACACCACAAGATCAATGGCCATTTTACCAAACTGTCCTCTTCTTACTAGTACTACTAGTCTGTTTAATGGCGATTTTTCCAGGAGAACCTGGGTCTCCTATCATGTATTCCGGAAGAGAACTTCTGGATATTAGTGGAACAGCGTTTTTTACGAGCCAGGATTTTTTACCAAACCATCAATGTCAAAGCACTGTAGGGAACACCAAGCACTAAGCCAACCAGTGGCATGGCCTGGCCTCATCCTTTCTTCATCCATCACAGGATTCCTGACAAAAGGGTCATGGTTCTGTTTATGCTGTGTCTCTTCTTAATGATGAGGAATGATTGGTGTTACGTTCGGGTGTCCTTCCTCTTACCACCTTGGGAATTGCTCACCGGTCCTCTCTTCGTGTGCTGACACCTGAAGGAAGAGATGTCACTTGTGTGACATCGGCTTGTCAATGCCGGTACCCAGTTTGCCATCAGTATTGCACAAATAAATATTTAAAAGTTACTGGTGGGTTTTCTTGAAATTTTTGGAACAAGTAGATTTTGGACCACAGAACAGTTTTGGAAGTGATTCTTACCACCTCGGATTTGTTTCAGGGTTTTTGGCACTTTAGAAATATGTGCATATGTATGTATCCGGAACATATTGTGGATATTCTGGGCATCATAAGTTTACCACCCGTGCGACTCACTAGCCAGTTTGTCGTCAGTATTTGCCAAAGAGGCATTTAGTTTAGACAGAAACATTACAGTCACCGCCGTGAATCAGTGATGATTGTGGGTAGCTATGACACTTTTGTTTAGTTTGTTTAGTCAGAGCTATATTTCTGGTTGAAGCGTTTGATCTTTACTGTAGTTTTGCAAAAGTATTATATCAGTGCGGTGGCGCAATGGGTAGACCGTTGGACTTGCGATCAGTAGGGCGTGGGTTCAAATCCTACTCAGGGCATCGCTCTGTAACAACCTTGGGCAAGTTGTTCAAACCTATGTGCCTCTGTCACCAAGCAGTATAACTTGGTACCGGCCAAAGGGCGGTGATGCTTTGTGGCTGGGAAGGTAACTGCAGGCCTGGCGGAAAGTAATGGCAGCCTACTGCCGGGTGGATGACTTACGGTCACCTGCGGGCTGACTGCCTGTAAACCGGGATCAGCTCCAGGCCCAACGCTCGATGGTATTGAGTATGGGAAACCTTTACCTTTTTTATTATATCAGTGATAGATGTCTGTGTGCAAGTATATGCTGTTTGTTACAGGAACTGGTAATCCCTTTACATCTCCAAATCGTCATCCTTCCCCATCTGTCACGCCTACACCAAATCCGTTTAGTCAGCCAGCACCGTCGGTCTCAAGTCGTCCCATTTCTGGCAGTCCAGCGACAGTAAATGCCGCTTCCAACCATAATCAGCCTTCTTATCCCACGTCATTTAATCCATTCCTCTGATCAACTACTGATATTTCAAGCTGTACATCCTTGAACATATTAAAGCTGTCACACTTTCGTTCCGATCGTGGTTATTTATGTTGTTGTTTTGCATGTGTGTTTGTCCATTCTCAAGATACTTTTAAAGTCTTCAATCAGCTGTTGTGATTCTTTGTGAAGTTTGTCTGTTGCGGTTGTATTCTTGTGCAGTAAGAAAATAATGGCCAGTTTTCATTGTGTTATTGCAAATCATCACTTAAACGTTATTTTTCCCCTTGGTTATTAACTACACCTACAATACTTTTGATTTACTCTGCATAAATACTATACAAAACAAAAAATCTTGTGCAGCTAACGATATTTGTATCACTACAGAGAAATACAAAGTCTTTACACACAGCACACCCCAATATTTACAGATGGCTCAAAATAACATAATCATGCTGCAACAGCTGTTGTTCTGAAATCACAGACTATTACAGAAAGACTTCCTAACTCAGCTTCTGTCCACACAGCTGAACTATAAGCCATCCTTTTATCCCTTGATGAAACCAGGCATAGAGTAAGTACTTGCACTTGCTGACATTTCGTTTTCGGCGCTAGGTTGTCATAGCAACGAAACCTGTGCACCAATTGCAAATCTGCCCAATAGTGTACAACTAGGGGGCACACACTACCGTTTCCCAAGTTACATCCGGGTCTGTGCAGTAGTGGGGAATGCGGTGAGGAACAGACCGCTGCGCATGACCAATATACATTTCGCCTTGGCTATGCCTCACGCAAAATGTAGTCAGTAAACAGCAACATAAATATTACATAATTTTTTCTTATTCTGTCTCTAGCCTTCAAGCTATCGTTAACAAAAAACTAGAACATCCCTTTACTTATTTCATTAAAATGTCAACTTATATGATAAATTGTAATTCTTAAACATAAAACATTAATAACTAAAAACAACATTAACTTATAAGTGTTATTAATTTTCAAATATCATACTTAAAACTTACCTTTTCAAAATATAATTTTTCTTCAAAATAATTTATTACATTTCGCGTAAGTTGTATACAACGGGAAATGTATATTGGTCATGCAAGTCTGTGTGTCTGTCTGCAGCCGCACAGCCATGCTATACTGCACGGACCGGATGTAACTTGGGAGAATGGTAGGGGATGCCCCCTAGTTATGCATTATTGGGCGGATTTGCAGTCGGTGCACGGGTTTTGTTGCTATGACAACATAGTGCCATGCTTACTGGCAGTTGGTGCACATGACAGCATAGTGGCGAATGCAAAATGTCAGCGAGTACATGCTTATACTCGCTGTATGCCTGGTTACTTTAAAGGTGCGATATGGCCTAATTTGTGTAGAAAGTGCTGTTAAGTACTAATCAACCTTCATAAATATGTATGTTGTGTGGTAATTTAATTTTTTTTGTGGCAACATCTGTAATATCTGCTTTGACACTGACTTTGGGACAGGGTATGGATGTTGATAGTGTAATGAGTACCGTAAAGCTACACTGTTACACTGTAGTCTTCTTCTAAATGCAGGTTCTTAGATACTATTATATTTTATTGTAACTACTGTGACGTGAGTGCACTACGAATTAAATTGTGTATCAGCATTTTGTGCATGTGACTTCAACAGTTCTGGATTGTGCAATACAATACTTTTCACCATTTTGTTTCTTTTATGACATTGTTTGTACATAGCATCTAACGTGTGTTAAGTGCAGCATGTGGCAACTGATGAATGTAGTCTATAACACCGTGGAGATGGCCATGGAAAAGTCGCTGAAAGTAGTCTGGTCAAATATAGGTACATCTACTAGAGCCACTGGGGTGCGCATGCTTGTTGGACGTGGTTACAAAATTAGACATCGTTACATCTTGTGTGTTTAATGCTTGTTACATTTCAAAAATGACCATTCCACAGTGTGGGAAAGTTTCATTCTTGTACACTGAATATCGGAGTTAAACTGAGCACACAAGAGTTCTTGGCAAGAAGCTGTTTGGTTGTTATCCGTTAAGTCCCACAGTTTGCTTATTGCCTTCAGTGCTCTGACACTGTTGGTTGGGCAGCAGGAAGGTTATCCGGCCTGTAAAAAACTGAGTGGTGAGGTATTGGCGTGGTTATCTGTCTGGAGCGACGTTCAAATAATTTGCATATGGTCCAGCTGATGCCACTGCCACCCCATTATCTCTTGCTCCAGTAAAATCCAGAATGGTTTACCTTTCTGGTGCCGGCTTACCCAGGTTGTCCTGGAAAAGGGCTGTTAAACGGATGTAGTAGTAGTGTAGTCCCACAGTTTGCTTAGTGCAAAACTGAGACTGGAAAACGACTGCATTTTGAAGAAACGTCACTTGGTGGCTGCTTGCAGCAACATAATTGATGTGCTACAAACTTTGGAATTGCTTTCATCATTGTTCAGATGCAGGTTGTTTAATGGTTGTTTATGGTTGTAACATGGATCACAGGTCACCGTCTCCTATGTGTAAATATCATTTTAGTATTTGTTATGCCGTGCAGTACTAGGTAATCATTGTCTATCTTTTATCATTATGTCTAATATATTATCATATCAGTTGTTCATAGAATGCTCGGAGTTAGTAGAGTTTGCAGTTGAATGCACACAATCATCGAACGTTTACAAATAATCTCCGTTTACAGTTTAGCATTTGAGTTACCTGTCTACTGTAATTTTTTCAGACTATTATGAAAGCTACTATTGTGTGTGCATAGTGCATGTTGGGTTTATGTGTAATATATTTAAGACTTGCTAGAACTGTAGTATTACGGGTGCTGTCTTGTAACTGTCTTTTTTGTGTTAAGCTTATGTTGATATTGCTGAATAATGGCAGTTAATGTTGTGGCATTTATGGTGTGTTTTACATTTTCATTCGTTTTATATACACACTGTTCTCTTATGATGTTATCCTTCATAATTTTACAGCATTGCTATTGTATTTCTTCTTGACATTTTATTTATACTGGCAGTTATTTCTGTAATAGGTTAGAGCTGAATGGACGTACGACAACAAGGTTCAGATCTGGAGTTTTTAGGAACTTTTGTGACATTCGTTGTATGATAGCCAGTTAACTTTTAACAAACAGTTGTTTGTTAGGTTATGTTGTGTTAAAAGTGCCGTTAAACCCCAACCAACCAACCAACTGTTAGGTTATGTTATCCAGAGCCTGAGACTGGTTTATGGAATCGAGTTTTCCATTGACATGTAACTCCTTTGTGTGATCATGATTACTGCAGTTACACGTCTTTACCGCGATATGGGCTCTGGGGCTGTAAGGATAGGGCTTGCTGTGTTTCCAGGCTGGAGGTCATAAAAGGCGACCCAGTCTGGCTTTAGTTGTTTTGTGTTAGTGTTATAGTATCTTTGTATTACTGCTGAATCTTTGCTTTTGTTGTGTTACATTTAGTTTCTACAGTACTAAGCCAAGAGATTGGCTGGAAAGAATGCGTACCGATACAAAATGACTTGTTTCGAGTGGGACATAAAACCTTAACTCGTTACTCCGTACACAAGTCTTTAATATTTGCTTGAAATACGTATCATTTTTATATCATTTTTACACACTTTACCAAATACAACAACTGAGTTTGTTTTCCATTATACTGTAGTGCTGTTATTCCCTAATTGTAAAGGTACAATACGATCTAAATATGTTGAAAGTGCGGTTAAACTTCAGTCAGTCAACCAAATCATAACTGAGAGTCTGTTACAGATAGACCTAAATTAGCTGTCCCATCTAAATTAAAGTATATACATGTAAGTAAATGTCTGTTTTTTGGTGTGACTGTAAATTTTGGATGGGTGGTTACTGTTCACTGAACACATCAGAGCCATCTTGGTCATGGTTTGTCTGTTCATGAACAATAACAACCGTTTTAGGGCCCTTTGTCCAGGACTACCCGGGTGAGCCGGTACCAGAAGAAACACTGACCCACCCACCATCCTGATCATCATCGAATATTTATCAGCTTCTTCCATCTACCACGATCCATAGCATCCTCCTTGTTCAAATTACGTGCTTGACAATCTTTTTGCACAACCTCATTCCATGTCCTCTTTGGTCTACCTCTTGGTCTGGAGCCCCCACCTCATATTCCATACATTTCTTCACCCAATCAGTGTCTTCTTTTCGCAGCACATGCCCATACCATCACAACCTGTTTTGCTGTAGTATCAATATTATATCATCTATTTATTGTCTGTTCATGAAGTCAACTCATTACCCTTAGAATAGTGCTGTATAAGCAATTTTGTTTTGCATTTGTCATGTTTTATACACTGATTCATAAAAAACACCCATGCAGTCTTTTTCTCATAACTCAATCAAAACTTAATCGATTTTTAAAATTCTTTCAATAGTAGATTTCTAAGGAAATGTAACCATCATAAAAATTTCCACCATATCGTAAGTGCATTACTACACTACATTGTGAAACCTGAATGCTCAACATTACTGCTGAACTTTCACTGAAAAATCAGTCAAAAATTAAATGAACAGGTTGAATTACACAATTGGTAAAATTTGCTTATTTTGCATTAGTGTGCAGTGTTGTACTGTACCTTTATTGCTGTAAACTGCTGAACATGATGGACTGCAGTAGTTGCTTGTAACTGTCAGCACTGATGAAGTTTGGTGCATTCAGTGAGTGAGTAAGTGAGCAGTTTCTTAACCGCATATCAGCACATTATAGGCTATTCAGTGCCACAGATGGTGGATAGCAAGAGAACAGTGCATTCAGACTTTGTCATCAGACAGTATTTTGAAAGTTATTGCATTATCTGCATTCTGTACTTCATGTGTTGTATGGAACTACTACTACTACTACTACAACCATTTTAGAAGAAACATTCACCCACTCACCTATCCCGATCATCATCCAACCTTTATCAGCTTCTTCCATCACATAAAACATTAATTATGATTGTAGGCGTGAAAGTTTGACAATAATTTTGAGCATTCAAATTTCACAAGGTTAGGTGGAAATTTTGTGGTAGGAACATACCGTTCAGTATTTCCTTAGAAATCTGTCAGTGAAAGAATTTTAAAGATTGAGTTATAATTAAAGATTGCATTGGCGATTTTTATGAATCGCAACGTATGTAGACAGCTACCAAGTCTAGTCATTTTCACTGATCTTGTGTGCCGTGATGTTGGTCATAACATCGGCGCCTAGTAGTATAACTGAGACGTTCTACAGTCGTGTTGTTGCAGATATTCATTATGAAGTGTTTTTCGTCTTTACTTTTGTTTTGCAGTATAATTACACACAGTGTACATATGTTCTCGATATTAAGTTTATTATCTTACTAACAACACTGATGAACTCTACTCAAAACTTCATTTGTCAAACTGTATTTTATGATAAATTATTATTAACCTGAAGGTGCATATATTATGTAATTGAAATTGTATTAAAAGCACCGTTAAAATCTAACCAACCAGACAACCAACCAACTTGGTGGGATGGTGCTAAGTAGGATATGAAAAGTTGTGGCCTATCCCAACGGTATGCACAGGTTCTGAACAAGTAGAGAAAGAAGAGGGCAGCCGGCTAACCCATAACTACACCATGTCTTCAAAAACGTCCCACCTTTGGCTTGTTATAACTTTAACACTTGTGCCTCTGCACTACCTGACAAAATGGGGAAACACAAAATTGCATTTTTCACTCAAATGCTGTATCAGTGCACCAGTCGCTGCTTGATTTCTTCAATCTTTTTGACTCATACTCACGCTGCTGTATGACTCCCTAAATCTTGCAATCAATGCGTTCAGCTTGGGGCTGTTGGGGGACATGATTCAGGAGAAAGGAAGTCGAGAGCGCTGAAGCACTTGGACTGTGTTCCACGCACAATGCACCAGTGCTGTCTTCTGGGTTTCCTTTTTCGCACGGTAATGCTGAAGCACTGGACAGGTGAGGTGGGAAAATGAAGCATTGTCTGATTTCTTGCTTTCTTAGTAACAGACCATGAGCCCACCATAGCCCCCGTAGCCGCAGGTTCTGAAATTCGTTATACAACTGTAATGCAGAGTCAATTGCGTGAGATACCTATACCAGATTTTTAGGCCTCACATCCACACCCACCAGAATACAATGTGCAGACAAGCGGATATCAAAAAGTCATGTCCTATGCTACACTACACAAAAAGCATGGTCTACAAAATTCCCCAGGGGGGTGCAGGGTTTCCCTAGTTAGCTCATGGACGACTATAACACTTCTGCCAAAAATTATTGGAATCCTGTATGTTAAGATTATAGCAAGACAAAGGTGGGACGTTTTTTGAGACACAGTACTTGGAAAATGACATGTCAAACTGGTATAAATATTTATTCTGCAACTGAGGGACTTGTGTTTGTCTCCTTACTGCATCCCTGTCATTTTCTCAGTAAATTTTACAGTTTTTGCTCTCTGGTCTTCTATCACAGCTAACTGCATTCTATTTCTGTACAGACATTTCACGCTGGTCATTGTTGTAAAAATGACAGGAAGATAATGAGGTGTGCTAAATAAAGGAGGCGATTTCTGACCAGCATCTCACTGTATCTCGGAAACAAGATATGGAAATAGTTACTGTGAAAGTGTAACAGAAAGTTGTGTATCGTTTTGGTGTCAAATGGTACCATTTCAGTGACCTTGAGTGATCCTAAACTGTGCCAAACCACGCCATTTCGTTAATTTGGTCGCATTTTCCATCTTTGTAATGAGTGAAGCTAGAGACTTCAAATTTGGTACATTGGTTGACTATGGCAGGCCGTAGCATCCGCCCCCAAAGGCCCCAATGTTGGCATGATAAGTCACGTGACCTTTTAAATTGTGTGATCCTGTCGAGAATGGTTAGATATTCTATGGTGTTCAGTTTGTTTATCTTTGACTTTCGTCACTTTTTTCGTTAAAAAGTACTTTTTAGCGCATATCAACTCTAATA
>Ga0209259_1000636_pt1 | contig 10979 bp, 9 predicted proteins | sample WorMetGr2BELIZE1_FD_187417 | JGI IMG/M metagenome (GOLD analysis project Ga0209259, IMG submission 187417) | Marine gutless worms symbiont microbial communities from Max Planck institute for Marine Microbiology, Germany - Inanidrilus... ...
CAGCACAGAAAAATTCGGCGGCAAATTCGGCTAGCCGAATTTTATTTGGCACATTTTTGGTCAACAAAAATTCTGCAGCAAATTTGGCTATCCATGCTGGCTTGGAGTCTACCAGTATTTATAATTATTTGTTTTCAAGACATTTATTAACTGGCAAAAATAACAAGAAAATGTTTTTTAGATGTTCTCAGGCCTTTACACTTTCCAGACTACAAGGCCCTTGGCAAAATCAGTTTTGCCTAGGCCGATATCAGTCACAAATGAGTTTAATTAATCTGGGTTTTGCTCTGCAGTGAAAATACAGAAATCACGTCAAACTGCAGCTTATATGAACAAGTGGTCAAAGTGCATCGCTACTTTATTTTACAATGGGCCGCCCCACTCCCCGTGAAAACTGCCCCTTCCCATGCAGAATCTGGACCCCCCTCTAATACATGGTTCCTTTGGCTCACCTGAGACCACACCACAAATGGCAACTCAATCAGTTCAGCCATTTTTGCAAGGCTCAAGATCACGACAGACAGAAAGACCGACATATAGACCAAGCTACTGTAATAATAGGCTGCATCTACACAGTACTGCAATACGGCCTAATAATAATAGGCAAGGCAAACCTTTGTGGCACACATCCATGCAAGGTCGACATATCCCTGCAATGACAAATATCTGCATGAAGATCAGCACAAGAAATACTTTTAAAACAAAAATTAACTACCCAGTAAGTGCTTCTATATGCACTACTTCTACTAGTACTTCAGTTTAACAGCTGTTTTTGGGTGAGTGTTACAAGTAATGGTTCACTCTATGCTATGAGACCATAGTCTTGTCCGTCCCATCTGTAATGTTGGTGTATTGTGGCCAAATGGCTGAACGGATCAGGATACCACTCGGTATGGAGGTAGGCCTCGGCTCAGGCGACACTGTGTTATATGGGAACCCAGCTCCCCGCCACGAAAAGGGGCAGAGCAACCCCCACTTTTGCTTATGTTTACTGTGGCCAAATGGTCGCCCATCCCAGTTACTGCTGAGCTCTTGTTCTAGATAAACCTGGGTCAGTCGGTTCCCCCTTGGGTCCTCCATCTGTTCCAGAAGAGAACCTTTCGGGATTAGTGAAATGGGTTTTTTACAGGCTGGATGTCCTTCACGCCATCCAATCACCAGTGTCAAAGCACTGAAGGGCAAACAATGCACTAACCCTAACCCAGGCCTCAGCCTTGCCTCATTCACTACCAGACTCTTGATGGAAAGGGTGTTGCTTCCTTTATGCCGACTCTCTGATGCCAGTACCACATGCTTCTATACATACGGCACAACAGTGTGCTTTTTTACAGTGTGCTTATTCATTGCTCAGCTTCTGCAGTTACACGCGACAGACTGGACAGGATGACCTCACTTGGGTAGTTCATTATAAACATGTGACCCATCTCTGTAATAACCGGTGTTGACTTACACATTTTTGTTGACCGACAACACTGCATTACCACTAATTCAAGGTGCCAAATGCTTCTATGATTTCAAGAACATTGACCTATTTCATCATCTGAACAACTCATTTGACATCAGCACAGACATGCACAATACTGTTAATTTCTGCACTATTTCATTAACAGATACGCTAGTAGCAGTGAATTAACTGTTAAATTCAGCATTCACAAACAGCAGAAGCACAGTGCATTGTGTCCAAAACAACAAGGTCTTGGCTATGAGACTGCATTGTGTCCAAAACAACAAGGTCTTGGCTATGAGACTAAAGGCCAAGACACATAGGAGAACATGATGGCTGAAAATGCTGGTCTCATAACAAACAGGCCAACAAAGGCCGACATGTTAAAAAATGACAGCCGACATGACACAACATGATGGGCGAACATGACTGTCAAGATGGCCTGTGTGTCTTGGCCTTAAGCCTGAATGTTACATACATGAGTCTGTCTGACATATTTTTATTGTGTCAACTTGTTTGTTCAAATCACTGAATTCTATGACACTAATGTGTTGACTGACGGCATTTAACTCTAACGGCAGCAAATGCGACTCCACCGAAATGAAAGAAGAAAAACAGCGCAAGCAATCTTACAGTTGATCTTGCAAGTCTTGCAGTTGAAATAATCCATTGCTTTACGGTCCTCTGCAAGAAACGTGGTGGAGAAGCACTTCTTGGGAATGTCACTTTCACAGGTGATGGTACCATACACTGCAATCTCACTGCCAGGCCTCTACAGCCAGAATATGTACATAACAGTGTACAAAATACAGTCAGCAGTGTGACAAGTCAAGTCAAAGATCAATACATGACATCAAGCCAGAGGCATAATTGGCCAGGGGTTCTGACAGCTGGACCCCCAGCTACGACCAGTTACCCGTGAGTTTTCACAAATTTGATGGGAAAGATCTGAGGCAGTGGGTACCCCCACCCCACTGCTGTGGTTTCGTGCTTAGTCACGGTGAAAATGTTTGGACACCGTAGACAATAATTCCCGGCTATATCCCTGCATCAAGCAAACACAAAGCACGGCTGTAACAGTGAGGCCAAAAAACAGACTGTTTTGTTCTCAAACTATTCTTACCAAGCTGTGTAATTTAACACCTTTAAAAAGCACACTTCAGTTGAGTCAGAAACGGCAACTAAAACTTATGTATATTTTGCTATGTTAGACAGTATGCAGTCTATGGCATACACCTCTCCTTACTCACGCCATCACTGACACTATAGGCACTGGTGATCTCCATGAATTTAGTGACTGGTTGCAGTGATCTAGTGGTAGCATGCTTGACTGTGGTGTGAGAGGACCCAGGTTTGAATCTCACGGTGGGCAGTTGTGTTTTTCACAGCAGCCATTGCAATATACAGCCTTGGCATGAGCTGCACACCTAGGTTGACTCAGCCTTCCATCCTCTGCAGGGTAAAAAATAAAATGAGTATCAGCGTTTGGGCTGAGTAGTAATAATAAAAGGCAATTGTGCACATGGATGGTAGTGGCCTAGTGGCAGACTCACAGGCCAAGTCAGCTGGCTTGGACGGTTTGAGGGTTGGCAGGCACCTGGTGGTCCATCTGCATTCATCAAATAAACCCGATGAACTCTTGCAATGGCCTTGCCATGATGACAACATCATAAACATTGTCACTGGTACTATTATTATTATTAATGGTAACAGGGTCAGACAGGCTGAGTGTTTGAATGCTGGATGTACCACTATAATCTGGGCAAGTCGTTTATATGCATGTGCCTCTGTCACAAAGCAGTCTAATATGTAACCAGGCAAATGCCAGTGATGCTCTGCAACTGGGACAGTAGCAGTTGGTCTGATGTCGCACTGGCCATATATTACAGACTCCTCGTCTCTGATACAGCCATATTTGTGCTGAAAAGGGACGTTAAACTCCAACTAACTAACTGTTACAGACTCCGTGCTGTATTATGGTGTTCCAACTCACAGGCCCTTTGGAAGCAAGAAGAACACTTTGCCTACCCTCCTGTAGGCACCTTTTCACAATTAGCCACAACGTGATGCCAAAAATGATAAGAAAGAAACACCGTGTTAAAGCATATCTACAAAGTGCAAGTACTATTTCTGAAATGCATGTGAAAATGTACTCGCACATATCCGGCTCTCTTACACACTGGATTATAATTCTGTCACCAAATTAAATTAAATATGCCGTAATACTGCCACATGAACCAAATAATTGAATACACTACATGTTAAATGGATCAGTATGGCAGATACTTACGACGGCAAACTGCATTACTGGAAGACAGGCAGGCGGCATTACAACAACACCAGGACATGATGCTTGGTGATCGATCACATCACTTGCCATGTGTGTCATTTCATACACAGACTTCTTTACAAAAGGACTGCAACAGAAAACAAACAATCGTTTCTTTTCCAGGCTCATCTGGATTAACTGACGGTTCCCCAAAGGCTTCAAGGAACCTGTGGAAATGTTGGAGAAGTATTACTACAAAGTAGATGCTTTGCCAACACTCGATCAATAATGTGAAATCACTGACAGTAAAAGCCCTGTAATCATGTGCTTCAATAACAACCACAATTCTTGAAATGATCCATCAAAGACAACCATAATAATAAACACATAGTAGAAATGTTACTTCATTACAATAAAATTTAAAGTAAATAATGTAATAAATATGAAAGGAAAACGTTCTTTAATATCATTACTTGTCTCAATACATTTGCAAAACAGAACGTTTAGGACACATGCCTGAAACACAGAAACTGAACGTCATCTCCGAATGACAACAAAGTGTCGCCTCGTCGTGAAATTTCTTCAGTCAGAATACGCTTGATATCTTCCATGCTAGACATGCCAGGATAGCAGCACAAGGACAATCAATGCTAAATTAACATGCAAAAATCCTTAAAGTTCTTAATGTGATTAAGCAAATATGACCAGTTGATATGGATTACAAGCATACACACAATCATGCACACATATATACGATACATGCACAAATCACCCACCAATACCACTATCTTTGTCTTAATCGCCATCTTCCACGTGAAACTGGCCTAGCTAGTTTCCTTAGGCCAGTTTCCTTTTCTTGTTCTTCCACCTGTTCTGAAAGAGAACCTTTGAAACAAATAGCACAGGTTTTTTACAGGCCGAACGTCCTTCCTGTCACCCAGCCAGCAGTGTCAAAGTACTGAATGGAAGACAAAACACTGACCTTAACCAGTGGCCTGGCCTCATCCTTGTTTCATCCAACACTGGACTCCTGAGGGAAGGGGCGTTTGTGGCAGCTCTTTGATGCCAGTATTCAGATCATCCATAAAATCTAAGTGATTGTTCCTTATCTCCTTATCTTCTCAAAATTCATCTACGGTTTTCTCAGAGTAATGCTGCCAATAGACAGACAGACACTAAACCACCACCAATGCCACCACCACCAGTACCACCACCACCACAACTAGGCCTACCACCTTCCTCCTTCATCACTGCCAACACCACCACTACTGCCACTACAACACATCCTCCTCATCTTCCTCTAATGTGACGGCTGTTTCCCAGGTGAACAAGTGTTAGCCAGATTCCCGCGGTTTTCTTCCTCCAACTGTTCCAGAACAGAATCTTTGTTTTACAGATGGAAGAAACTACTACTACTACTACATCTGTTTAACGGCCTTTTTCCAGGACAACCTGGGTAAGCCGGCACCAGAAAGGTAAACCATTTTGGATTTTACTGGAGCAAGAGATGATGTAGTGGCAGTGGCATCAGCCGGACCACATGCAAATCATTTGCACCTCGCTCCAGACAGATAACCATGCCAGTACTCACCACTCAGTTTTTACAGGCCGGATGCCCTTCCTGCTGCCCAACCAACAGCGACAAAGCACTAAGGATGTACAGATGGCAGAAAAAACAGTTCCAAAAACATCACCTGCTTTGAGGATGTAATAACGGCTTCAACATACCTGGATGTAAATATCGTTTACTCTCTTCAGTAGTGTAACATTAACATGAGCGATATGAGTGGCATACCTATCCTGTGGCTTCAGGCGCACATCAGGTATTTGTATGCCTTTGTTGAGTAGAGTCAGTGTCACAGTCACCGGCAAAACTGCCAACTCAGGCACGTGCTCATTCAGATATCTGCAGTAAAAATAACAGCAACAAATTCAACAGCATTGATCTACAATATAAAAAATGCGTTATGTAACAGAAAGTGCTCACAAAATGGGCTCATGTCTCTGCAAAGTTGGAACAATATTTCTGCACTCAAAATAAATTAACATTTATTTTCGTACAACGTAACATTTATGCACGTCCGTAGTTACTGTACACTATCCCATGATTAACCTATACAATACTACACCAATGGGCATGCAAGCTAGCATATTTGATGCCCGTCCCAAGCCAGGATAAATTGGGAGGGTTGCGGCAGGAAGGGCATCTGGCGTAAAAACGTGGGGATGATGGAGGTAGGTAGCTGATTAGTACGGATGGAGTGGCGCCCAGCTGGATGGTCGGTGTGTTATCTCTGATATCTCCCCTTGCACCAATTAGCAATAAATAAAGTCCAAAAGAAGATTTCTTCTGGCACTGGCTCACCCGGGTAGTCCCAGAAAAAGGGCTGTAAAATGGTTGTGTGTGTGTATGAGGCCTCATCTCAACACCAGGAGTGGGTTGGAGCAGCAGCAGCAGCAGCATTAACCCCTGACACAATGACAGACAAATGAAGTGTGAGGCAGCATACTATCACGGTCACACTGCAGACAATGCTAGTCATGTGTGACAAACAAAAGCCAAAAATGACATCTACAGTTTAGAATAAGTTTACAGAAGAAATAGCCTTATTTTACAGTGATCCAAATCTCCCTACAATGCAGTGTAGAGCACGCCAGCTTGATCATAATGATAGCACTGAATACAGGATTTTATTAGCAGTGCCTAACCAGCATTGACATAGGCAGAAACGACTATTACACCAATATCACAGCTTACTGTTAGTCACTATCACACGCAATTTCAAGAATTTTCAAATGGCAGGGAATACTGTGCAGTTTCTCTGCCACAAGACACACGAGTTTCTGGCGACAGCTGTTGCTTGTCCATGTCTGGGACAGTTTATCATTGTCTTTGCAACAGGACATTAACTACAAACAGCTCAAGTGACTACAGAAAACACTTCTATTCTGGAGTTAACAGACCTCGGCACATCGCGACTGTTTGCTTACCTTATTTGTGCCTTACAAATATTCTTACTAACTTACTACAGTAACTGATCACTAAGGTTCCTGCAAGTATACCTGTCATATGCTTCTGCTACAAGTTCACAACATCGGTTCAGTTCTTTCTCAAGTGATTTTTTCTGCTTCTGTGCTTCCTCTTGGGCATTCTCTATGCTCTGATCTATATCTGCATATCAACAGGCCATCTTTACACATACAAGCTCACTAACTAACATTATAGCAAAACATTACATAATGCTATGAAAGCTAAGCTTAATGTGAATCAGTTATCAACTGACAACAGCAATACACAATGTTGTCTTTGTGAATGAACTATTCCTAACCATAAAATTTAGTGAGATTTCTAGACAAAATTTGATATACAAAACCCAGATTTTCCAAGTTCGTAACTGTCATAACTACTGTAAAACATTCACTGCTTTTACTGTTCACTACAACTGACTGTCAGTAAGCAAGCCTATCTCGTTCATAATAGTTGTATATGGAATAATCTATTACATCACACCTGGACATTCTTCCCCTGCCTTCAACAAGCCATTGAACTGATACAGCAGATCAGGAGATGGGCAACCAACATAATCAGTGAAGCAAAGGAGACCACCTATCTGTTCCAGCAGTTGTCTGTAGCACTGCAAGGAGAATGCTGTTTCATTCCAAGGCATGTTCAACCCGAGCTGGTCCATTGTAATCATACAGCAAACATAACTAGTTACTTTTCTAAGTCCCTGAAAATAAAGTACCAGGGCATAAATCATTAATAATAATGATAATTCTGTTCTGCATAACTACAGGTCATAACTACAGACGGTGATGACTGCTACACCAATTTCATCACCTGTGATTCTGTCCCAACCATCACAATTTTCTAATAATCAGAAAATTAGCCAAGAATTCGGATTCGGTTCCTACATCAAATACTAACAGATGACGTAAGACAACAAAGTTCTGTCTGATTGGAGAGCTGGTATAAAGCAACCAACACCCGTTTCCTCAAAAGTTCGGTGGTGAATACAGTAAGGATGAGGCCAGCAGATGATTTTTTCCCTGGTTGAGACCAGTGCATTGAGTTTCACTCCAAGCGCTGACGTTGGCACTCTTGGCTGCGTGACAGGAAGGGCATCCGGGACACAAAAACCCGTGCCACTTATCCCCAAAGGTTCTTTTCTCGAACAAGAGGAGGAAGAAAACAGAGCAGAAACCGGTTGACCCAGGTTCATCTGGAAAACACCGCTAAAACGAATGTGGTGGACGTATTGTATTACCAGCGCCAGTAGCTGCGTTGGCTTTGATGCCGTCTATTGACTGTGTGAGTTCCTCGTCAATCAGCAGCTGCTGCTTGTGCACATCTCTCTGCAGCTCCTGCCACACGCCATGCACATCAACCTCACACCTCAGTACTTCCATTTACAAAGACGTTATTACTTCCACTCTGAAATCAATACCATGTGCTACTCAGTACGACTCCATTCTGCTGGTGTTGCTAACAAACACATTAAGACTGCTGTTCACACAGCCTCATATTTAACGTTTTATGTACGTGAACAACATGTCCATGATACCCATGGCTGCACAGTACAGCTACTCTGTGTATGAATGTCAAAGTTGCTTTCGGTTTTCAGTTTTATTTAAAAGGCTTCTTTTCCCAGATAACTTCAGGTTCGGCCTGGATCCCAAAAAACAGAACCTCTAGGATAACTAGAGCAGGTTTTACAGGCTGGATGCTCTTCCCGTCATGTCAGAGCACTGAATGGAGGGAATAAGACAAGGCAATGCAGTAAGTAACATCAGAGTACACAAATGAGTCAATCAGTCGACACGGGGACAAGTATATCACTCACCTGCAGCAAGTTGTCATGTGCTGCCAAGCTTCGCTTCAAGTGGCCTGATAAAAACAAACAGTTCCTGTTGACAGCCATTATGATGAACCAGAGATGAAAAAGAAAATGCCGTGATGGTTTAGTTGTTAAGGTGATGAAGGCAAAATGACTTAATGGTGGCGTCAAGATATCCAGCTTAAACAGTTCCAATGTTACGAGACAATCCCATCTTACAGGTAGCACATCCCAGCCCTCAAATTGAAAGTGCATGGACTTAAGTGTCTTTTGTTACAGACTAAATCAACTACTCAATCAAAACAAATTCATCATGTCACAAGCAAATGAAAGCTTCACTTTCACTCTATGCAATGTCAGATATGCTGGTTTGTGACATACGCCTAAAAGTGTTAAGAAACTCAGCAGATCGACACCGGAGTTTAAAACTTGATAAGTGCAAATGCTGAGGGCTTTTGCGGACAATGCCGACATATTCTACAGAAACTAAATATCTGTGTAAAGTTGTAGGTCAGGTAAAAGGTAAACCAGGGTTTCCATGAATCGTGCCTTGTAGATGATGAGTATTAAATTATATTCTATCACTGTCATCTGTGCACACACGCAACAACTCCATGAAGCTTTCCTATTTCAATCGAGTTTCTACTAACTTTAGTTATGAGCAGATCCAAACACTCTATGACTCCGTGAAGTTTACCTGCAACGTTTTTGATGTTAAATGTCAGTATAATCAGTTCACTCAAAATAATAATAAGACGAAGAAGATGATGAAGAAGAAGAACAGATATAATCAAAGTCAGTTAACTGAATATAGTTTGGAAACATGCAGTCATTTTACGAATGACATATAAACAAAGCAGTATGTTACAGGATTAAGAATAACATTAGAATAAACCTTTTAAAACTTCTTCGATTGGAGACAGTAACTTCTGAACATCAGAATTGTCCGACACTTCGGAAGAGTTGACTGTACTTTGTGCTGCTGCAGACGCAAACATTGACATCAAACTGCATACTATATGACGACAGTAACGCAATAATGTCTACAGCACATGCAGCCAGTGACCCACAGCAGTCCTGTGAATTTCTTTTCAGCCTGCTTAATGGCCTTGTAGTGTTTGTAAGCAAAAAAAAGAGTAGGTAATAACTGAATTTTGTGCACAAGCTGCCAGAAATGAGTTGAATGGTGCATGAAGGGAAGACTGACTGAGACAAGCTCATCGTTTGTACACACATTATATGTTGAGGAATTTTGTGATATGTGGTAGCATTATCTAGCCATAGCCAGTGAATGTGCAGCATGATGAGACAAAGTTAGACAGAAATGAAAAAAAACATCATCCGATATATATGAGTTTACTGTGAGAGAAAATCTGAAGAAAAGTGCAGAGATCACAGAACTGCTTAGATTGGACTCAGTCAGTTTGGTGACGAATAAGATAAGCTGAGATGGTCTGGACATGCGGTGTTGGAACACGAAGAGATGACACTGACTGGATCAGACTATGTGACAATGGAGGCAAGAAAACAGATAGGAAATGTTCAAGGAAAACAGGGTGGGACTGTGCTAAAGAAGACACGAACTTGGTTGCACAGAAAGAATGCACAGTTCAGAATAAACACAGACAGAGAACTGGGGCAAATAGCTAACCCAGGTTGACCTAGAAAATGGCTGCGTAAGTGGGTGTTTACTGGAAAGATATTTTCACAGCCTACTTTGCAGTAGAAATCTCGTGGCATGCATGTGAAATGGTTGAAATCTACAAAACCTTATCCTCAAATTAATGTTCTGGCAACTATAAACATCTCCGTGTATCACTGCTTGCTGCTTCAAAAATATTGCAGAAGTATTTCTGAATTGGCAAAAGAACTGACACGGCTAAACATAGCCATACACAACAAGAAACTATCAACAACCATGCACACAGCACATTGCAACACACACAACACACAGACTGATCTAGTGCAGTATAGACCGTGCATTGTATACCATCATGTATCAGTCCATCAAAGTATCTCTTCTCTGCTGCAGCCTCTTCCAGCTTTATGGCATCTACAACGAACGTGCTATCAAATGCACTCAAAACATATACCGGGTATTGCTAAAATATGAGACATCACAATCTGAGGTAACTACAAAAAGTCAACATTAACTGCTAATAAGTAAGATGTACTAAAGCACATCAGCCAAACTCGCAAACACACAAACTCACAGTGAGCACTGCTGCAAACAAGAGCACCTGCACTCAGCAGTGCACAAATAATCAGACCATTGCTCAGCACCTTTTCAGATATTACCTTGTCACGCGTATGCGCGGTAGCGCAATACGCAGTGTTAGAAGCCAATGGTAAAGTCAATGGGATAGGCGAAATTTCAGACCCCTCCCCCTCCCAAACCCTTGGACCAATTTGGATGCGGCTTCAAATA
>Ga0209259_1000637_pt1 | contig 10966 bp, 9 predicted proteins | sample WorMetGr2BELIZE1_FD_187417 | JGI IMG/M metagenome (GOLD analysis project Ga0209259, IMG submission 187417) | Marine gutless worms symbiont microbial communities from Max Planck institute for Marine Microbiology, Germany - Inanidrilus... ...
CAGTAATAACGCCCACATGTTGTTATAATATGGTGAACTTCGGCCCACTAGCGGCTGAGATTGTTTCGTTAGTTTGCGGCACCCCAGATAATTTCAACGGGTTTCGTGTCTTGGCAGAGTTACTGCACAGCCAAACTGCGGCGTTGAACAGAGGGCACCACCTGTATTCGGCAGGGTGTCCATCACGTTGGGCAGTGGCCCACATTTCTAGTTGTTTTTGACGTCGTCTCTACTACCACTGCTACTACGTTCAGCTTTTGTTTAACCGGCCTTTTCATCCACAGTTACCCCACGATTGACTCAACATCCACAATATTACTAGAACCTCTGGGACAACAGGAGCAGGTTTTTACATGCCAGATATCTGTGCTGTTACGCATCTAACAGTATCAAAGTGCTGGCTAATGTATAAGACTCTATACAGTACACATGTATGTATGTTTTCTTAACAGTCTCAATACAATTAACATACATAACAATTACAACAACTCCTGCTTTTATTTATGCTCAAGATCGTCACTTATAATCATCACTACTGCACTGGTATCAGTAATTTTATTATGGTCGCCCGATGTAATAGGGCAGACCATTATATTTTTGCCCTGTAATTTCTATCTTCTTCTTCTTCTATCTATCTTTTTTTTTCTTCGCCTAATCTCAGTGGCCACAGGTTGAATGTCTACCATACTTTGACACATGGCGTGGCCCTAGTGCAAATTTAGAATGCAGGTCTGAAATGTGCTGCTCGCGGCTCGCTGCAAATACGGGACGCAAAAAAGTTGCCAAAAATCGCCCTCTGGGCACCATCGCACCACTTTGTCAGGCTATATCTTCGCAACTACAGCACGTATTGACAATCCGAAAAAAAACTTGTTAAGCAGCAATATCTCCTCTACATGTCCCCACAATATGGTAAAGTTTGGCCCACTAGCGGCTGAAATCCTTTTGTAAGTTTGGGGCACCCCAGCTAATTTCATTGGGTTTCGCGTTTTGGCTTCGTTACTGCAGCGACGTCGCTCAACGGAAGTCAAACAAACTTTGCAGTATGTTTGGCCATCTCCTGGCCTGGTACGCTATATATACACTTTTGGGATCTCTTGCCCCCTGATGGAATTTTGCCACGTGCTATATCTCGGGCTATATCTTTGTAACTAAGGCACGTATCGACAATCGGAAAAAAACTTGTTAAGCAGCAATATGTCCTCCACGTCCTCATAATGTGGCGAACTTCGGCCCACTAGCGGCTGACATCGATCCGGTAGTTTGGGGCACCCCTACAAATTTCAACAGGTTTTGCGTCTTGGTAGCGTTACTGCACGGCATCTAGTAGTGGGCGTCAGCCAAACTTTGCGGCGTTGAACAGAGGGCACCACCTATATTCGGCAGGGCGGCCATCAGGTTGGGCATTGGCCCACATTCTAGTTATGGTCGCCCTATCTAATAGGGCAGACCATAATATTTTCATCCTGTAGTTTCTTTCTATCTTCTATCTTCTTTTTTTTTCCTCGCCTAATCTCAGCGGTCGGAGATTGGATGTCTACCATACTTCTACACATGGCATGGCCTTAGTAGTGCGAATTTAGAATGCAGGTCTGAAACCTGCTGCACGCGGCTCGCTGCAAATACAGGACGCAAAAAAGTTGCCAAAAGTCGCCATCTGGGCACCAACGTACAACTTTGTCGGGCTATATCTTCGCAACGAAGGCATGTATCGACAATCGGAAAAAAACTTGTTAAACAGCAATACCTCCTGCACATGTCCTCATAATATGGTGAACTTCGAGCTACTAACGGCTGAGATCTGTTGGCGAGTTTGGAGCACCCCTTCCAATTTCAACGGCTTTCGCGTCTTGGCAGCATTACTGCACGGCACTCTAGTAGTGGGCGTCAGCCAAACTTTGAGGCGTTCAGCACAGGGCGCCACCTATATTCGGCAGGGCGACCATCACGTTGGGCATTGGCCCACATTCTAGTTATTATTAGGCCGCATCGCAGTACTACGTACGTAGATGCGGCCTATTCTTACCAACCGAGTAGCGTGGTCTGTCTGTCTGTCTGTCGGTCTGTCACACTAGTGAGCCCTGCAAAACGGCTGCACTGATCGAACTGCCGTTTGGGTTGAGGACTTGGGTGGACCCGTGGAACCATGTATTAGATGGGGTCCAGATCCCCCATGGGAAGGGGCAAATATTTGGGGAGAATGGGCGTCCCATTGTGAAGTATAGGGACACTCTACGGTCGTCTGTGCAAAGACAGCTGAACTGATAGGGATGCCGTTTGGGTTGTGGGCTCGGATGGGCCGTAGGAATCATGTGTTGGATGGGGGTCCATAGGTGCTGAGGGACGTTGCCATGGCAACCTTTTTTTGGGACACAATTTGCTATAACTGGCTTTGGCGTTCGATGGGCTATAACTTTGGTTGTATGATAGCTAGCAACACGCTGTTTGATTCTAGGGGTGGGTTTTCGGGGTCAAGCTATCCGATGAAGATATAGCCTATTTCGAAGTTCTAACGGATGTTGCCATGGCAACCATTTTTGGCTTTCTATATATGGGGTGCGGTGCACATTGGCACCACCTGAAGAATACGACTGAACCGTCCATGTGCGGCGGCTATGCAGCCTTATATCAAATTACTTTGACCACTTGTTATAATGACTTACAATTATGTCAGGTACTCGTGTCCATGTTTTGTGTCAAGTAGGACGTAAATCCTTAAGTTAGTCAATCAATCTGCAGTCTGTGGTCAGTGCATGCTCTCCTGCAATGTGACAATGCATTAAAGCTTGGTACATACTACCTGTGTCCACGGGACACGGCCCATGAACACGGGTGTCCAAAATGGCACGCGTGTTCATGGCCGTGTCCCGTGGACACAGGTAGTGTGTACCAAGCTTTAGTTATCAACATATATTGATAATGCATTGTCACATTGCAGGAGAGCATGCATTGACCACAGACTGCACACTGATTGATTGAGTTAAGGATTTACGTCCTACTTGACACAAAACAGGTCACTTCAGAGACCTTCTTCACAGCCAATCTCTTGGCTTAGTACTGAAGAAACTAAACCTAACACAACAAAAGCAAACAACACAGGAACAAAATGGGGAAAAAACACACAGAGCAAACCTACAGAAAACGTACAGTCAACTTTCACTAACTGTTCATACGTGTGATTGATCGTATCACTGTGCAAAACTGTCATACAAAACACAGCACAGAAAAGTTCTCATGAACTCCCCTCTTATCAACCAGAAAATCATCAATGCTCAGATGTTGTCCATCACCACCACAACCGTTTCACGGCCCTTTTTCCGGGACCACCCAGGTGAGCCAGTGCCAGAAGAGAACTTCTGGACTTTATGGTGCAAGGGAAGATTAAGAGAGGCAGACACACCGACCATCTGGCTGGGCGCCACTCCATCCGGACTAACCAGTGCCCACCTCCACCATCCCCCCATATTTTTTACAGGCTGGATGACCTTCCTGCCGCCCAACCAACAGCGTCAAAGCACTGAAGGCAATGCTCAGATGATGTCTACAAATTAAAATTAAAATGTGTATTATCCTGTGCTGTGATCTAAATACAATTAATCTATGCAGTATCAGAACGTGTGTATGCATGTGCATGCGTGAAACACTATCAGCAGTCATTATAACTGATTAAATTAATAACTACTTTATTCCAAATTCTAAATCCAAACTGATGTCAAAGGTAACAGTAAAGGTGCCATAAGTAGGGTGCTCACTTCCCCACCCCCTCTATGTTATTAAGCCTGCAGATGGATAGACCACAAAGTCTGTTATGTATTGTGGTTCATAACAGACACACAGCTGGTGCACTTTTAATGTACAGAACCGGTTTTGCACACTGCCCATACGCCTGTGCAAATAAAAAGATACGACATACCGCGCCTTCCTCTACATCTTCCTCCTTAATCAGCTGATTCGCCATCAGAGGTTTCTTCTCAGCAACCAATGACTTGGTGCTGCTCAGCGACGTCACTGTCCGATTCCGTATCTGCTCGCTACCTGGACTTGCATCACCCGCCATCGTTGAACTGCCGTTTTCAACTGTGACTTTGTCGTCTTCCTTTTCGGATGCAAGTAGCTGCCGCTGCAGCGACATCACTGCCAGTTTATCTACAATGCATTAACATGTCAAAGAATTTTTCAGTGTTACGATAACATCACTGTAGTAGTACAGAAATATTGCAGAAAAGCTGACCTCTACCGCTAAATGAGATGTTTCCAAACAATGTCTGAAAAAGTACTTCGTCACCACTTGCTCAAGGCTATCACTTAATGTAACTATTATCTGCTGCTTTTTGAAAGACATCATCACTAAACACATAAAGCCAGTCTTCTAGTTTAACCAACTCTTACAAAAGTAACTACACTCGGAGTCAAAGCACATAAAAATGTACAGAGACAACATGTGTAAAAAAATTCCGGAAAATACTGCATATTTTATGCCTGCTTTTGGCAGAAGAAGCAATAATAGTAGTGAAACCTAACAGACAGACAGACACCCGTTTAATGGGCTCTTTTCGAGGACAACCTGGGTAAGCCGGTACCAGAAAGGTTAATGCAATCTGGATTTTAATGAAGCAAGAGATGATCGGGTGGCAGTGGCATCAGCTGGATGATATGCAAATCACCAGCACCTCGCTCCAGACAGATAACCATGCCAGCACCTCATCATTCAATTTCTTACAGGCCGGATGCTCTTCCTGACACTCTACGAACCATGTCAAAGACTGAAGGCAATAAAAGCAAGGCAGTGAAACCTAACAGCTGTGAATAAAAACTTAGCGCAGGACACAAAGCTGTAATGCTCCACAACCAGAGTTATATATGGTACCAACTAAATATCAGACATACGCTGACAAGGAGCAAGTAGCAAGGCCAGTGCATGAACTTTTACAACGAATATTATCATCATTAAAAAAATTACCAGCCATCATCACCTTCATCGTCAAGCCCGTTGCTGCCTTCCGTAAGGTAGGAGCTGATGAACTCGGCAAAATGTCCACTGCGACCGAGTAGTTCTTGGTACGTACCATGCTCCGAGATGCTGCCATTAGTTATGACGACAATGTCATCCATGTGTGACAGGAAACTAATGCTGTGCGTCACCAGGATTCTCGTCTGTCAACATCAACAGATATCAGCTGTATGCTAACAACTGCCGCAGTAAGTCACAAACACACAAAAAACTCTGCTTTGCTTTTCAAATGTGAAGCAACAACACGTCAAAACAGGATTGGCTTAACACTACAAAGTCAAATTTATAACGCCAACCTTTTACCAAAACCTTTCGAAAATTAAAGGCTCCTGGATGCCTAGGCACCAAGGCACAGCAACTGATCAAAGTAATTTGACGTAAGGCCAATTCGCCGCCACAGATAGATGGTTCAGTCGTATTTGCCAGGTTTCGACAATGTGCCCTCTAATGCTACCAGTAACTCATGTGGGTCTCACAGAGTATTAAACCTGGTTATTGACCACTTCAGTGACCTAGGTAGAGCAACTGGTCCATTACATATCTGGCACAGTGGTTCATCTCGACACTACACCGTGTTCCAAAAAAGGGAAGATGCCAAACTCATGATGGTAGCTCTGTGAAATCTTAACCAATTGTCAAAATACTTTCACTGTTAGACACAGTGGTAAATTTGCAATAAAGTGATAGCTAAAGATCCCTCTACACCTTAAATGCATTACAAATGCAGGTGCATAGTTATTCTTGTGAAATATTAATGTCAGAAAACCAGCGGCAATCTAAAACATGCACTGTGGTTAACAATAAATCACAAGGCAGTGTAACAAGTATTGTGGGATTTTCAGTGACCACTTTTCTGCAAATTTATGGCTGAGTTTGTGATGAACGAATTTTTGAAATAAGTCAACACTTGGCAAAGTTACAGGCAAGAAAGCGGATTGTCTTACGCACTCTGTGCACCTGGGCACTGTCCTGCTGATGAAGAACTTGCCAGAGATCTTGAGTATGTTGAGAAACAACTGTTGTTGAGTTTAACTTGGCTTAGATGCTTATCAAACTGATGTAGACTGATTCTGACTTGCCAACTGATACATTTAGTGACCGACTGAATGTTTATCAGTGACCAATTGAATGTTAATGATCATGTGCGAAAGAATTTTGCTGCAAAGCCTTTTTCTTTGTTGTGGCAGGTGCATACAGTCATTCATTCTGTGGGTTGCTCAGTATAGGTATTGTTTATACAAGTACCTTTCGACTACAATTTGAGCGGCTGAATCTTGCATGGCAGTATTGAATCCAGTGTAGCAGTTTGCTTCACAGAGTTCTTAAGCATGGCAATTTTTTTGAATACTGATATTTCACAAGATAGTGTAACAGCAACGGTTTAAGGTGTGGTGGGATCTTTACTGATCATTTTAATGAAAATTGACTGATAAATATGTCAATGAAAGCATTCTGACAATTGCTTAAGATTTGATGGAGTTATAGTGTTGAGTTTGGTGTCTTCCTTTCTTTGAACAACGGTCACATGAGGAAACAAGAGCTCAGGAACTGCTTGGATGGCTAATCATGGCACATCAAGAGCCAAAAACAAATTGTATGGAAAAGCAGACTTGGATTTAAAACCACAAACAGGCAACAGCAGCGGTGTAATTTTTTGGACGGCTAAGAACTGTTGCTAAAGTGGTCTGAGCAACCTCAAGTAAGAGTTTTTTTAGTTCACTTGGGTGGCAGTCTGCCTTAACTACTGATACACAGTCACATCAGTTGATAACACAAACATCAGCCACTGCTAGCACAAACCATAGAGATGCTACAATTGTTTGATCCATTAAAACTAACTTCTATAGTACACTACCATCACTTTTCCATATTTATTCATGCAAAAACTGTAACATCATTTAAACAGCTGGCTGAAAGGAGTTGCAGAGCTTATTTAGTCAGTTCAAAACCTGACACGCAGCTCTGCTTATTCCTCAAAATACAGTGATCTTTACACTCCTCAGTTTCGATGCTATCAGTTTTTCATTATCTCTGCCAAGGAGGACATGCAATTGTCGTTGTTTATCTGTTTGTCTGTCTGTTAGCAACTTTGCACAAAAACATCCGAACAGATTTGCATGAACTTCTCAGAGAAGGTTGGCAATGGGCGGTTGAACCAATGATTAAATTTTGGCGGCAATCTGGATCATGGATCCAGACCCGGATCTGTATTGCAATACTGGTAAGACATACCTTGGCAGAGGTATGCATACACTGTCCCAGTGCTTCTAGTTTTATCTGTTTTTTTCATTAAATTCTTTGTTTAGTCTTAAGCACAAGACAAAGCTGGCTAATCAACCAGCTTTTGGATGCTATGCCAATGTTCCACAGTGTGTGCTGCATCATATGACAATCAGTGAACAATATCACAAAGCACTGGAGTTCAATGACAACCTTATTTTTAAGAAGACCATGAGGGCCGATGACTTCGTTGAAGATGTGTTTGCCGACATTAGCATCAACTGCACTCAGTGGATCGTCCAGTAAGTAGATATCAGCATCCTGGTACACAGCGCGGGCCAAGCTCACACGATGTTTCTGACCTCCACTCAGGTTGATACCCTGTTACATTCACACAGTATCATGAGTCTGTGTACACGTCTGCCATCTTCACGACAAGAGCCGACACCTAGCTTTCAGCTACGCAGCGCCACACCACGAAATGATTTCTTCCAACATTCGCACACTGCACGAACCTATTCCATCCACTGACTTCACAAATGCCGCACAAGAACTAACATCTTCCAAGACAAATGGAAAAGTCACTAAAAAAGAGTGGAAAGGTGTGGATATGATTTACGACGTTTTGGCTCATGAAAAAAACTACATCAAAAGACCCAAAATTATCAAGAAAACAATCAAAGTTCAGTCAGAATGTAGCTGGATCGCAAAATAACACAATAAAAATACAGTACCCTTTCTCCAATTTCAGTCTTATCACCAGCAGGAAGAATTTCAAGATCGGATCTCAACGCACAAGCGTCGATCACTTGGTTGTAGCGTTCTTTGTCAAATGGCTTTGAAAACAAGACATTGTCACGTAGAGTCATGTTCTGTATCCAAGCCTGCTGCGGCGTGTACGCAATGCTTCCCTGTCAAGTACAACATGGTCGATATGATGATTTGTAACAAACTCCACTGTTTATGTAACTTTAAGTCACAAGTACAAACTGCTCATTGTGAGTAAATTGACAATTTTCTTCTCCTCAATAACTAAATATTTTGAGCAAAGTTTTTACCAATTACTGCTGCTGCAGTTTCACGGCCATTATACTCACCGGATACTCACCGGACGAGGCCTCACCATGATCTGGTTCAGCCTCCGGAGTTTAGTGGACTAGTACCCAAAGACAAACTCAACCTGCGTTAGCTGGCACCCCCAGTTAAGAACTGGAGGATTTTGTTGGAGCAAAGTTTTACTTCCACATACCCTTGAGCATTCAGATCAGGGAGAAGTGAAGGGAAGTGAGTAGGGTTTAACGTCCCACTAAACACATTATATGTCATTTCGGGGACGGTTTTTGCGGGTCAAATGACCCAACCAACAGTGTCAAAGCACTAAAGATTAGGGAGAAAGAAGCTAGCTTCATCTGAGTCATCTGCACTGTCTCCGTACCATCATTTCATCGGTTTTGCGATTATAAAAATAACAATGTGTTTGTCCGCTGCGGTTTTATCTTTCTCCACTTATGTCACAACAACAACAACAACCATTTTACGGCCCTTTGTCCGGGACTACCCGGGTGAGCCGGTACCAGAAGAAACACTCACCCACCCACCATCCTGATCATCATCCAATCTTTATCAGCTTCTTCCATCTACTACGATCCATATCATCCTCCTTGTTCAAATTACGTGCTGGGCAATCTTTTTGCACAACCTCTTTCCATGTCCTCTTTGGTCTACCTCTTGGTCTGGAGCCCTCCATCTGATGTTCCATACATTTCTTCACCCAATCAGTGTCTTCTTTTCGCAGCACATGCCCATACCACCACAACCTGTTTTGCTATAGTATCAATATTATATCATCTATCCTCCACCTATGTCACACACATACAATTTCATGAGAAAGAAAAATGCACAACAGTGTTTACATCTGTAACAGAAGCAGAGGTAAAGAAAAAGTGGAGGAAGACAATCAAGACAGCAACAAGCCAACACTAAAATAGTGGCTATGATGATGCTGCATATTCACATTATTGTAATAAAAGGCAAATACAAAAAAAAACCAACATTCACGATGACTTGTCCTTCCTGCTTCTGCATTTCTCCAAGGATGGCAGACAGTAACGATGATTTGCCACAGCCAACCTGTCCCACTATCGCGATTAGACGACCAGATGGCACTGAGATATTGATGCTACAATACACAGAATAAAAGTCAATAGCAAGATTATGTTCCACTACACACAATAAATCATGGTAACAAAATGAAACAAAAAAAAACAACAAATTATAATGTACTCAGCTGCACAAACTCCAATAAATTGCACCCTCATAAATCCTGTAAATATGGACAAATATTGTGCAAAATGAGCTTTTTGTTTCAATAAATCATGGTACAATGTACAAGCTTTAAATTATGGAACAGTTGTACATATAACAGTCAAGCAGCTCTAAAAATACCAACTCTTTAAGCACTGAAGTATCATCTTCACTCCAAGAAAAATGTCCATTGCAAATCACTACACGGTCGTCTAAAATACATAGCAGAACATGTCAACCTTTTCTACAAACACCAGACAGGTACCAGCTTACAACTATTTGTTTTTGCCTGACGTAATACTACAAAAAGAATATTTCGGAATTTATACATAATTGCATCTTCCTCTAACTTGTAATATTTATTCATTTTGATGAATCTCAGCAATGAAAAAATCTAATGACTTTACCAATGTCTGGATTTGACTGAACGTTGTCCGGATCAATGTCCTCTTGTAGCAGGAACTTTTCAATGCGTTTCAGTGAAACTGTTCCCTGGTTAACACAAAACACAAAATAACTGTACATTACTTATTCTGCACTTACTAACTGCTTATCAGGCAGCCAGATAACAAATGCAACATGTTATAATACATTTTAACATAACTGAAAATTAGATACTTATCCAAACATGAATGACTGCATACACAGTCAGACACTCAAAGTGCAGCAAACAGTGACCATATCATCACCATGATGTCGACGTAAAATCATCTTTTTCTTCAACAGAAAAATGACTGGCAGACATTAAGGCTTACACATAAATGACACTTCCTATGATCAGTTCACCAACCGGAAGCAGCAATGTTCACAATAATTATGAGTAGAAATTTTCACAAGTATCTCTTTTCCGCAAACCTGAACAAAAAACATAATCGCAGCAGGAAGAATGGCTAGCGGCATTCCCATCAGGTTGATCAGCGACATTGACACAAATGCCGTCTGAGCATCGAGAACGTTGTGAGACGACGACAAAACATACGTCATGAAGCACAGCAGCGCCACCTGGTCAGTATCATGCACAACTCGGCATTACTTCCGTTCGGTATTTCATTTTGCAATACAAATATGTAACTGCTACAGACTTTTCTACAAAAGGCCACAAAATGGTTGTAGTAGTAGCAGCAGTACAGACTTTTCTAGGCTTGGTAAGTGGTTACCAAAGGTTGCCAAGAAAATCACTGAATACTGCAGTGATGGAATTTTTTAAAGGCCATGTACCTTCACTCGCATCCAAACAACAACATCATCATCATCACTGTCATCTTCATATAAAAATTCCTAATGCACCTATGATACAATGAGCACACGTGCATTCAAAAAGTCAGCAGAAGCAAAACAAGAAACCCAGCTATCGCTGAGGGACCGCGCGACGCGGGTGTGCCAGTTGAAATCTGGTAAAGTTCTGCACAAATGTAGACGACTTGTATTTGA
>Ga0209259_1000638_pt1 | contig 10963 bp, 7 predicted proteins | sample WorMetGr2BELIZE1_FD_187417 | JGI IMG/M metagenome (GOLD analysis project Ga0209259, IMG submission 187417) | Marine gutless worms symbiont microbial communities from Max Planck institute for Marine Microbiology, Germany - Inanidrilus... ...
GGACATATGTTATATGTCTGGGTCTAGTTGTGTCCCCTAGAATATAGGGGCTGTGCGACCCCTGGTGGCTGGGTGACCCCTAAAAACTTGTATTTTTAGAGGTTTTGGGGCTCGCGGATTGCACCCCCGGCTGTGAACCACATAGCGTAGCCGCGCTAGTAACATTACATTGTTACGTTTTACATATATCACCCCTAACACTAATTGTAGAGTGCAGCAGTCAACAATTAACTTTTTAACACGTAATTTTCAGTAAATTTTAAAACTACCCTGTGTTTTTTGCAGTCTCCTGCGGTCGCTTGCCGTCTCCTGCAGTTTTCTGTAGTCTTCTGCGGTCTTCTGTGGTCTCCTGCAGTTTTCAGGTGGACCGGGCATGCACTGTTAATTTGATAGATCACCATCATTCACTCCTCCTCCCCCTCCCCCGGTACAACACGATACAGGCAACTGAGACAAAAGCAAAGCCAGAACTGACCAGCATACGAGTGACTAAGGGACGTGACAGACACGTCCATATCAAAGCCGACGACGTGTGGCTGGTAGTAATGCACGACTAGTACGTAGCTGTCGTCACTAGGTGTCCTTGCCGTCACCGCTATCTGCGGCTACAACGCCAGCAATTACATCAATTCAGTCACCGCAAAGCAGTATGAATAATAAATAATAACAAGTGGTCAAATTAATTTGACAACAGGCCGCATTGCCGCCGCACATGGATGGCTCAATGGTATTTGTCAGGTGGCGCCTATGTGCACCAATCTAATACATGGTTCCTTGGGCCCACGGCATCTCGATCGGTTCCACTGTTTTAACAGCATTCCCTACTATGACAGATCGATGGACACACAGACACACTGACAGACTGACAGACCACGCTACTGAGTCTGTAACAATAAGCCGTAGTAATGCAATGCGGCCCAATAACAATAATAACTGGGCACACAGCAAGTACATAGCACTCGCTAACATTTCGCATTCGCACTATGTTGTCATATTGCAGGGTGCAGGCAAGCTTGTAACTAGGGTTCGTGTTATGTTGCCGTAGCAACTCAACCGTGCACCGATTGCAAATCCGCCCAATAATGCACAACTAGGGGGAATCCTCCACCACTCCCCCAAGTTACATCTGGATCCGTACAATAGGCATGCGACAGCGAACAGACACACAGACACACAGATGCGGGTGACCACAATACATTTCGCGTCGTCAACGACTCACGCAAAATATAATAATCTAATTTGTAATGTGCATACATAGTGTCGAGGAAACGTCAAACTGGAGGCATGGAATGTGGCAATATGTATTTACTGATTATCGAAAATGAAGTCACTGCTCAGTAAACTTTAACAAATAAATAGTTTCATGGTAACAAGGTAACAATCCACTCTCCCAGCACGGCGAAATCCCTCGACATTTCCCCGACTTCGTGGCACTCCTACACGTACTGAGTTACCCATGTCAGTACTGCACAGCTCAATGCATATTCTACAATAATGTTCACAGTGATTTAGTAAGCAGCAAAATCCCTTAAAACACGCGACACAAGGTCCATAATGGTCTAGTAAACACTAGTGAAGTCCAAAACATGAAGTCAGCAATAAACTGCATTCCCTTGACATCATCATCCGAGGAGGTTAGGCCCCATTCCAGAAAAAATTTTTGAATTTTTCACTTGAAATGGCGTGTTTGGGTGAACTCTGAGTGGTATTTCTGGGGGGACAGTTTGCATTAGCGATTCCACTCCAAATTCTGGGGGTTTTGCCCCCCGGGGATGTATGCTCATGCTGATGGGGACAATTTTGTATAATTTGTAATGTGCATACATAGTGTCGAGGAAACGTAAAACAGAAAGAACTGTGGAAACAGGTCATTAGCCAAGTCACACTGGCCGGTGAAGCCCGGCATTGTGTTTTGATACTGACGCTGATTCGCGGGTGCAGTTTGACCAGCCTGACGGTGTCATCGACAATGTGAGCCGGTACGTCGTCAGTGACGCGGTGTTCGTTCGGCGACGACTCAAAGTCAACTCTCACTGTGCCCGTCGGACTTGTGTACGATCCCGCCATGCACCTACGCACACACGTTTATTAGCAACATTAGGACCACACGGCCTCTTACAGTGTGCATAAAGTAGCAATATTACAGCAATACAAATAGGAGTAAAACAGTTTGGATATTACAAAGTTAAGAGTACTAAAATAAAGCAAAATTATACAAAATTATATAACACGTATTTTACATGTAAATCCACGGGAAACCTAAAACTGACTAACAACCAAAAATAAAGACAAAAAAAATTAAAATAGACTACAGTAGTCTAAAATAGACTTTACAATGTCGGAGTAATTGTCGTATAGTACACCTCCAGCACTACGCACACATCATCAGCCACTGTCAGACACACCCAGAACACTTGACCCATGTTTAGATGCTGTCAGTCATTTGCAGAACAACAACACGCCGTTGAACAGCGCTTTATCCCAAGGTGAGCCAGGAAAAACATTCAACTCCCAGATCCTCCCAGTCAAACCCTCACTCACCCCTCCCCCAGGTCCACTACAGAGATTCAAGACTGAACTCCTCTTGTTCGATTAGCTGGATTTCTTATGGATTTGCTGTAGGCATCGAGCTGATGTACAACGTGTCGACGTGTCAAGATGTTGTGGGTTCGTTGCGGACTTGTTGTGCAGCTTTCGATTAGTTGTAGATTAGTTGTGGATTTTTATGTACAACAATCTGCCTTCAGTGCTTTGACGCTGTTGGTTGGAAGGGTATCCGGCCTGTAAAAACTGAGTGGTGAGGTACTGGCATGGTTATGTGTCTGCAGTGAGGTGCAAGTGATTTGCATATGGTCCAGCTGATGCCACTGCCACCCCATCATCTCTTGCTCCAGTAAAATCCAGAATGGTTTACCTTTCTGGTGCCGCCTTACCCAGTATGTCCTGGAAAAAAGGCCATTAAACGGATGTAGAAGTATGTAGTAGTTACTGTACAACAAATCCACAACTAACGGAGCAAGTGCAGTTCAGCTTTCATGTAGAAAAACACTGACCGTTCGTCGCGTTGTAGACAGACAAACTGAGGAGTGACGTAGTCAATAGTCCAGGAGTCTAGTGGGACAGCAGTCACGTGACCCTACACACACAGACAGGCACACATACAGGCACAGATACACACAGACATACTGGTCTGACTCTCACAGCTCTCATCAATGGCTGATACGTGCTATCATAATCGTCACCGATGCAAACAGTGCCACATTATCTGATAGTTGCTTGCGTATATCTCACAGAAATCACTCAGTAACACTGACTTGTCAATCAACATCTATCGTGCATTATCAGTTTAAAACTCTAAAATTCATGTCGAGGGAGTGACTTCTATACCAGGCAAGTCTGCTAAACGTGCAAGTGACCAATTTAGCACAGCTGATATGTGGGTCGGGTCACACTCACAGTCAAGGTCAACACAAAGTCACGCATGCGATACTGAAATATCACAATCTCATATCAACATGTGACGGCTTTATTATGCAACACTTAATTACAAATATCACGTGACAGCATATCGACTAACCACACCTCATCTTAATCATATGATTATAAAACATAGCACAGGGAAACATAATGTTGAGACAATAGACAACAGCTTTCGATTAGTTGTAGATTCGTTGTGGATTTTGTTTACAACAATCTGCCTTCAGTGCTTTGATGCTGTTTGTTGGACGGCAGGAAGGGCATCCGGCCTGTGAGTTGGTACAGTGAGGAAAGGACAGGGCAGGTGCTGTGCTGTGCTTGAGACAACAGTATGACATTGTATTTCATTCACTGCATTTTTCGTTAGCTTATTTTATTGTTAGGCGCCCATGAACGTCGGATGGCGGGCCCCATAGCAAATGATTGATTGATTGAATACTTTAATGTGTTTGGAGAATTTTCCTTCTCCACCCACAGCAGATGTATTACCAACGTATCTCCTACAGGCCCCGCAACAGTCTCGCCGGAATGGGAATTTGGGACTTTCATTGCTGTCGGAGCAGAATTTCACAGTGCCAGAGTTAGACACGTATGAAGTAGTGAAAGACAGCGGAGGATGACATACAACAGCAAGGTCGACGCGAGTTCTTCCACTGAGACTGACAGTCGCCGAGTCAGAATCAAACACAAATTCCATCGGATTTCCCGACGAGTCGAGAACCGGCTGACGACACAGCGCGCTGAAATTGACCAATCACAGTCCCAATGACTCACCATCATCAACATCATCATCATCAAGTGTTCTTCTGTCACGGCTTCAACTAACTCTGTTCACAACTGTCACACTGGTTGTGCCTTCAGTGCTTTAACGCCGTTCGGTTGGGCAGCAGAGGGCATCCGGCCTGCAAAAAATGAGAGTGGTGATGTACTGGCGTGGTTATCTGTCCAGAGTGAGTGCAAATGATTTGCATATGGTTCGACTAATGCCACTGCCACTCCATCATCTCTTGCTCCAGTAAAATCCAGAATGGTTTACCTTTCTGGTGTTGGCTTACCCAGGATGTCCTGGAAGAAAAGGCCGTTAAACGGGTGACGGGTGCAGTAGTGTAGTACTGTCACACTGGACAGGCAGACTGGGTTGTTAGAGTTGGTACAGTGAGGAAAGGACAGGGCAGGTGTCCACGTCCCTCTCTGAGACTGAGACGCATATGTATACCGTGCATAAAAATAGCACAGGATCCTTGTTTGACTTGCACTGTTGCACATGCACCTTCTATCGTTAGTTCGATTAGGTCTGTCAGTATTCTTTTTATATTATATATGATTGTCATAGGCGGCCAGCGCTGATAGGTGTATGCCCTCCCTGGCAACCTGTCAATGTATCTTTTTTGTTGTTATTGTTATTTTTGTAAAACATGACAAATAAATTCTTCTTCTTCTTCTTCTTCTTCTTCTTCTTCTTCTTCTTCTTCTTCTCTGCTGTACTAAACGCAATAGTCGACCCGTCACTGGCCAGTGTACATATCATCACACTGTGTTCTACAACTACTACTAAAGGCGTTGTTAAACGGTCAGAATGGCAATGAGAAACGTCAGTGTCAATTAATTCACGCCTCCTCTGCACCACATTCACAGAGACACTGATCCAATACGGCAGATACTACAAACAAGTGGTCAAATTAATTTGACATAAGGCCACATTGCTGCCGCAGATGGATGGTTCAATTGTATTTACCAGGTGGCGCCAATTTGCACCCCCATATAATACAATGCCTCCTTGGACCCACCCAAGTCCAAATCCCAAATGGCATCTCAATCGGTTCAGCCATTTTTGCAGCACTCATGATCGTGACAGACAGACAGACAAACCAACAGACACACTACTCCGTCTGCAACGATAGGCCGCATCTACTACATATGTAGTACTGCACTTCGGCCTAATAATAAAGTGCATATTTGTATAGTGATTATATATGCTAGGAACTGCATGCGGATCTAACTCCTTAGCTATGCCTATCTAGGTAAGCAGCTGCAGTCAGTGACAGGTGAAATGTTACCTGTATGGACAGGCGGGCAGTTTCAGTGTTCCATGCTGCCTGTCAGCCTCCGTAACCACGTCGACGTCGAGCTGCTGCAGTGTGTCCGAGTGCGGCGGTGTGTAGTAGTCGATCATCAGGATGTACGAGCCAGGACGAGCCACAGACAGGCTCAGTCTCAACGACGTCTGACACATCATGTTCAGTCCACATCTCAAACAACTAGCCACAGTAACGTCAGTATTCATATCGCTCTGTACGCTGAAACAATGTCTCGGAATGTTCATCAAATTTCTTTGTGTAACAACTGCTGCATTTTCCCGTCAGTCTGCTGAAGCTGTACTTTGGGATACAGGCACCTCAATTTTATTGTACATCGACTTCTGATGGCATCTAAAGTTGACGTAAGACCTGTATTACAAAACTAAACTTAACCATGAATAAGCTAAACTCTGTAAAACGAGGCCAGACATCAGTAAGCTGCCACCAAAAAAATTTTAAAAAACATTTTGGATTTCATTTCAATGAAGCAAGAGATGATGGGTGGCAGTGGCATCAGATGGAGCATGTGCAAATCATTTGCACCTTACTCCAAACAGATAACCATGCCAGCACCTCATCAATTTTTTACAGGCCGGACGCTCTTCCTAATGCCCAACCAACAGTGTCACAGTACTGAAGACAAAAATGTCCACCTCCTAGTCCACGGAACAAAACAAAACAATATCAAGAAAGAACAGAAACTGAACAGATATCGCACAGCATCAAGTACGACTACTACTATCATTTTACGGACATTTTACGGACAACCTGTGTTCCCCAGTTAAGAACTAGAGGATTTTCCTGGAGCAAAGGTTTACTGCCCTCATGCCCTTGCTGATGGCAACTAGTACATTTGGATTAGGGCGACGATGCTGGAGTTCTCCTCAACGGTGTTCATTTGCTGCACCATCGCTATATGGAGATCTCACAGCATGAATGTGAACTGAAAACTGTTGGTAGACAAGTGATTCTGCACATTGTCATGTAGCAGCCAACGTCACTGCCAGTCTGCTATATGCTGCACAACCAACCAACCCATGTACATACGTCTGCACAAAAACCCAGCCAGCGTGAGTCAAGAAGTACCACTGTACTCTTACTCATAATCTCACAAGATGCTGACGGATTTTCTAACACTCTTAACCACCACACTCCGAAATACAGCATCATTAAAGGTCTCACTGCAGATAAAACATGTCACCATAGATTGAATGTTTTTAACTTTAGACCTTAATACATGCGTAAATATTCGTGAATATGGTGCAAGTTATAATATTTGTAGATATTCATTGTGGCAACTTCATTGTGTGGTACCTACATACTTCAGGATCATAGCTGCCATAATTATATAACATATATCTATGAATGATTGGCAAAATCAAATCAAAGGTTGGTCGAAATAAGCAAACACTCTACAGTAACTGTTTACATGCATTTCTCACCACAAATTATTCTTCTAGTTCAACTTAATTTTCCATTACAAGACAATAATAAGCATAATTCATTTCGTACAATTACTTGGGCTCTGTTATTACAGAAAATAAATAAGGAAAAATTATAACATTCAAAGCCAGTTTTAATATTTGTAACTATCTGCAAATATTTCACAGCTTTAATATTCATAATACTTGCCTTCAAGTGCATGGACGCTGTTGGTTGGGTGGCAGGAAGGGCATCCGGCCTGTAAAAAATATGGGGGGATAGTGGAGGTGGGCACTTGTTAGTCTGGATGGAGTGGCGCCCAGCTGGAGGGTCGGTGTGTCTGCCTCTGTTAATCTTCCCTTGCATCATAAAGTCCAGAAGTTCTCTTCTGGCACCGGCTCACCCGGGTGGACCCGGAAAAAGGGGCTGTAAAATGGTTGTGGTGTGGTGGTGTGGTAATATTCGTAATATGTGCAAACTTGATCTATGCATGTCGCCACACTATCACGTGAAATATCTGGCATGGACTGGCTATAGATGGGTGTGGTAGTTGTGCTGTGAGCATGTCTATAAGTAAGTAAGTAAGTAAGTAAATAAGTAAGTAAATGTTTCATAGCATATATTAAATGTACATGCAAATTCTAAAAAAACAACATGAATAAAAGCCGTAAGTTATAAAATACAAAACAGAAAGCACAAAATACAACACTAGATACAGACTACAATACCAACAAACATAAATCTGGCGCGGAATGCACTAAAAAAACGCGTCACAAACATGTAAACAAACAGTGGGGGGGGCACCTGTCGTCTGTGGAGGTAGGCGAGGTCGGTGACATTGAGTCCATGCAGTATCTCGGTGTCAGTGAAGAACTGTGCGTCGTCGGCATCACTTGCATGCACCGACCACGCTGACGGCACCGACACATAGGAGTATCTCCTGCACCTGTAGTTGGACCAGCACCATCATCATCAATGGCATCAGCAGAAACATTTGACAAACTGACAGTTGCCTGTAAAGGAAAGGAAAGGAAAGGAAGAGTATTTATATAGCGCCTTTTTGCACCAAGGTACACACAAAGCGCTCAGGCGTGGATCACACAGTTTTACTTGCAAACAACACCATGCCTGCCTTCACTTCGTAAGCGTTTACCAGATGTCGCCACCACAGCAACTGAGGCAGCAGACATCCAATTGCAGCTCACTACTCATTTATCGACCCCGAAAGGATGACAGGCTGAGTTGGCCTGGTTGGCTGACCTATAGCGGATGGCTTACCCACATAAGTGGTCACTCATCAGCTACAGGTCAAGCGTAGGACAGCAGAAACACGCCGGCCGAAGACCGATGTTCTACCGCTGGACCACGCACCATCTTCTACCACTGCCTTGAGATCCAGCTGTGACGTTGCACCAGTACATCGAGTATGTTTTCACATTTTACTTTATTGTGTATTTGTGCACCATGTAACTGAGAAATCAAGCTTTCTTAGCTTTTGTAATAATAAACTTCATTTCAATGCTGTCGTCATCAGTCACTGCCGGGCCTTCTACACACAGCTCTAACCCTCGCTCACCTGTAAAGCACGTCACGGACTGATAACATACCCAAAGACACATTTTTACCAATAATTTTTTTATCAAGTTGACTGATAAAAAGTTGACAGGAGGCCACCTCATTGTTTAGTCCACTGCACGGAAGCATAACTGAAAAATTACGCAAAGTAACTACAAATAAAAGCCGATTAGAATATCGAATCAGTCCAATACGCCACTTTACACGGTATTGGGAATTATATTACGATACGGTGTGTCACAGAACCATAAATAACTCGGTGCGAGCACGGTACTGGAAGCCGTCCGTTTAGATGACTTCACTGGGTTAATTCCGATTCTGATTGGCTGAGACATAGGGCAGTTTTATCCCAGTGTTGACTGGACTGCTGTTAACACAACCCAGTGTAGAATGCAGCACACAGTCACATACCGGTACTGACTTAACGTTTCTAAAACTGGCCAGAACCCAACTGATTGTTGCTTGCTTCCTGGACCAGCCTTCATCAACATTTGACGACAATTCGTACCGTGATTAACTGAGCAGGCAGAAAGGCAGAGGCAGACAGAGACACAGAGAGGCGTACATGTGAGCAGTGGGCGGGACGGTGCACGGCTGATAGATCTTCTGCTGTAAGATGGTCGCAGCGTAGTACGCTTCCGGCAACAACACCATGTAGTCCTAACAACCAAACACACACACGCACACACACCTATACACACAAATGCACACACGCACTATCCACATACCCACGTCTGTCTGCAGTGTGCGGAGGAAATAGAGGGTCGGAGAGGTAGGGGGCGGTTCCTGCCATTAAGGGGTAGATGAAAAAAATGGAAAGAAAAACGACTAGAAATGTGGGCCATTGCCCAACGTGATGGCCGCCCTGCCGAATATAGGTGGCCACCTCTGTTCAACGCTGCAAAGTATGGCTGACGCCCACTACTAGAGTGCCGTGCAGTAACGCTGCCAAGACGCGAAACCTGTTGAAATTAGCAGGGGTGCCCCAAACTAACGAAACGATCTCAGCCGCTAGTAGGCCGAAATTAACCATATTGTGCGGACATGTGGAGGAGATATTGCTGCTTAACAAGTTTTTTTCCGATTGTTGATACATGCCTTAGTTGCTAAGATATAGCCCGACAAAGTTGTGGGATGGTGCCCACATGGCGACTTTTTGGCGATTTTTTTGCGTCCTGTATTTTCAGCGAGCCGTGTGCAGCACATTTCAGACCTGCATTCTAAATTTGCACTAAGGCCACACCATGTGTGGAAGTATGCTAGACATCTAATGTCTGACCGCTGAGATTAGGTGAGGAAATAAAAAAAGATAGAAAGAAGAAGAAACCACAGGATGAAAATATATATGGCCTGCCCTATTACACAGGGTGGCCATAAAAAAGGGGTAATGGAAGAAAGGGACAAGAAGGTACAGTGGTAAGGGAAACAAAACTGGGGAGGGGACGGAAGGTTATCAGAGGGCTGCATTGCCACAGCGACAACGCGACGATAACATGTTGAAAACTGTCTTTACTAGGTGTTGGGAATTATGTTACGCTACAGCGCATCACAGAACCATAAATCACTCAGAAACAGGCATGCGCAACTAGTCGACTGATGAGTGCCGAGACCATCTGGTCTACTGCCAGTGTTGAGTCCGGTTAGTACCAAGATGGGTGACCGTGAGCGGGTGTATCATCTTGGTATGTACTAACCAGCCACCCAGGTCAACTCAACCTCCTTCGTACCTTCGGCGGAATGGAAAACAAGTACAAGCCAAACTGTGTTGATGCTCTGCAGGGGGAAAGCAAAGGGAGTTAGACAGAGAGACACCCGTTTAACGGCCTCTTTTCAAAGAAAACCTTGGTAAGCAGGCACCAGAAACGTTAATACCATTCTGGATTTTAATGAAGCAAGAGATAATGCGGTGGCAGTGGCATCAGATGGACCATATGCCAATCATTTGCACCTCCACAGAGATAACCACGCCAGCACCTAGTAGACTTCTTACAGGCCGGATGCTCTTTCTGATGCCCAACCAACAGCGTCAAAGCACTGAAGGCAATTAAAAAAGGTAAAGATAAAGGCTTCCCATACTCGACACCGAGCGTTGGGCCCGGAGCTGATCCCGGTGTACAGGCAGTCAGCCTGCAGGTGACCGTAAGTCATCCACCCGGCGGTAGGCTGTCATTACTTTCAACCAAGCCTGCAGTTACCTCCCCAGCCGCAGAGCATCACCACCCTTTGGCCGGTACCAAGTTATACTGCTCTGAAGGCAATCAGTTATGGCTTATTCCACTTGCTGACTAAACGTGCGAGTGGCAGGTAAAACTGGATCACATGTCATACTCAGGCACGTTAGAGATGAGTGTCATATATACAGCACTGCACAAATGAATGGAAAGAGTTTAGTCGTTAGTTGATAACAATGC
>Ga0209259_1000639_pt1 | contig 10959 bp, 11 predicted proteins | sample WorMetGr2BELIZE1_FD_187417 | JGI IMG/M metagenome (GOLD analysis project Ga0209259, IMG submission 187417) | Marine gutless worms symbiont microbial communities from Max Planck institute for Marine Microbiology, Germany - Inanidrilus... ...
TGAACCGCTATGGCGTCGAGGAGCGGGGCGGCGACGACCTCGCCGGTTTCGACACCGCGGCGGGCGAAGAAGACGCGCCGCCGGCGCCCGACGTAGTGGCGACGTTCACCACCGAGGCCGAGGTCACCGACGCCGGGCTCAATCTGGGTGAACTGATCGTTCCCGTCACGCCGGCGGTGACCCAGGCCAACGCACCGACGACGTCGACCACAACACCCAACGACGACAATCCTGATGACGTTACTTCGGGCCCGGTCGTTCCGGAACCGATCATCGTCGAAGCTATTCTTGGCACCGATGGCAACGACGCCCTCAGCGGCACCGTCGACGACGACCTGATCCTCGGGTTGCGCGGAAACGACACGATCAGCGGCGACACCGGCAACGACACGATCCACGGCGACGCCTTGTCGGGCGGTCCGCTTGAATCGCCGACCGGGCTCGAGCTGCCGGAAGAAATCGGCGCGGTCGGCGGCTTGGTCTTCGATCTGGTCGGACTCAACGGCACGCGTCTCGTTACCCAGGTGGACAAGGACGCTCTTTTCAGCGGCTTTTTCAGCACGAACCCGGGATCGATCGGCGAGCAGACCGGTTTCACGGCGACGGAACTGGGCGCGCTCGGCGGCGGCCTTTCCCAGATGGCGGTGCGGGTCACCCTCTACGACGGCGACAATGCGAGCGGTGAGTTCGACGTCGACGACAACAACCTTGTCGTCAACGGCGTCACCGTTGGCAACTTCAGCAATATCCCGACCATCCAGTCCGACATGGTCGGCAACCTCCTCGGCAATCCCGGAGAAGGCTTCAACGACTTGGAAGTGCGCACCGGCTGGTTCTCGCTTACGGACAGCGGCGACCTCGCGACGGTCTTCAGCCAGATGCAGTCGACGGGCAAACTGGAGGCGGCATTCGACGACGTCGATGCGGGCGACAATGACCTCGACTTCACCCTCGGCGTCGATACGAGCGTCGACGTACCGACGGGTTTGACTCTTCAACCCGGCGGTGACGACCTGCTCAACGGAGGTGGCGGTGACGACCTGCTGATCGGCGGCGGTGGCGATGACGAACTGCGGGGTGACAGCGGGGCCGATCGGCTCGAAGGTGGTGCCGGCAACGATCTGCTGATCGGTGACGACGGCGGGGCATCGCTGTTCGTGGTCAACAATGCCGGCGGCGACCAGGGCATATTCCGCGTCGATCTGGACGGTTCGTCGTCGGTGGCGGTGTCGACGTCGGAGATTGCGGCCGTGTCCAGTGCGACGAACGTGATCTACGACAACGATTTCTCGGTCGACGAGGGCACGGGGACGCTGATCAATGGCATTCCGGCCCGTCCCGCCGAGGTTACGGGCGGTCAGCTCGTTCTGACCAAGGAGATTGGCGGCGGCCAAAACAACTGGCTGGAGATCGACGGCAGTGGATCGCTGACCGGCGACTTCCAGGCCGACTTCGACCTCCACATCTCCGACTCCTTCTTCGGTCGTGCGGACGGTTTCAGCTTCCAGGTCGGCAACGACGTCAACACGAGCGGCGTCGCCGAGGAACGGCAGACGTCCGGCCTCGCGCTCACCTTCGACACCTTCTTCAACGGCAGCGGCGACGTTTTGAACGAGGTCGCCTTGTGGTTCGATTTCGTCAAGCTCGGTTCGGTAACGGCGGGCTCCGGACTGCTTGCCGGCCAGTCGAGCCTGCACACGGCGAGCCCGGTCGCCGTCTCGGTCGAGATGGACGGCACGCTGGCCACGGTGACCTACGACGGCATCGTGCTGTTCGATGACGTCGACGTTGGCGGCACGATCGCTGCCGACTCTGGCTTCTATTTCGGCGCGCGGACCGGGGGTGCCGCGGACGTCCACGCCATCGACAACGTCACCATCACCGCCGACTCAGGCCTCGGTGTCGATCTCAACGAGAGCGGCATCGCCGTTGATGCCGCCGGCAACATCTTCTTCACCAACGACGCCGGCGATGAGGCGGTGTTGGTGAAGCGCGCCGACACCGGCGAGGTGGAGATTATCGCGCAGGCCAACGATGGTTTGCCGGACGGCGCCGACCCCGAGGATCTGGTGATCGGTCCGGATGGCACACTCTTCGTTACGGACGACAGCTGCGACTGCATCTATCGGATCGATGACCCGCTGGGGATGCCGTCGGTCACCGAACTGGTTTCCCAGGCCGATCTCGAGGCACTGCCGGGAATCGTCAGCGCCGGCCTCGACCAAAGTCTCGCCATCAGCCCCGATGGCGCGACACTGTACGTGGCGTCGCAGGGCTCGCCGAACGCCGTATTCGCCATTGACGTCGCCAGCGGAACGCCGAGCGTACTCGCGCTCGACGGCGTGGCCGCCGATTTCGAGAATCTCGGGGAGTTCATCACCATCGCCCCGAACGGCGACCTCCTCGTCGTCGACGAGGTGTCGGACCCGGTCGACGGTGCCAATATCTGGCGGATCGACCCCGATACCGGCAACACCTCGATATTCCTCTCCAACGCCGATCTTGCCGCCGTGATTCCGGGAACGGTCGATCTCCAAGGCGGCATCGGCTTCGACGCGGACGGCAACTTCTACGTCGCCGAGGAGAACACTGATAGCATCTACAAGTGGGACGCGCTCGACGCGGATGCGGGCACCATCGACACGGGCTCGGGCAGCATTTTCGCCGAGAAGGACGATATCGAAGAAGATACGGGCTTCTCGGGCGTCGACCTCGAGGGTGATCTGACGTTCGCAAACCTTGGCGACGGTGACGAGCTGATCGGTGGCGACGGCAGCGACACGCTGGAGGGCGGCGGCGACGACGACACATTGCAAGGCGGTCTGGACATCGACGAGCTTATCGGCGGCGATGGCAACGATCTGTTCCTGATCGCCGCGGGCGAGGGGCTGGACACCATCACCGACTTCGATGTCGGCGATACCATCCTGCTCCAGGGACTGGCCGGCGGCGGCGCGGTCGCGGTGACCGAGATCGGCGGCACCTCGGACAAGGAGGTGACCGTCGGTGGCACGGCGATCGCGACGCTGAAGGATCAGTCGGACTTCGCCGAATCCAGCTACCAGATCGAAACGGTCGGCGACGACGTCAGCATCACGCTTCCTGGATAGGGGCCGGTCCGGTTTCTCGCCGCGTTGCTGACGGCGGCGAACCGCTGATCCCAAACCACACGCTTTTCTGGGTCGCCATCCGCAAAGCCGGCCGGCGCGCCCGTATGGTCCATCCTGAGTTCGTCGCAGGTGTAGGTCCGATAGGGATGCATGGTCGATTCCGTCCTCGCTGATGCCGGCCGAACCGACACCGTGGGCGGCCGTTTGTCGAGCGGGGCGTCGTGCGGCAGGCTTTCCGGCGTACCGGCGGCCGTCCCTTGCCGATTTGCCGATCGGGGAACCGGATATTCTGGCCCCGTTCCCGTCTCAATTGGCCCGCCCGCACCCCCGCAAATCTCGCGTACTCAGAAACGCTCTCACCAACTCCGCGACCTCGCGGGGCTTGGTGACCAGAAACAAGTGACCGCAGTCGATCTCGCGGACGCTGGCGTCGGGGATCCGAGCGGCAAGGATCTTGCCGTTGATCGGCGGCACAATCGGATCGTCGTCGCCCACCAGGACCAAGGTCGGCTGGCGCAGCCGGTGGAGCCAATGGAAGCTGGTCCAACCCCAGGCCGCCAAGATCTGCAGGTAGTAACCCACTCGACTGCCCGCCTTCATGTGTTCGAGATGTTCGTGAATCAGCTCGGCCTGAGTCCGGAACATCCCGCCGCAGAGCCGTGGCGCGATTTTCGCCATTTGGTCGCGATCGGTGTAGCGATGGGGGGGGTCGCCAATCTCATGAGCGCGGAAAACTGACCCGGAACCATAACGACGCCGGCCGTTGTCGCGGCCAAGACCAGGCGACGACATCGGTCCGGGTAGTCGCGGGCGAACTGTTGGGCGAGACCTCCGCCCCAGGAGACACCGAAGACGTCGACCTGGTCGTAGCCGAGGGCGTCGAGCAGGCGAGCGGCGATCCGGGCATGGCCGGAGAAACGCAACGGCATCTGAGGCGGCGGCGAGGTTCCCGCACCGGGAACGTCGTAGGCGATGGTCTCGATGCCGTCCAGGGCGTCAACGAACGGCTTGAGCAGTTCCAGATTGGCGCCGATGCCGTTGAAGATCAGCAGCGGCGGTCCTTTCGCGCTCCCCGTGGTGACCGAAACGTGAAGCCGCTGGCCATCCACGTCGATGACCATCTTCTGTCCCTGCCGGTCGCTTGTTCGAGGATCCATGTGCCTCGTTCCTTCGCTCGGGGGTGACCCTACCGGATCAGGGCGACCGCCATGTCGGCGAGGGGTTCGGTCATCTCGCCGACCTGCATGGCCTTCCGGTTCGACGCATCGCCGTCCAACGCCCGTCGGTAGACGCCCTGACAGATCGCCGCGAGGCGGAAGAAGCTGAACGCCAGATAGAAGGGCCAGTCGTCGATGCCATCGATGCCGCGCAGATCGCAGTACTGGGCAACCAGCTCCTCCTCGCTGGGGACGCCCAGGTCGCCGCGGTCCAGGTCCGCCAGGCCTTGGACGACGCCCTCGCGGGGCATGCGCAGGCACATGCAGAGATAGGCGATGTCCGCGAGCGGATGGCCGAGCGTCGACAGCTCCCAGTCCAGGACCGCGATGGCGCGGGGCTCCGACGGGTCGAAGACGATGTTGTCCAGCCGGTAGTCGCCGTGGATCAGGCTGACCTGCCCGTCATCGGCGGGGATGCTGGCGGGGAGCCATTCGAGCAGCTGTTCCATGGCTTCGATGGTGTGGGTTTCGGCGCTGCGGTACTGCGTCGACCAGCGGCCGACCTGGCGCTCGAAATAGTTGCCGGGTTTGCCGTAGTCGGCGAGGCCCACGGCGTCGACGTCGACGTTGTGCATGGCGGCCAGCACCCGAACCATTTCGCCGTGGAACGCGGCGCGCTCGCCCTTGTCCAGCTCCGGCAGCGCGGGATCCCAGAAGATGCGTCCGTCCTCGAAGCTCATGACGTAGAACATGCTGCCGATGACGTCGTCGTCCTCGCACAGGTGGTAGGCCCTGGCGACGGGAACCTCGGTGTCGGCGAGGCACTCGAGCACCCTGTACTCGCGGTCGACCGCGTGGGCGGACTTCAGCAACTGTCCCGGCGGTTTGCGGCGGAGGACATAGTCGCCGCTGGCGGTATGCAACCGGAACGTCGGATTGGACTGGCCGCCGGCGAATTTCTCCGCCTCGATGGGCCCTCGGAAATCGGGGATCTTGGCTTCCAGGTAGCGGCCAAGTGTCTGGATATCCAGGGTATCGACAGCGTTCGACATGGCCTAACCCTCGTAGGCGCGGGCCAGGTTGCGCCCCAGCTGCATCATGTGGACCTGGTCGGGCCCGTCGGCGAGGCGGATCGACCGGGCATACTGGTAGCCGCGGGCCAGGTGGAAATCCTGGCTCAGGCCGGCCGCGCCGTGAATCTGCATAGCGCGGTCGATCACCGTGCAGGCCATGGAGGGGGCGACGATCTTGATCATGGCGATCAGGTCCTTGGCCGCCTTGTTGCCGCCCTTGTCCATCTTGTCAGCGGCCTTGAGCGTCAGCAGGCGAGCCTGCTCGATCTCGCAGGCGGACCTGGCGATGTCCTCGCGGACCGATTGCTGCTTGCTCATGGGGGCGCCGAACACCATGCGGTGCTCCGCCCGCGCCGCCATCATTTCCAGGGCGCGCTGGGCCTGGCCGATCAGGCGCATGCAGTGGTGGATGCGGCCCGGCCCCAGCCGGCCCTGGGCGATCTCGAAGCCACGACCCTCACCGAGGATAAGGTTGCTCGCAGGAACGCGCACGTTGTCGAAGACGATCTCCGGATGGCCTTCCGGGGCGTCGTCGTAGCCGAACACCGTCATCGGTCGGACGACCGTGACGCCGGGGGTCTCCACGGGCACAAGCACCTGGGACTGCTGGAGATAGCGGCTGGGGTTGTCGGGATCGGTCTTGCCGATGACGATCAGGATCTTGCAGTGACGGTTCATGGCGCCGCTGATGTAGAACTTGCGGCCATTGATAACGTAGTCGTCGCCGTCACGGACGATCGAGGTCTCGATGTTGGTGGCATCCGACGACGCCACGGCCGGTTCGGTCATCGCGAACGCGGAGCGGATGCGGCCGTCCAGCAGCGGCTCCAGCCATTGTTTCTTCTGCGCCTCGTTGCCGTACTTGGCCAACACCTCCATGTTTCCGGTGTCCGGGGCGCTGCAGTTGAACGCCTCGGCGCCGATCAGGGACCGACCCATGATCTCGGCGAGCGGCGCGTACTCCAGATTGGTCAACCCGGCGCCGTAGTCCCCGTGTTCCTTGGGCAGGAACAGGTTCCAGAGACCCTGGTCCTTCGCCTTGGCCTTCAACTCCTCCATGACCGGCGGCGTCACCCAGCGGTCCCGCTCGACCTGCTCGGCGTAGTCGGCTTCCACCGGATAGACGTGATCGTTCATGAACCCGGAGACCCGATCCATCAGGTCTTGGACCTTGGGGGTGTAGTCGAACTGCATGGTCTGCCCCTTCCACGAGAACCCGGTACGGCTTTGCCCGATGTGATCAGGATAGGCGCTTCCCAAGCATCACGGAAATTTATTATCTTGATGGTAATGTATTCACAGATGTGATGAAGAGAGCATGCGCCTCAGTCAGGTCGACCTCAACCTGTTCATCGTCTTCGACACCATCTACACCGAGCGCAACCTGACGCGGGCCGCTGACGTCCTGTTCATCACCCAGCCGGCGGTCAGCAACGCCCTCAACCGGCTGCGCAACACCTTCAACGACCCGCTGTTCGTCCGCACCCCCCCCCAGGGGATGGCACCGACGCCGCTGGCCGAGAACATCGTCGGCCCGGTGCGCGAAGCCCTGCAGTTGCTCACCACCAGCGTCCAGGAAGCGGATGTCTTCGATCCGGCGGTGGCGGAAAAGACCTTTAACTTCTCCATGAACGACGAGGCCGAGGCGCTGCTGCTGCCGTCCTTGATGGAGCTTTTGCAACAACAGGCGCCGGGGGTGGGCGTGACCAGCTACCATGTGGGACGCGGCGATCTCCCGACGGAACTGGCGTCGGGGAAGCTGGACTTCGCCATCGACGCGCCCTTGATCACCGATGCCAACCTCCGTCACGCACGCCTGCTGGCGGCGGAGTACGTCTGCCTGGTCCGCCCCGATCATCCCGGCGTGGGAAATCGGCTCACACTCGACCAGTACTTGGCGCTGGATCACCTCCACATCTCGAGCCGGCCCACCGGCCCGGGCCACGTGGACCTGGCGCTCAACAGGCTCGGCCATCGGCGCAAGGTCCAGGTGCGGGTGCGCCACTATCTGGTGGCGCCTCTGATCGCGCTCCGCACCGACATGGCCCTGACCGCGCCGCGGCGCGTGGCCATGGAATCACCGCTCAAGATCCTCGAGCTGCCCTTCGACGTGCCGAGCCTGGAATGGCACGTCTACTGGCACAAGAGCGCCGACCGTGACCAGGCGAACCGCTGGATGCGCCAGCTTCTCCTCGATCTGGTGCATGAGAAGAATTGAACCGGGCTTGCCCTCCTTAACCCGATCCGGGTGAAGCAGAGTTTCAGTGCAGGATGGCATGCTGTCCGCCATCGACGACCAGCACAGACCCGTTGATGAAGGAGCCGGCATCGCTTCCGAGCAAAAGTAGCGCCGGTATCAGCTCCTCAATCCGGCCCGGCCGGCGCATCGGCAAGCTGCGCAGATAGGCCTTGGCTTCGTCGGAGTTCAGGTAGTCTTCATTCATTTCCGTCGGAAACCATCCAGGCGCGATTGCGTTGACGCGAATGCCGTATCGGGCCAAGTCGACCGCCATCGCCCGCGTGACTTGCACCACCGCAGCCTTCGATGTCGCATAGGCCGAGTATCCGCGCTGGACGCCGAACGCGAAAAGCGAGCTGATATTGACGATCGATCCCGGCTTTTCCGCCGCGACCATCCTCTTGCTGGCTTCGTGCGCCACACTCCAGAGACCGCCGAGATTGGTATCGAGAACGCGATCGAAGTCGGTACGTTCACTTTCCAGGAAGGGTTTGACGCCGGAGATCCCGGCATTGTTGACGACCAGGTCGATCGTCGGAACCAGGCCGTCCGCCTGATCAAATCCCTCGGCGATGCTGGCCGGCGAGGCGACGTCCATCGGGACCGCGACCGCCTCCGCGCCGGACTGTTTGATCTCAGCCACGAGCGAATCCAGTCGATCGGCGCGGCGTGCGGCAACAACGACGGTCCCACCCGCCTGGGCCAAACCTTTCGCGAATTCGCGGCCGAGACCGCTCGAGGCGCCGGTGACGAGCGCGGTGCGGCCGGCAAGCGAGAATCTGTCCAGGTACATTCTTCCTCCCCAAGTCGGTCGAAGCGTTGCCGCCCGTTGTGCCGACAGGACTCCTGCGAGCTGTATCGGCCGAACTAGTGCGACGACAGCTTCTGCTGAAGACGGTTCATTCTACCAATCCAGCGATCGTAGTCGCCGACCCTGCGGGTCAAATAATCAAGCACTTGCGGGTGGGGGAGGATCAGGAACCTCTCTTCTCGCAATCCTTCAACCACCGCCGTCGCGACATCGTCCGGTTCCAGCATGCCGTCGACAGCGGCTGCACGCGCCACGGCGGATCCGTCCGAGACCATGGCCGTGTCCACAGCCTGGGGGCACAGCATGGAAACCTTGATGCCCTGGTGGGCGTGGGTCAGCGCAACCCATTCGCCAAACCCGATGGAGGCGTGTTTCGTAACACCGTAGGAGGCCGAGCCAATCTGATTGAGCAGGCCGGCGGCCGACGAGGTGTTCAACAGGTAGCCGCCTCCGCGCTCGATCATGCGCGGCGCCACGGCGCGGGCCGCATACACCTGGGACATGACGTTGACCTCCCATCGCCTCTGCCATTCGTCGATGGGCGTGGCCAGAGTGCTGGCGCCGATGATGCCCGCATTGGAGCAGAACAGATCGATGGGTCCGATGTCGCGTTCCGTTCGGTCGACCAGATCGACGATGTCGTGTTCCTTGGACACATCGAGTTGGATCCCAAGTCCGCCAACCTCTTCGGCGACGCGGCATGCGGCGTCGCCGTCGAGGTCGGCGACGACCAGCGCCCGGGCCCCTTCACGGCGGAAGCGCCTCACCATCGCTTCGCCGATTCCATTTCCTCCACCGGTCACGACGACGGTCTTGTCTTCGAGTTCCATGATCGGATCGTTCCCAAATGAGATGGCTCGGACGCAGCGGCCTAGATGTTCCCAAAATCTCCGTGGCGACCCGCGCCACCGGCGAACCGCGCCGCGCCGTCCACGCCTTCCAGGAAGATGGCATTCATGCCGTTGGCCCATTCATGACGCAGAGCGTCGCGGACCGGCATACCGCGGGTCTCGATGATGGACGCCCGATCGGCGCGCACGGCCTCCTGGGGGGAAGCGCGCGATTTCATGCGCCATTGCCTCCGCCGCGGCCCGCGCCTCGCCCGTCGGCACGACCTTTTCGCACAAACCGATCCGGTAGCATTCCTCCGCCGGAACCTTGCGGCCAGTCATGGCGATTTCCAGGGCTTTGCCTTGGCCGACAAGGCGCGGCAGGCGCACTGATCCGCCGTCCATCAGGGTGATGCCCCAGCGACGGCAGTAGACGCCGAGGTAAGCCATTTCGGCCATCACCCGGACGTCGCACCACATGGCGAGTTCCATGCCGCCGGCGACGGCGGGCCCTTCGATGGCCCCGATGACAGGCTTCGTCAGTTCCAGGCGCGAGGGCCCCAGCGGACCGCGGGGGGCCGGATTGGCGCCCAACGGAAAGGCCAGATCCTCGACGAGCTCTTTTTGGAGCTTCGCTTTGTCTTGCAAGGACGCGGCGTACTTCAGGTCCCAACCCGCGCAGAACGCACCGCCTTCACCCCAGAACACGGCAACGCGTGCGTCCGGATCATTTTCGAACTCCAGGAACGCATCGACCAAAGCCTCGGCCGAATCCGGGTCCATACCATTGCGGTGCTCCGGGCGGGAGTGGATTACCGTCCAAACGTATCCATCCCTTTCGATTCTCACAGCCATCGTTCTCTCCCTGCGCCTTTGATAGAAATAACATTGTTATTTCCTATGTCAAATTTTTTATGAGAGTCGCTCGAGCAAGGCCGCCACATGGGTTTGCACGATGGCCTCGGGAGAGGTTCCAATGGACTCAGCACGGCCTGTATGAGCAAGGGTCAACGCCCCCAGAAGAGACGAGAAAACCGCATTGCGTTCGGCAAGCACGTGATCTTTGGACAGGCCATCGCCGGCTCTCGAAATCGCTTCGCCGATAACGTCCAACGCCGCCAAAAGCGCGTCATTGAGTTTTGTGTCCCGGTCCCGTCCCAAACTACTGTGCTTGAATCCGGAGAAGGAATGCATCCCCAATTGCACTTCGAATAGTCTATCGGAGTAGTAATCGTAGAATGCCATCACCGACGCTCGCACGGCCTCCTCGGGCGATTCAGCCTTTGCAGTCTGTTCAACCATATAGGTCTTCAGGCGAGACAGGGATTCGGAGAGGAGGGCGGCATAGATATCCTCTTTGCCCTCGAACATCGTGTAGATAGCGCCCGTCGTCATGCCCGCAGCGGAAGCGATTGCGCGCATGGATGCCTTGTCGAGCCCTTTGGCCGTGAACTCGGCCGTCGCAGCGTCAAGAATTGCCCGACGCTTGAACTCGGCGAACTTCCCGTCCTTGAATCGCCCCATCGAAGCCCTTCGCGGATTGCCACAAGAAAGACGGCTTTTGCACCACCCTTAATCTCATTCGATCGGTTTGGCCAAGTCCTCTTTGGATCTTGGCCGTGTGAAAACGGTCGGGCGGATGCGCTTGTAGCTTGGTTGGCGTCGCTGGGCCTTGGGTTGCGCTGTTTTGGCGCGAAGTGGGGCCTTTTGGAGGGGCTGAGAGCGTCTTTGACACAGAT
>Ga0209259_1000640_pt1 | contig 10958 bp, 6 predicted proteins | sample WorMetGr2BELIZE1_FD_187417 | JGI IMG/M metagenome (GOLD analysis project Ga0209259, IMG submission 187417) | Marine gutless worms symbiont microbial communities from Max Planck institute for Marine Microbiology, Germany - Inanidrilus... ...
CTCTAGTAGTGGGCGTCAGCCAAACTTTGCGGCGTTGAACAGAGGGCGCCACCTATATTCGGCAGGGCGACCATCACGTTGGGCATTGGCCCACATTCTAGTTATTAATGCAGGACACTGTCCTAGTGTGGTATGTGTTATCGTTGATTGATTGAATTAAGGTTTTATGTCCCACTCAACACTAAATAGGTCATTTTGGAGATGTTCCCCAAGCCAGTCTCTTGGCTTGGTATGGAAGACACTAAACCTAACACAACAAAAGCATGCATTCGCGAATCAAAAGAAATGTACTACAACACAAAACTAACGCCAGGTTTAGTCACCTCTTACGACATCCATTCTGGAAACGGAGAGGACCTATTCTTATTTCCGTGCTTTATAAATTTGTAACTTACTTACTTACTTAGACATTTACCCACTTACTTACATCCCGGTACCCACACGGGGCATATGTGCTATGGCCGTGTGTACGGTATGTCTGTCTGTTTATCTGTCTTTCACAAGCCGGTGTTTTGTGAAAACGGCTTAAACATATCATCATGAAGGCAACGTCATACGATATCCCAGCGACTGTAGTTTTCTGACTACAAAGGTCTTAGTGAAACTCAAATGGAGTCACTCCCCAGTGGAGGGGATGGGAAAAATTTGTGACTCATTAAGTAACTCGCGGCACAAGATAGATGCATGGTTTCAGTGAAAAGTAGTGACATTGCCGATGACCTTGGTGATCCCAGTCACCCAAAATCACCCCTATTTTATGCTTTGGGTCTTCTTGTCTGTGGAATGGTTGAAGCTAGGGTCTTCATATTTTATTCCTTTAGGCCATATCAGATATATATCGTATAGCCTTGAGACAAACTACTCCCAATGGGCATGGTCAAGTTCACGTTAAGTTCACGTTACCCATTTTTAAATTCTGGGACCCCCATCATATCTTTGGAATGGTGAAGCTAAACCCTTCAAATTTGGCACGTGATGAGTACTAGTGTATGCGTGATAGATTACACCAAATGGCATGAGTTCAGGGTCACGTGACCTTTAAATTTTGGTAGATAAGTGATAATATCTTGGAATCAGCACAAGTTAGGGACAGTGGAAGTCTAATAGGAAATCATGTGGCCTATAGAATGGCACCAATGCCAGTGACCTTAAGTGACCTTGAAGGTCGCTTTGGCTGTCTGAAACCTTTCTGACTGTCATACCTCCAGAAACATAGCATGTATTCACTGCAGTATGTTACACATGAAGCTGACCCGTCATTTCAATGGTTGTGTCGAAACTGAATGACTTCTAGAGGCATTGTTACTACAGACCAATAATAGGAAGTGATATATAGCCTATTGAATCATGCCATTTGGGATGGCCTTGAGTACCCTTCAAGGTCAGTCACATGCAAGCCTTTTTATGGTCGCCCTATGTAATAGGGCAGACCATTATATTTTCATGCTGTGGTTTCTATCTTCTATCTATCTTCTTTTTTCCTCGCCTCATCTCAGCGGCCGCATATTGGATGTCTACCATACTTCGACACATGGTGTGGCCCTAGTGCGAATTTAGAATGCAGGTCTGAAACGTGCTGCGCGCGGCTCGCTGAAAACACAGGATGCAAAAAAGTCGCCAAAAATCGCCATCTGGGACCATCCCACAACTTTGTCGGGCTATATCTTTGCAACTAAGGCACGTATCGACAATTGGAAAAAAAAACTTGTTAAGCAGCAATATCTCCTCCACATGTCCCCACAATTTGATGAACTTGGCCCACGAGCAGCTGAGATCGATTCGGTAGTTTGAGGCACCCCTGCAAATTTCAACAGGTTTCGCATCTTGGCAGCGTTACTGCACGGCACTCCAGTAGTGGGCGTCAGCCAAACTTTGCGGCGTTGAACAGAGGGCGCCACCTGTGTTCGGCAGAGTGACCATCACGTTGGGCATTGGCCTACATTCTAGTTAAATTCAGTTTTTCATAGTGTTGGGCAGCACCGCAGCAGCTGATAAGATTTCAACTCACGTTGCACGTCATGCAGTTGCTCTGCAATTGTTGAGCTTCGTATGGATAGTGTGCAGTTTATGCTGTGGCTCAATGTCTGTCCATCATATGGAGAGTTCTGAATAGATCCAGTTGATTGTTCAGCAGAGGTTGTTCTTGGTGTATGTAGCCATCTACGACAGCTGAGCGTCTTTCTTCTTGGTTATAATTACTGACATCAGATTCAACTATAATCAGCTGCGTTGTTCTTTAATTTTTTGACAATTATCTGGTGTGTTCTTGCTGTGTATTTTAAATTTATTTCTTATTGTTATTGTTTTGATTTTAGCCTAACCAAGTGGGCATTGTCTGTATTAATTTTTCGCCAAAAACCTTGATAGAGAAAAAGGTTGAACATACAAGGTGTGTACCGATTGTCTTTTATCACTGAACTTGTGTGTATAATTTACTTTCTAAATTTGTTAAAGATGATATGCAATGATTTTTTTTGGTTGTCAAAGTAAATTGCTGGTCGTATGTCTTTAATATAATGAAATATATGTGAATATTGAGGAACATCAAAAATAAGAATATTGTAGGAAAAACGTCTGAAAGTGTGCATCGATGGTTCGTTTACTTTTCGCAAGTGATGACATCATACCAGGAAAACACAACCAAACAGCCTATTGAGTGTTGAATGTTGACAGCCGATCGCGCAACAACTCATAGACATGACGATAAACGTAGAAATAGGTTCTTAAAACATAAATGGGTAACCAACAGACTAACCGTATCAGAGCACTGAAAGAACACAAAGCAACCAGTGACCTGACCTCATCCTTCCTTTATCTACTACTGCGCTGATGATGGAAGGGACGTTGTTTCTTTCATGCCAGCCATCTGATGCCATTATCATTACTTTAACATATGTAGAACTTAGAAATAGTAAGTACTGCGTGGTGTGTGTGTGTTAAGCTTTTGCACTTGGAGGCTGAAGCAATAAAGTTGAGCATTGTTTGGCATGTTTAGTTGATAACTGTAATCACATGCAGTGTATTATGGTAAAAGGAATTTGTGTATGGAGAAATATGGCAAAGCTCCAGACGTTCGACTTGGTGGAAATTTATCTACAAGATTCTCATACATCGTTGAACCACTTGACTACATATTGCTTGAAATACTGAAGAATGCAATGAGGTAAACATTTTCAGATACATTGTATTTAATGTGTTGTAAAAACTGATGGATAGCCATCTTCACATACTGCTGTCGCAATCACAGCTCTGACTTTGTTAATGATATCCCAGCCAGCTATAGTGCCATAAAACAAAATAAAAGCAAGTCAGTAGAAGATAGTTTTTCTTCTGCAGGCAGCCGTTTTGGCTAGTTTTTCTATGTGCAGCTGTATTGTCCTTTATTGTCTCAGAAGTGACTGTAAAATCTTATAATTCAGCAACTGTTAATTATAGCACTTTGGCATCTTTTATCTCCATTACTTTTGCTTCCTTGAAGTTCCTAGTATTAGTGGAAATTGTCAATATCCACGACGTTCCACGTTAGGTTTGCAGTGTTAGCTGAATACCGGATTGCCCTGCTATGTTATTTCAGTTCAAGAAATATTTTCAGTTTTAATTCTTATTACGTTTTTTTCACCATAATTTCAATTCTAATTCTAATTTCAGTTTAAGAAATAATTGCAATTTTGACTCAAATTATAACTCATTTATTCAGTCATTCATAATCAAGTTAAAATGCAAACACTGTAGTCAAGAAATTATGCTAATTTTGTATCGCATTCAAAACAACACGATAAAGAAAAAAAGGTAAATGCTTCCCATATTCGATACTGAGCATTGGTGTACAGGCAGTCAGCCCGTAGGTGACCGTAAGTCATCCATCCAGCGGTAGGCTGCCATTACTTTCCGCCGCGACAATTCATAACAATGTCACTGTCATCAAGTTTAGTCTGGGTGTTGTGGTCACACCTAACAGTTAGTAATTAGCACATTTCTGTTCAGCTTTAGGAAAGCTCACATTTCTAGGGATTTGCAGGTCCGGTTGCACCATCCTGTTGTCAGCAAGCCACACAAAGAAAACATTCGTTCAACGAAGCCCTGTGGGGCAGGGACAGGGGCAGTCAGCAGGTCTTCCGCAAGTGGTGTCAGTTGCTTATAATCATTATTACCGGTAGTCAGTGCAGTCAGCTTAGTTGCTAGGAACTTGAATTGTTTCACAGCCAGAGGATTTCCGTCCTGCACATCAGTCCCCAGAGTGGATGTTTCTGACTGACTTGGCATTCTCCAGTGATGTACCGCTTTGCCGTATGTAGCATTCCTGCCATGTCTGCCACAGAACACCAGCTTAGTGGTCGTAGGATCAAGCAGAGGCACTTACTGGGAGTGGGTTAAAGGTTTCACTCTCGGGGTCAAGTACATCCTTCGTGCGACTCCAGAGGTCTTTCAGCATATTACTGGCAAGGGATTTGGCAGAGGGAAATTGTTGCAAGTGGCATTCAAGGTCAAGCAGAGATGGGAGAATGGGCGTCACTTTGCAGCACATCTGTTAATGAAGCGTCCAGAACTTATGTATAAATACTTTACAGTACTCAGAAAACATGGACTTGCAGTAGTGTAAAAAAACTAATTAGTTAATATTTTTTGTTCAGAAAAAATTTCCATTTTTATTCTTAATTTCATTTGTGTATAACGTTTCCTAATTCTGTTCAGTTTCCATTGTCAGAATAATTTCTACTTCACATTCCCATTTCAGTGAACTGAATTAAATGATTTTCATTCCTATTTCTGATTTTTGTTAATAACTATAACACTTGCCCTGTGGAGACTGCATTGCAGTCATCTCTGATCATCCAGGCACTTCAGCAGTGTCAACAGTTTGTAGTCCTATAGCGACCACCCACCTTGCTACTTACGGGAGGAATGCTATTGGCCTGCATAGCCTGCATGCAGGCCTTCTTACTTACTGTATGCTCTCTGCTGCCGCTGCTGTGACTGTTAAATAGACTCCAGTTGTACAGTTTTATTTCTTTTGTAGATTCTGTTAGACAGCAGATCAACAGAACAAAGCCTGTTCCCTTATGCTGATGTCAGATTGTAAAGCTCCTTGCCAGCAGATAAGCTGTTATCGAGTTTATAGCGGTAGAGTAGTGAAATACTATACACAATGTAAGATACTCGTGAAATAAAGATCTGTGAATATTAAGTGTTTTACAGTAAGGCTGTGGTTAGTTGCTGCTGCGTGGTTCTGCTGCATGATTCTTTCAACACATTTGTAAGTTTGTAACTATAGTAATGTATTAACCTTACCTTATGTTAACTTTTGGGTCTACTGTACCACTAAAGCACTACTCAGTTCTAAGGCCGTTAATATTACAGTACCAGATTATATGATCTGTGTGCACCAGGGCCTTCCTTATACGTTTGATACAGAGAACTGAGTGGGTAGTCACGACACTTAGGTCTACTGTACCAAGTGTTAATAATTGCCCACCGTCAAGTCTAGTGTACCAGTTGCCACATTGAACTATATTGGACCATCACTGCAGGAATCAACCTGGCAGTACAATTCCACCTCAGTTTTCTTTTCCAAAGTGGCACTATAGTGGTGAGGAAGACTGCTGCCGAATTGCAGTTTGTTGATGATCTGGCGGCACTGCTAATTGATACATCATGACATCTCAGCATTAATGACCTGCTTATCACAGAGCAGAGGGAACATAACTACCGGTACCATGCAGTGTGCGTCCGTTTTTGTGTCTGTACCCCGAGTTTTACTTTTAGTATATTAGCTGTACCAGAGTCAGATTTGGTATTACTGCCAAGGAGGCTGATTTGCTTATTGAAGGGTTAACGAGCCGCTGCTGTTCTGTGATAGAGCTACAGTGGAGTATCATGTTGACATGCCTGCTGAACATCTTCCACCAGTACACGTGGATGTCGCCAGTAACGACGTTGACTTCATTATCAGGTGACTGTCACCTGAGCTCGTATTCTCAAATCAGTATAATTATGGGAAATGTAATGTGTGTCATAAAATATCTATACTGTTTTCTGTCGATATCTCAGCCGCTATTTGTCGTTTATGTTAGTGCAATTCATCAACGCAAAGCTCTTGGCAAGCGCAGTATACTGGTGTAATTCGTTACGAGATCAAGATTTGAATTTTTGAGAAATTGGTAGAATAAAAGAGTGGCACAGCATCTAAACAGCAAAGTCTAGCAGCCAATTGTATCAAGTCGCGCTGCAGCCTGAGCAATCCGTGGCTACATTAACACCGTTCATCCCATTCCATAGTTCATAATGCCAACCAACCTGAGACCCAATTGTCCACATCTACGATGTCTTTCGAGGAGAGCACGCAGCGCAGTAAGCCTCTACACAGGTCTAGGGGCAAAGCCCGTAGTTGATCATAATGTTACTACTGCCAAGCTAGGCATTGGTAATCAATTTGTCTGGATTTGTTGGTCTCAAGAAGTTGTGGACGAGTTTTTGTGAAAATTTTGGAAGGGACAAGGCGTCTGGTCAAGAAACTGTGGATTTGATTTTGGGGACGATATGGATATTGTGATAACCTGGGACTTTTTCACTCTAACACTGCAAAACTTGACTGTGATGTCTCCTTCTCTGTCAGTCAAAAATGTCAGTCATTCCTATGGCTAACTTACATTGATTACTGGCTTGCTTTCATCAGCACTGCATTTATTCCTTGACTTAGAAGAATGATTTCACTTCATTTACTGTTGGTCAGTTATGGTATAGAGATGGCATAAGTAATACTCTGACAACTCTAGCATCTTCTCCCTAATCTGAATGCACTAGTTGCCATTGGCAAGGACATACGGGCAGTAAAGCTCTCTCTTTGTCTCTTCATAGCCTACTCCGGCTGGAGCATTGCTGTGCCCACAACTCGACGCCATTGTATTTACTAAAGAGTTATTACGTTATTTAAGAACGTTATTTTGCTGGCACCTCATAAGGGATGACTGCTTATCACTGATGTATAGTTTTAGGCCTGCATCGTTGTATGACATTGAAGGTAGATGTAATTAGACAGACATCTGAGAAACATATGATCGGATGATGTTGAAGAATATGGACGGTATTGGTCTGTCCTGACAGATGTGGAACTGACGGAGAAGGAAATTCATTTTGGCCCAGCTAACCAAGGTTCACCTAGTAAATGGCCATTAAATTAACAACTAGAAGTACTGAGACAGTGCATACCTCCACCAAGGCACCAGTGTCACGGTACAGATCCAGATAGGAGAATCCATGATCTGGATCGCCACCAAAATTAAATCATTTGTTCTTTGGCCCATTGCCAACCGTCCCTGAAAATTTCATGCAAATCCGTTTGGAAGTTTTTGCGCAAAGTTGCTAACAGACAGACATACAAACAACGACGAAAACATAACCTCCTTGGCGGAGGTAATGAGTCTGTTGGACAGCTAATAAAACTTTTAATGTTACAACAAAATTTAAAATATTAAATATAAAATAAATGGTTCTACCAGCTTATGTCAGTGCAGTTTTCTTGTCTGTAACAATTAGAGTGTCTGACAGTGGTGGAGGAATTAAACACGATATGCTCGAAAGAATCTGGGAATACGGCTTCACGACACCTGGAGTTACGGAGAAGTGGTCTGACAACCAGATATTCGAGCAAACGTTATCTGAGAAAGCTGCCGACAGTTTTTGTGGGTGAGTGTTGCATATGTTGAGGTCACAGTAAACGTGACTTAGCAAGAGGGTGTGGCCATGATGCCAGTTTGAAGATAATATACCCAGTTGCTAGTTGACTGTGCTGGGTTTTGGCAATACCATATAAAACTGTGAAACTCTTTGAAACTTGAGTGCATAATATGTGGTCCTCCCTGCATTTTCAAGATTTCTTTATGTATCAGCTACATTCCTTTGTACATGTATATAAATTATATTTTCTAGATATTTGACTGTTTTTTTCTAGTTGTTGCCTTTGTTGACGCTGTTGATTGGGCGGCAGGACGGCATCCGGCCTGTAAAAACTCTTTAGTTGTGACGTACTCGCATGGTTATCTGTCTGAGCGAGGTGCAAATGATTTGCGTATGGTTCAGCTGACGTCACTGCCACCCCATCATCTCTTGCTCCAGTAAAATCCAGAATGGTTTACCTTTGTGGTGCCTGCTTACCCATGTTGTCCTGGAAAAAAGGCCGTTAACTTAAACGGATGTAGTAGTAGTTGTTGTTTTACTGACTGGCGTTTGCTGTGTAGATACGGATTTGGCCTTCCATCGTGTCGAGCTTACGCGGAGTATCTTAGTGGCGATATTCGGTTGCAGACAATGCAGGGAGTTGGCACAGATGTCTATCTGCGACTGCGGCATATTGATGGGAAAATGGAAAGCTTTCGCATCTAGCTAGTGATAATGTGAAACTAGCAATGCAGACATGTACGAGGGGCATTCAGAAAGATCATAGTCTGACACAGTTAACCACAAGATATGTACATCATATTTTGTCACTTTTCAACATAAGACTCCTTGAATTCAACCAGCGTTTGTCCAAAGCTCGGATCCCATTGTAGAAGAACTGTTGATTATGGCCCTCCAGTGCAGATGACCTTATTGTCGTCAGCAAATTTACGTCCTTTCACGAATTCCTTCGGTTTAGGAAACAAACACAAGTCACTCAGAGCCAAGTTCTTTGAATTTGGTGGCACAGTGGGTGAATGAGCAGTTTGAATCCGGCACATCGGATGGCAGCCAATGCTTGAGATGACGTGTGAGGAAGTGTATTGTCCTGGTGAAACAGCACTCCACGACAACTTTCCTCGTCTCTTCTTTCAATGCCGCCCGAACTTTTCCAATCAGATCAGCATAGTATGGAGATAGTGACAGTGCTGCCATGCTCAAGATAATCAACCAGTACAATTCTTTCAGTATCCCAGAATACAGTCGCCCTATATATTGCGAGCCGACGCCACAACGCGAAACTTTCTAGGAGGTGGAGAAGAGGCGTGTTTCCAGGCTAAACCTTGAACTTTGCTTTCCGGATCGAAGTGGTCAATCCAAGTCTCATCAACAGTTAAAAATCGTGAAATAAAGCCATCGGGATTTCCATTAAACAGGCAGAGTAGACTTGTTGACGCGTCAACTCGATCGGCCTTGTGAATGTCCGATGACATCCGTGGCACCCATCGTGCAGACACGTTCGTCAACAGATTCTCCGTCAATAGAGATGCCAACAAACTCAGTGATAAAACAAACTGTCAGTTTTCGATCATTCATTACAAGTTTGTTGACCCTTTCAACAGTTTCTTAAACGACGAAAGTTGCCGGTCGTCCACAACGGTGAAACTCATCAGACTATGATCTCCATCGTTTAAATTCAGCATGCCACTTTTTAACTGTGCAGTAAGCACGAGCAGACTCCCCTAATGTCTCCTTCATATCGTGAAAAATTCTTGCAGCGTCATTCCTTTTAAATGACAATATTTTATTACAGCTCGCACTTGGAGTTTTTTCAACGTTAATGTCATCTGCTTATCATGGCAAGTTAGCAACGGTAAATTGCAGCACAAAATCGCACAACTAAGTAGCCCAATAATAAGTTGTGCAATATTGTAGTTTTAGATGGTACTAACCAGTGTCACAATTGGCAGTGAAGTTTACAACGCATATCTGTGTTGCGCTACGAACTTTTTTAATGCCCCTCGTATAGTAATGACGTATGGTCCACTACACTTCAGAACATGTCAGGAACTGTTTTAGCAGTCACTATTTCACATATGTACAGTAGCTGCCAGCAAGCCTTTTTTCACACATTCTTACTTTACAGATGTTGTGCTGCATGCCCTCCCCTCCAGTGGACATCGTCTGAGCTGTGACAACTGTCTGGATGATAAGGAATATTATCAGAACTGTTCTGTGTTGTGTATAATTTTTTGACTTGTGCATAATGATACACACACACATGAGCAGTTTATAAAGATGAGTGTTGGTTTACGTTTAGGTTTAGTTTTTGTGCATTTATTTAGGTTTAGCATTTTGTGTTTTCTGCCTTAGCATAGACTGTTTTATTTTTGTGTTGCTTTTAGTTAGTTAGGTTTGGTTTCTTCAGTACCGTGCCAAGAAGAACGTCTCCGAAATGACCTGTTGTGTTGAGTTGGAACGTGAAACTTTAGCTGAATTGCAGACTTAATGCTAATGAATTTTGATAAATTATTGTCGTGGCATTTTTCAGACATATCTCCTGATGGTCTGAAAAATCCCATGGAGAATTTTGAGCATCTTGCGTCATATCCGTATGGAAATGAACAATCCCTTTGTGTCAGAAGAGGTTATCCAAGTTTTCCGAGACCTCAGCTGGTGGGGAGGGGGCTCGATGCATCCTCCCGGCAACCCCACTTCGCTGTGTCGGTCAGTTGAGCCTTGCTATCTGTCTCTCATGCCAGTTTGGACCCTACACCTAATGAGGGAGACTAACGTGCTCAAAGGAGATTTGCACCAGGGTTGGCAAGTTTCTGCCACAGTTTAAACAGTCCTCGTAAAAACACCACCTTTCTGCTAGAGGTTTGACCAAAACATGTTAAGTGCAGCACTTCACTCGCTTTTACGAAATAAGACTCAACAGGGACACTATTTAGTATCCAGCCAGGATTAATATAGGCATACCTTATATGGTAAAAGTAACTGTTACGCATTTGTGTTTTGAGCGTTGTTTTCATCTATGTCAGCTTCTAATAATCTTTCCTTGGCCTTACAGATGCAGTTTTCATTCGAGTTCACGCACATTTCATACAACAGCTGGTGTAGTTGACAATGCACAGTTGTAAGATACGCAGAAAATCCTGTTAATCATGTGAGGAAGCTACCAACATACTAGTATAATGTTTTTCAGTTTAAACCTTATTCCTATGTACTCTGTGTAGTCATTCACCATTTATGGCACTGAATGGCCTATAATGTGCTGATGTGCCGTTAAGAAACTACTCACT
>Ga0209259_1000641_pt1 | contig 10954 bp, 7 predicted proteins | sample WorMetGr2BELIZE1_FD_187417 | JGI IMG/M metagenome (GOLD analysis project Ga0209259, IMG submission 187417) | Marine gutless worms symbiont microbial communities from Max Planck institute for Marine Microbiology, Germany - Inanidrilus... ...
CATGGAATCCGTGCATTTTATGATCACTAATTTGTCACTTCTTGGGTCAATTGACCTTCAGGCCCCCTAACTGATGCCACTGGCAACTCGTTCAGTAGTTAGTTAGATAGTTGGAGTTTAATGTCCCTTTTCAGTACAAATACGGCTATATCAGAGATGAAACTCGTTCAGTACAGTAACCATGGGCGTTCACATATTGGAACCTGAGATTTTCAAGTTCTACTTTTTAAATTTTCATATCTCAGAAGCTTGGCTGTACACTGTTGGTTGGGTCATTTGACTCGCAAAAACCGTCCCCGAAATGACCAATAATGTGTTTAGTGGGACGTTAAACCCTACTCACTCACTCACTCACGCTTGGCTGTACATTTTGTTGAAACTTGTGTAGTCTGTGTTAAATAAATAGTAATTACTGCGGTTAAAATGATATATGTTTTTGTTGAATTACGTTATATTTAAATGGATTTGAGTTTTGGCATCACTTCAGTTGGAACGCAGTGTATGTCTATGTCGGCTTTCCAGTGGCAGTATTCAGTGCTGTTTGATCCTTAAAGCAATCAGTTTTCTTGTCATGTTAAGCACTCCTCTTCTGTGACAGCACATAAGCGGTTTCAGCTCACTAATCATATTGTAGATTGGTGCATTTATGAATAATAATAACGGTATGAATAATAGTCCCGTATTAGTAACAAACAACTGGTAACATGTGCTGGAGTGAAAAATTGGATGTTTAATTTCTGTAGTGAGATTTGTTGGTCGTGATGAGCTTACACCCAGAATGTATACGTGTGTCACTTGATTCCTTCCATATGCAGTTGATTAGTGTGTGTAGTATCAGTGTCCAGTTGGCATAATAGCATGCTGTATCTACTGAGACTGTATGAGTGTTTGTCTGTGTTTAGTGTTAGTAGTTTTCACTGTTGTTATTATTAAGCTGCATCGCAGTACTACATATGTAGATGCGGTCTATTGTTACAGACTGAGTAGCGTGGTCCCTTCCCCTCCTTTTCGCCCCCTTGTCCATTCACTTCCTCATCTTTTGCCTTTTCTTACTTTTTCCCTTTTTCCTTTCTCATTCGCTTTACCAATTTTTTCTTTTGTCCGTCCCTTCCCTTTTACCAGAATAGTCCCACTCCATTTCCAGGCCGGAGGTCATAGGAGGCGACCGAACCTGGGTTTAGTTTATTGTGTTTATTTTGTGTTATCTGTATTACTTAGTTAAGAGTTATTCTGGTGTTTTGTTGTATTTGGTTTAGTTTAGTCTTGCCCTGTTGCAGAGGCTAGCGTAATAATTTATTGAGCCTCTCCATCCCTTTCCCTTTTTGGGTGGCTGCTGAACAAAAAAGGTGGCCAGGGTTGAGGTTAATATATCGCTAGCCTTCCTTCGCTAGGTAAGAGGATAACTCTCCACCCCTGACCTTTCTTCTCTGATATAGCCATATTTGTGCTGACAAGGGACATTAAACTCCAACCAACCAATCAACCCAGTCTGTCGGTCTGTCACTGTAGGACAAGGACATGCCTGGGCATGCCCGACGACAAAACGGCTCAACCGATCGAGATGCCATTTGGGTTGAGGACTTTGGTGGGCCCAGGGAACCATGTATTAAATGGGGGTCCAGATTGCCCCATGTGAATGCACAATTTTTAGGGAAAGGACATGCCTGGGCAGTTTGCTGTGGTCTGTGTAAAAATGGCTGAACCGATCAAGGTGCTGTTTGGGTTGTGCACTCAGGTGGGCCCAAGGAAGCGTGTGTGTGATATGGAAGTGCACATTGGCACAACCTGGTGAATACAATTGAACTGTCTATGATCGGCAGCCCTACAAAAATGGCTGAACTGATCGAGATGTCATTTGGGTGTTGAGTCAGGTAGGCCCAGGCAACCACTGCGTAAAATTTCCATTTAAAAATTTTCAGACGTAGGGGAAAAATTCAGAAAACCTCCGGAATGTATATTGCTAGAATTGGGCTTGTCATTTTTCATGTCTGAGCAACTGCATCTTTCATCTTTCATATGGTATAGGCATTCAGAATATATACACCATGTCTGGGAAAAAAGTTGCCACTATCTTTTGTCTCCAACTTTGACAATTGCTGACTAAGCAATAATAAAATGTCTCACCACACCTCAAATATGTCGCAACACTACCTTGTGAAATATTAATGTCAGATAAACAGCAACAGCCTGAAACATACTATGATTAACGCTACATCACAACATAGTGTAGCAATATGAGTTAGGTGTGGTTGGACATTTGACCATTACTTTATTACAACTCTACTGCTGAATTTGTGTTGAAACAATTTTAAAAATCGCTCAATATTTGGCAAAGTTATGGGGAAAAAGTTGACTGCCTCAAGCACCCTGTGTGCTGGGGCACAGTCCTGCTAAAGAATGATGAACTCACTTGAGATCTGACATATGGCGAGCAGGAACTGTGTAACAGCATCATGTTACGATTAATACTCCTCACTAAGCTTGACTCCAGTGTCGACAAGTGTCTAACTGGTGTAATGTCAACCATTTGTTACTCGCCGACTGATGCCATCAATGACTGAACGTGATTTGTGTGCACAGACGGTTTTGACACGACGTCTTTCTTCTTGGTTGATGGATATGCGTACAGTCAGTCATTGTGCGGGTTTTTTGGATTGGTCGCTGTAAGTAGCTTTTCATCAGTGAACAAAATGATGCTAGCATCATTTGGTGAATATTTTTGAGCAACTGCTGTGAATAGCTAAGTATTGCATGGAAATTCACTTCACTCAGCTTTGGGTCATTGTGATTTTTGAGCACAAACATTTTACAAGGTACTGTAGTGTAGCAATGCATTTCAAGTGTGATTGGTCATTTGATTATTGCTTTGCCAGAATTTACTGCTAAGTCTCTCGGTGAAAGAACTTTGAAAATTGGTCAGCATTGGCAAAAGTAGAGTGGCACCTTTTTCTGGACATGATGTATAAGTGTGTATTATGTATAGTAAATGTATTTGTATATTGTATATATTTGCTAAAACGTAAGCTTTTGCTTGTTGGTGTGCTGTGCATTGCTTTATGCAATTGGCAGTCATGGTTACTGCGTGGTTTCTGTGAATTTGTTGCTTGTGTCATTAACTTGTACTCTTTTTTTTCTGTACCAGGTCTTTCCAGCGTTTCGTTGTTGCCTTGATGCGGTTTGCATTTGACTGTGTTGTTTGAGTGCACACTGACTTGTGAGGTTGTGTGACAGTCCATGTGACGTACTAGACGTGTGTGCAGTATTATGTACATATATGTGACACGATACAGTTGATGTTGTCTGTGCCGAGGAATATCTATCAGACATATTGTAGCTTGTTACATGTATTACTTCTTCCACATACGCTTAACTGTCATTGTATGCTTTGCAGTTGTATGATATCACTAATTTAAACTCGAGTAACAATCAAGCTGAACTAGTTTCATGTGGCACGCATAACATGACAGACAGTAATAATGTAAAATGCTGTAACTGTTTTGTTTTTAATGTATGTTTGATAATTATTACCAAAATTTACATTATTATGATGTACCTATGGTCGGCAGAGTGTCTCTTGTTATACCACGTTAGGCCAGGTAACTTTAGGAGTTGGTGGTGTAGGATATCTTACAGGCTGGATGCCCATCCTGTCAGTCAGTTCACAGCGTCACAGTGCTCGGTGTACTTTCACCTATTGTGTAAACTTGTGTAAATGCTTTAAAATTCTTACATCATTCTCTGCAGTGAGAATTGACATGACTGTCAGAGTTTTGCAGAGAGCCTAGAGGAGTTATTTGATTCTGTGATTACACACATCATTACAGTGCATGTAAACAGCTGATAGTGTGCTATATTGCACTTGTTTTTATAGAACCCTTAGCATTTGTATTTCTTCTGTTTCACAACATCAGTGGTTATTAGTAACATTCAGGTACAGGTATGAAAGATGTGAAAATAAGGGCTTAAAGGTGCAATATGACTTAATTTGTGTTAAAAGAGCTGTTAAGTGTCAATTTACCAACCAACCAACCAAAAGTAAGGGTAAATAGTTTCTGCTGAAATAGTAACCAATTTAATGGCATTCAAATTGAAATACAACAACAACAATCGTACGGCCCTTTGTCCTGGACTACCCAGGTAAGCTGGTACCAGAAGAAACATTCACCCACCCACCATCCTGATCATCATCCAATCTTTATCAGCTTCTTCCATCAAGTTGAAGAGTTTCATAGTACATAATTAATGATTGCAAATGTATATGGCAAACCAGTTGTTGTTAGTCCCTGTCGTTCTGTTTTTCTATACATTTTCTATGTTCAGATATGTAGGTGAATGGTTGGCAGAGCTGCTGTGTTATGTATACATTTAATTTATACATGGTTGTCTGCTATAGATGTATTTGCAGGCGGGTGTTGGCATGCATTGTAGCTGCTCACACAGCAAACCTTTTTAACTGTTAGGCCTATGCAACAACTGTTCATTTGTTTTTGTGTATCTGATCAACTGATGTCAGGCTGGAAAGTGGATCTGTCCAAAGCAGAATGTGTTCCGTGGAATACTACATATAATATTTTGGTTTAAGCAGCCTGTTTTTTCCGTCCAGGCCACAGGCTAGGCCAGGTCTTCCAAGGTCTCCCTGGCAAAAACGTTTAGGAATTGATGAAACGGGACTTATTGCAGCCTTGTCCAGTTCCTTATCTGATGCTGAACCGTCAGTACCAGAGCAGTGATCTGAGGAAGTATGACGGACAATACTCAGATCTTGTCACACAGACTACTAGTCATCTGTGCCAGCATTTACAGTTGCAAAAATACTATTACTTCAACACAACCAACATGAAAGCATTTACAGTTGTTGGCAGATTTTCCGTGTGTCTTCATGAAATGAACCTACTTCATTTACAGTAATTGTTTGTACGAGTAAGCACTGTTTAAATGGCCAACTTAATGGTCATTTTGAAGATGAATCTCAACCAACGCATCATTTGCACTGTAACTGAGTCAGACTCAAAATTACCAAAAAATACACCAAAAGACACAATATACTAACCCGCCAAACACAGTTAAGAAAATGACACAAAAACTTCAACCAAGTGTGTAAAAGCTGCTCGTGTGCATATGATATTGTAACACAAAAGAAATGTGTTTATCCTCAAGAGTCATCGTTGCTCAGATGATATCTATAGGAGTGCAAAGAAATTGAGTTGTATGGCTCAGAATCGGTCTGTCAGTGTTGCAGATTACTTGAGCCACATGTAGTTGTTTGATTGTAAACTTCACCCACATATCTGAACTGTTTGCTGCTGCTGAGTGGTGGTGCTGCCATCCAGTAGATGTGTCTGAAATGCAGATGGTTTGACGTGATGTCCTCGGCAGTCTTTACAGCTGTTCTGTTTGAAAACTTACAAAAAGTTTGCAATTCAGTAACTGATGCATGCACTCACACTTGGGTTTTGCTTAACCGGTCTTCTGTTCTTCAGAACCATTAGGGATAATTGCAACAGGTTGGATGTCGCCCAACCAATAGGCCCCATGCAGGCCTTGGGGAAGCTGGGGCTGTAAGAATAGGTCCAATACATTGCAGTCTGCTTATTGCACAAGGTGACAAAACCTGGCTTTTGTTTATTTTGTATTATGGTATCTTTACATTTGTTGGTGAATGTCTACTTTTGTTAGGTTTGGTTTATTCAGTACCGAGCTAAGTGATGGCTGGGAAGAACGTCTTCAAAATGACCCTATTTTTGTGTCATGTGGTACGTAAAATGTAGTAAACTCAATAAAGTTCAACCAACAGCATTGAATGGAATTTATGTATTACTAAAAACAATCACGATTCTTTCAGTAAACAATCCGAGTATGCATTGTACTGTTCATACTTCCATCGTTGCATGCATGATACAGGAAATATGGCAATAATGGAGTTGTTGTAATAATTGTGTGTTTGACATGCCTGCTTGTGCTTGCCTGCTGTAGTTTGGTGTAATTATCTTTTGCTCGCTGCAAAATCAGGACTGTAGTAGCGCAGCCGCAGGCTTAATGGAAGTAATAGAATGGTGGTATGTAATGCTAATTGCTTGAGCTACTCGCTTATGTTTAATGCATTAACAAGCAATGACGCAGCCTGCTCATGTGTTGAGCACTGCTGACTAGTGTCTCCTGTTAACATCAGTACATCATCTCGCCACTACCTCTGTTTTCACGGAAACTGTCCAAAGCCAGTACTCTTATTACCCTTGATATAACACCATGTTCCGGTAGTAAGTGATACGGTGTAATGCCAGAGCGTATGAGTGACTGTAAGGTAAAATGCGTATGTGCTTGGCAAATGTAGTGCACTGCGTTATTTCTGTCACTGTCACTACACTATGCCACTGTAAAATCTGTAATTTATTTACTGTGTGAAATAAAAATGTTATGATGTCGAGTTTGAGTCAACTTTGTCACTGCACACAACTAAACGGTCTAATTACTGTAACTCTATGAACATACAGGCACGATATGACCTAATTTTGTCTTAAAAGTACCGTTAAATCCCAACCAACCAACTCTATATTACTGTTTTTTTAAAATTTCATTATCTGGTACTGTGCTGAAATTATAAAATTACTATGTAGATAACGTACATGATGATCTGTTACACAGTCTTTTACAATGGGTAAATTGGTTACATTGTGACTAACAGTCTAACAGTGATGAACTGTTTATTAATAATGGATATTGGTAGAAATGGTGAACACACAGGATGTGATTTACCATCGACTGTAAGGGTTAGAAGTGTGTCTACAGAGTTTCGTGTGAATATGGGAAAAGATTTTCGTCAAAAATAAAAAAAAAACAAGTATACACTTCACGTGTTCTGCGGAATACTACACACACTCTTTTGGTTTTGTTTAATTGCAGTAAGTAGTGACATGAACAACCATGGCAAACACTAGCGACTACAGTAACAAAAAACAACACTGAAAATCCAAACAGATAACAGAATTACAAAAACGGATTCATTTGCCTAGGACAAAATTCAAATCTAAACCATATGAGGTGACTTTTCATTTCCTTACCCATTACAAGATAATAACTTAGCAGTACTCAACTGGGAAGTACAATGTATGCACAGCATCACAGTGGTCAGACATCTTACTACTGTGCATAGAGCTTAACAGATCTGTTAATGACCTGCAAGACACAAAGTTGACTGCAGTCCATAATTTTAACAACTTTACAAAACTGTGCACTAAAACACATTTTAGTGTGGTTTACATACTCTGGCATACAATCACGCACAATTTGATGACTGAAATTTTAGTATTGTTGACTTGAACACACTCAGAGACAACATAAAACAGCTACAATACGGAACGTAGTTGCACACCGTACGTCCCAAATGTGCATAAACAGCTAATTCACAATACTACACCGCATAAGACTGCTGCATCTCTGACTTTCCGATTGCCCATAAAATTATGCATTTTATTAACAAATTATGTAAGTATGGTACAATCAATCAGTCTCAATAATAAATTAAACAAAACAGTATGTCATAAATGAAATCCTAAAACTTTATACATAAACAGATGGAAAACTAACTGTTTATATATAAAACTTCACTCGTACAAGTTTACACGCATTTATATTATAGGCAGAATACCAACATTTACATTACATCTTGGATAGCGCAAGAAATATCTGAAAAGCCATTAAACACACACACACAACCGTTTTACGGGCACTATCCATTACAGTACGTCTAGGCCAACCTGTGTTAGCTTGTACCCTCAGTTCAAAAACCATGATTTTGCCATAGCAAAGTTTTACAGTTCCCATTACTCTTGCTGACGGCAGCTAGTGCATGCAGATTAAGGAGATGCTACAGTTCTCAATCGTGATACCTTACCATCTTCATACCACCCAATAATAAAAAGCCGTCAAATAATAGTTATGGTCGCCCTATGGAATAGGGCAGTCCATTATATTTTCATGCTGTGGTTTGTTCTTTTTCTTCTTTCTTCTTTTTTTCCTCGCCTAATCTCAGCCGCTGCAGATTGGATATGTGCCATACTTCCACACATGGTGTGGCCTTAGTGCGAATTTAAGATGCAGGTCTGAAACCTGCTGCACGTGGCTCGCTGAAAACACAGGACACAAAAATCGCCATCTGGGCACCATCGCACAACTTTGTCGGGCTATATCTTCGCAACTAAGGCACGTATCGACAATCGGAAAAAAACTTGTTAAGCAGCAATATGTCCCCCACACGTCCCCACAATACGGTGAACTTTGGCCTACTAGCGGCTGAGATCGGTTGACCAGTTTGGGGTACCCCTGCAAATTTCAACTGGTTTTGCGTCTTGGCAGCGTTACTGCACGGCATCTAGTAGTGGGCGTCAGCCAAGCTTTGTGGCGTTGAACAGAGGGCGCCACCTATATTCGGCAGGGCGACCATCATGTTGGGCATTGGCCCACATTTCTAGTTTACAAACTGATTTAATGAGATGTACATAATGCAGTATAATTAAGTTATTTATTTTCGTAAATATTTAGCAAGGCAAACTCAACAATACTTTATAATCCAAGCTCTTGGCTCAAACAGACTAATAGTTCCTAACTTACCAGTGTACTGTTACTGTGTGATGGGCCTCCTTGTAGGCTCCAACAATAAGTTAAAATTTAATCTGTACATCAAATAAAACTAACAATAAATTACGATAACAATAAATTACGAAATCATGTATAGTAAGCAGAAGTTAACAAAATAAATAGCTCACAACATAACGTTATATTCATGAAGTAGCAATGTGGTAATTTTAAAAACAACAGCATAAAAAGAAAATCAGCTAACTACGGACAATCCACGATACCGGTAAACACAATGATATGACGACACTGATAAATACATATCAAACACAAAAAACACACTAAAATGAGATACAAACAAAGTGGTGCACGCATATTACTGGAATGACATTAATCATCACTGTCCACGTTACGTAAGTCACACCACACAAGAACAGCATTCAGTGACACTCCACTATAATCTACTGGTACGTATCCACACACGTGTACTCGGCAGCACAACAACATCAGAAGAATCCACTGTTCACACGTCTGTGTGCACAAAACACAATGACACGAGTCCTATCGCCTGCGCACTTCTAAAACTGTGACCTGCTGACACTACCTTCGCTCACATTACCGAACTCAGAGTACTGAGTGCTGTGAAATAAACCGAGAATGGCTACTGTCTTGTTAACTTTTACCGACCGTGGTAACAGTTTCGCTTATACTACAGGTTGTGTGCCTGTGTGTCACGTTGGCGTATTGTGGCTAAACCCCTAAACGGATTGAGCTGGTGTGAGGGTTAACACAGAGGACTGCTACCTTGTATTAGACTGGGATCCGCCCACACAAGGGCAGACCTTCTCTGAGTAGGGTGCTGCCAGTGCTGGACTCAGAAACCTTTTGGCTGCTTGCCACTGTTACCTCTATACAATTTTAAATTCCGGTCTGCTATTAGCCATGCTCAGCCATCACTGCAATTGCTGACCTATTCAACCAAGACTAGCAACGTATAAACCCGACTTCTCTACAGAAAAGAAACCAGTGATAAAGCAATTCCACAGCAGTCTTAATATTACAGTCTGTGTACACAGCATCGTTCTGGCTAACATAAGCCGAACCAGTGCGAAAACAGTTCCACCAAGATTAGCTATGAGCAGCTGCAAGAGGTGTTACTTCTAACTGGACTTTGGTCGAAATAACATAACTGTGAAGACTCTGTAAGACACTAAATTCACCGCAGCATTTCTAGAAAAGGCAACACATAAGTGGATGTGTTGACTGACTGACCAACTGGTTGACAAAAGTTACCTGCTAGCCAAGGGCAGCGGATGATGTTAAGGGCGGTCAATGTTTACTGATAATTTCAACACAGTCATATCATGCACATGCACTCACAGGATTACTATTAACTAGCATGCCCTCACTTGAGGTCGCATTGACCACTTAAGCATAATTTTTTTATCATGATGCCCTGTATTTAGTCGAAGCAAATTTGTGTCATAGTTTAATCTAGTTCACTAGAGGTCGCCAGCAGTGTACACATTCACCGTGCAGACTGAACGATTATTTTGTTCTAAAGCTAATGTCCAGACACACAGAAACACTTACACAAGTGGACCAATCACCCTACCTCGACATCTAGATGCCCTTTATCTCTGTGCACTCCCCCTCAAGGCCTTTGAGTGTCACTGTAATGACAACTCTCTTAAGCAGTTTACAGATGCCCTTAGCTGAACTAATAAACAATGTAATAAAACAAAAATACAAAAAAACTGTCAGAACTGCCGCCTCTGTACAGTCTTTGTGTCGGTCTCCATGGATGGATCCTCCAGTCAATCGTGGGGTTGTCTTACTGAAAACAAATTATACTACAAAGGCTGGTTCAAACAACAGCACGAACTGCATAACTGGCTTCTAAGACACCATGAGGCTGACAGTAAGATACATAAAAGTTGCTGATTTCGGATATTCTCACAGAAGTAGCACTGTCACGTAAAAATTCGAACATACAGGCCTACAACTAACGAGTCTCCTTCACCAAAATTCTTCATGTCTACATGTAAGTTTAACATTGGCAATAGGATAACAGTATACTCCAGGTAAGCATTAACAACAACCATTCTCCGGCCATCATGCAGGTCAACCTGTGTTAGCCGGCAACCCAACTTAAGAACTGGTGTATTTTGTTGCAGCAGAGTTTTACTGCCTGCATGACTTTGCTGACGGCAACTAGTGCATTCGTCAGCACTAAACCAGCTGTAATTTGAAATTACTAAGTGAGTGAGTGAGTGAGTAGGGTTTAACGTCCCACTAAACACATTATAGGTCATTTCGGGGACGGTTTTTGCGGGTCAAATGACCCAACCAACAGTGTCAAAGCACTGAAGGAAGTAGTGTT
>Ga0209259_1000642_pt1 | contig 10953 bp, 7 predicted proteins | sample WorMetGr2BELIZE1_FD_187417 | JGI IMG/M metagenome (GOLD analysis project Ga0209259, IMG submission 187417) | Marine gutless worms symbiont microbial communities from Max Planck institute for Marine Microbiology, Germany - Inanidrilus... ...
CTGTGTTTGTTTTGTTTGTGTATGAAATATCTCAGGAACCGTTGAACAGATTTGCACCAAATTCACTCGGAAGACGTGTTTTTTTCCCTCGCTCGGACGAGTTTGTAGGTCAAGGCCAAATTTCAAAAGTCATTGTAAGCTGGGGCAAAAACGGCATTTTTTGGCACTTTCGGCTGCCTGCGTTCGGTTTGTTTGGTAAAACGTCTTTAGCCTCTAGTTAAGTTTTACCTTTTCTGCAGCCTGGATGATATAAGCTGAAACTGAAGTCTTGATTAGTATCTTGTTCTAGTGCATCACCTCATGTGGCACTGTAAGTGATGCTGCAGTTATCTGAGAGCTGAGATGCGTGCTGTGTTGTGATTTGATGATGTACATTGCAGCCCAGCTGCTGATGCAACGCCGGCCAAGCAGGTTGATGATGAATTTCTGATGTTTGACGAGGACATCTCGGTGAAACTGCCGCGCAACATTACCAGTCTGCTACACGGAGTCAAAGGTAGGAGAATCATACCCGGCTTACATATCATTGTGGCAACATTCAGTCAGTCACATAACTCACGTCCTACTGGACATTGTGATTACGTGCACCGCAGGTATGGCACGGGTCACAGGTATGGCATGGCTTTTTGACCTGCGTTTGTCTGTTTATGTGTTAGTAGAATAACTCATTAAGTTATGATTAGATTTTGTTGAAATTTGGGAATGGGCAATTATGGACCAGAGAAGAGTTGCTTAAATTTTGGAAGTTAGGGTTAGGGTTATTACGTGTGCAACTCACTGTATAATGGCATTGTGGTGGATATGTTGATGTGTTGTTATGGCCGCCCTATGGAATAGGGCAGGCCATTATATTTTTGCCCTGTGGTTTCTATCTCTCTTTCTTCTTTCTTCTTTATTCCTCGCCTAATCTCTGCGGTCGCAGACTGGATGTCTACCATACTTCCGCACATGGTGTGGCCTTAGTGCGAATTTAGAATGCAGGTCTGAAATGTGCTGCACACGGCTCGCTGGAAATACAGGATGCAAAAATGATGCAATAAATGCCATCTGCGCACCATTGCACAACTTCGTCGGGCTGTATCTTCACAACTAAGGCACGTGTTGACAATCGGAAAAAAACTTGTTAAAGAGCAGTATGTCCTCCACATGGCCTCACAATATGATGAACTTCAGCCCACTAACGGCTGAGATTGGTTCGGGAGTTTGCGGCACCCCAGCAAATTTCAACGGGTTTCGCGTCTTGCCTTCGTTACTGCAGCAACGTTGCTCACGAGAGGCCAACCAAACTTTGCACGATGTTTGGCCATCTCCTGGGCTGTTGCACTATATATATACTTTCGGGGGCTCTTGCGCCCTGACGGAATTTTGCCACATGCAAAATTCAGTTTACGTCCAAGTCTTGCGTTCTCCTATATTGGTAGCGTTACTGCATGGCACTCCAGCGGCGGGCATCAACCAAACTTTGCAGCATGGTACAAGGATTGGAATTACGGAACTTTCGCAGAGGGTGCCACCTATATTCGGCTGGGCGGCCATCACGTTGGGCATCGGCTTACATTCTAGTTTTCAGATGTTTTTTATTGTCTTTTTATGCTTAGGTATTTTTTGTTAATTCTTCGTTAAGTGGAGCATGTGACATTTTTGAGCTTGCTGCACTATATTGTATTAGAATATATTAAATATTAAACTAATTATGATTTTGTGTACTGTTCTGTTGCATCTGAAATGCTGTCACAGTGCTGTATTTTTATGTGGCATGTTTGCCAGCTGGATTGCCCACGGTACAAACTGCTGCTATTGCAGTTACCATATTTTCATGCATATACCCCACATACGCTTATAACCCACATGCACCTATACCCGCACAAAATCGCATTTTCAGTGAAGTAAAAGTTCTATAGTCTGCACTGTTGTATAGCCCGCAGCACAGAGGCATTACCGGCGGCCAGCATTCCCGACCCCGCCCTCAGACGGCCCGTGAGACAGATCCGTTGTATGAAACTCCAGTCACCCAAACAGGGTGAAGAAGAGAGTGAGGGAGCGTTGTGTAGCAGTGTACAAAGTGGCTTGACTTGCAAGCTGCAGCCACTGGACATACGTGTCAACCATCCCTTCAAGTGCCTCGTGAGAGATGAATGGGAGAAGTGGATGCAAGAAGGGGTCCACACGTTCATGCCTGCTGGTAGACAATGCCATGCAGTGTACGTTGAAATCTGCCAGTGGGTGGTGGAAAGTTACACTGGATACGATTGACAGTGGATTTTGAAGGCGGGCTTGTTGAGTGATGCCAGCTGCACTGGTGACGGTGATGGTGACATTTCTGATGATGCCGACAATGACGGTGATGCAACAGTGTCTGCATACGACACAGGCCAGGCTGCCAACCTGCTGGAGGCACAGTGCAGGCTGACAGTGACCTAGATAGCAGCTTTTGATGGCTTCACTAGTCACGGCAATGACAGTGACAGCTGAAAGATGCTTACGACTGCGAACTTCCTGGTGCTATATTTGTACTAAGACACAGTGTAGTTAAGTTAGCTTGCAGCCCAGCATTGTTTAAACTAGTGAAACCGTTAATAAATAAATGTTGACTCCACAGCTGACATGGTGCATAAATTGTGTAAAAATGATTTTATACACACGCACTCTTGTACGACCCGCTAGGCCTCTTTGGCATGCAAAAAAGTGTATCCACAGGGTATATGCGCGAAAATATGGTAGTTATTTGGTTTTTGCCGAGGGGGGCATGACATTGCCTTGAGTGCTTTGACACTGTTGGTTGGGCATCAGGAAAAGCATCCAGTCTGTAAACAATTGAGTGATGAGGTGCTGGCGTGGTTATCTGTCTGGAGCGAGGTGCAGATGATTTTCATATGGTCCAGCTGATGCCACTGCCACCCAATCCCCATTATCTCTGGCTTCATTGAAATCCTGAATCGTTTTACTTTTCTGGTGCCAGCTTACCAAGGTGGTTTGCTAACTAACTAATCAGTGGTTGATGCAACAGTTTGGAGTGCATAAACTGAAAATTTGGAATTATTGGAATATTTTGTCTTCCTACATCTTTTATGCCGTTCCCTTGAAAATTTTAACGTTTATGATTACTTACACCTGCATAATTTGATAGCTTTCACTTAACAGGTTACAAAGTTGCAAATGTTTAACCACAGTGGGGACATTGCACCAAGTCTTTGCTGCCTCTGTTATAAACCTGGTGCCTCTAGTGGCAAAAATACTAGTGGAATCAAAAAAATTGGAGTGCAAAATTGTGTGGATATCCTGTGTCACTGTGACAAGTATGCCATATTTGTGCTGGAAAGGGACGTTAAACTTCAACTAACTAAATTTAAGCTATCGGCGCTATATAAATCATTTACTTACTTACTTACTTACTTGCTTACTTACTCTATTAGTAGGGACTTATAAACCAGTTTTCTGATGCCAACACTACGGACAACGCTGTATACAGCAGACTAATTGAGATCACGACAACAGCCAGCGTGCTTATGTAATCGTGACAGCTGTCTCACTGGTAGCTGCATCGTGAGAACGATTGTCTTTGCATCGTGATTACGTAACCATGCTGGACTTAGCCGTCGCAACTTGTTGTCGGCGAGATCAGTTGATATTGTTGCTAAAGATCCTTCCCGAGCAGTAGTATCGGTTTTCATGTGGATGTGTCATTCTCATTCGTATCACTAGCAATCTCCTGCGTTTAGCAAACAGACGGTCACTGCCAGGGAGGTGGCAGGCGATTGTGTAAACTGTCTGGTGGCCACTGAAGCTGAACTGTAGATATTCCAAGTCTGGTGAGCCGTCCATAGCCTAGTTTGTACATAACAGACTTCAGATATAATGGACCTTTCCAAAAGTCTGTTGTAATGAAGTTTTACTGTAGAGTGTTGAGTGTGACAACTGTAGTAACTGGTGTGTGATGTGATGTGAAGTTGTCTGTGTTGTGCAGAAGTACAGCAGTCACTGGTCAGTTCAGATGACCAGCAGTTGACCGATACTGACCAGCAGTTGACCGATACTGACCAGTTGGACAGTGAACCAATGGTGGTCGACAGATGCTCATTGTTGCAGTCTGGCAGTGATGTTGTGTCCAGTAATGCCAGTCCTGGTGACATGGCAACATCACTGCTGCCTCCCGATGTCAATTTCAACTGCTCGTCAAGTCACATTTATGTACCAGACGGTGAATTTTATGCTGACGTTACGACGTTGCGTCGGCCCGCGCTGTTTGACAAGGTTGCTTCAGGAGTTGTTGATATCAGTGAGCATCGTGAGTTCTGTGCTGATGAGGTTGCAGACGTTGATAGTGATGATGCAGTCGCAGTTGATAGTGAACTTCATGACAGTGTTACAACATTACAACAGCCTGCTGTGTTTGATGAGGCTGTTTCAGCAGTTGTTGATAGCCATGAGAAGATCTGTACTGATGAGATTAGATACAGTGATGGTGTCCCAAGCATCCATGATGATAAATGTCGTGTCAGTGTTAGAACATTGCAGCGGCCTGCTCTGTTTAGCGAGGCTGTGTCAGAAGTTGTTAATAGCCATGAGAAGATCTGTGTTGGTGACGTTGAACGCAGTGATGATAATGTCCCAGACACTCGTGATGCAGACTTAACTCCTGATGCTGTTGATGAAGTTACCATCTCAGCCGTTGACATTCACAGCAGTCGGCATGATGCGGCTGTTGCTGGTGACATGCATTTAGATGATCGTCATTATGCAGTTTCCGCTGATGATTTGTTTGCCGTCAGCCGTCATGATACACTAGCGGCTGATGATGAAGCTTGCATGAGCCGAGTGCATGATGCGGAGTCATTGGCTGTGCCTCGTGATGACGGTGATGGTGAGGGTGAAGCAGTTGATGTGAGTGATGGGGCTGATGAAGCAGCTGCTGATGAGAAGGCTGTGTCTGTTGCTGATGTGAGCGCTGCTGACACCGAGCTGTTGACACGAGACGTGCTTGTTGATGATGAATGTCTCTTGTCTTCTGAGCAGCCTCGCGTCCCTCGTCTCTACCCAACTGTATTGTTGTCACCAGCTGCTGAACAACACGCAGACAGAGCCTCGGCAGACTCTGAACCACAGTTCAGTGAAGTGGCATCTGAAAACGTTGCTAGACACACACGGTCTGTTACATCAGTTGTTAGTTCTGATGGAGTGTACTTGGCCAAGCGGCTAGCATCTGAGATCACTGCGTCAGTGGATATTGTCACGTCTGTGGAACACGAGTGCGGAGACTTGAACAGGGAAGCAATGGATGCTGCTGAGAGTGAGTTGGATGTGATGGTTGCTACTGAAGCCGTTTCACAGTCAGACACAGGACGATGTGCAGGTGATGTAGAAACAGTGCAACAAGGAGAAGCAGAGGCAGATGAGAGTCGTGCAGTGACAGAGAAGGTCAACTCTGATGCTTCAGATGCTGACATAGAACGTTCTGCAGCATCACCTTCAAGTATGTTTTTTATCTGCTGTCGACTGTTACTAATAGTCCTTTGGCTGCATTTTGTGTTTGTTTTGTGTGTGTGTGTGTGTGGAATATTTTGATACAGTTCTAAACTTAGTTGGTTTGAGAATTGCTTGACAGCCATTCATTTTTATCTGTAAGTTACTTTGTAAATGAACGTGAGTGAAGAGTTGTAAACAGATGTCAGTGAGACGGGTTAATTGCACGACTGATAACTGCTGATGGTAGTTGTGTAGTTATCGCTGAAAGTTAGTAACCAGCATGTAGACAACATACAAAATTTCATATGATTTCGGAAATAAATCGTATATGTCGTCATAGTGTACATCATCAGATGTGTACATAGTTGAATTACAAGAACTCATCAGGAGATGAGAGCGAACGCGAGCTTTTACCCAGTGCGCCCTGGAAGCTACCAATTTCGCTGAAATAACGCAAAATAACACCAATTATGCCGTTCAAGGTCATTCAAGGTCACCGATTTTGGTACCAATCGAAAGCTCATGTACGATTTCCAGTTAATGATTAATAATAACTTACCTCGTGTCTTGCACCGTTTCCGAGATATAGCCGTCGATAGGTCCAAAATCGCTATACTTGGCTACCCCTCTTGTGTTTAACTCTCCTGGCGGAGGGGTTCCCCTGGGACTTTCCGTGAAATTTTCAGTGGATGTCAACAGATGGCCAAGGTACCTGATGCCGTAGAAATATTGCCGAAAATTTGAACCGCCTGAGTACGGCGCATGAGCGTTACAGACAGACGACAGACAGACGGGTGATAGCATATAGCGAACGTGAACATGAGTTCACGTTCGCTTAAAACTAGAAATGTGGGCAAATGCCCAACGTAATGGCCGCCCTGCCGAATATAGGTGGCGCCCTCTGTTCAACGCCGCAAAGTTTGGCTGACGTTCACTACTACAGTGCCGTGCAGTGACGCTGCCAAGACGCGAAACCCGTTGAAATAATTGCAGGGGTGCCCCAAACTACCGGACCGATCTCAGCCGCTAGTGGGCCGAAGTTCACCATATATTGAGGGGACATGTGCAGGAGATATTGCTGCTGAAGTTTTTTTTCCGATTGTCGATACGTGCCTCAGTTGCGAAGATATTGCCCGACAAAGTTGTGTGATGGTGCCCAGATGGCAATTTTTGGCGACTTTTTTGCGTCCTGTGTTTTCAGCGAGCCGAGTACAGAGCATTTCAGACCTGCATTCTAAATTCGCACTAGGGTCACACCATGTGTCGAAGTATGGTAGACATCCAATCTGTGGTCGCTGAGATCAGGCGAGGAAAAAAAGATAGAAGAAGATAGAAACCACAGCATGAAAATATAATGGCCTGCCCTATTCCATAGGGCGGCCATGAACAGTTGTGTATCTTAACAGTGTGATAAACGTGTGATGTATGTGCAGGGCAGTCGAGTGGTTCTCCACAGACGCCGACGCGGAGGTCTGTGAGACTTCTAGCAAAGCAGTTGTATCAGGACGAGTTGTCAGAAGCATCATCATTGACAGGCACCGAGGCACACTTACCACAGACGCCACAGCGTAGTGAGTCTAATGCGGAGCTGAAGCACACAGCGAGCCCGAGTTCTGCGTCTGATCACTTGTCAATGCACAGTCATTTCATTGACAGCCAACAGTTGACAGCAGCACAGTCAATTGTTGACAGGTCTCCAGCCAGGAGAAGTCCATCACGTCGCGATGAGACAGCAACTCTGAGACGTTCTCCACGTCTGATGGCTAAACAAGATAATCTTCTGTTGATATCACCGGCAGCTTCTACATCATCCAGTGTAGGTCCAGCCTACGCATTTCATCTGTTCACATTTGATAGTGGATCACTTCTTGGGAGAGATATTTTATGCATAAATGGTTCCAATATTAACCACTATTAACTGAAGCTAAATCTAATAAATTGTTGCAGCCTGTCTGTATAGTCCACTGTATCTTGTACTGTGTGATTGGTTGGCTGGCAGTTTCTGTGCTTGTCATTGCAGAGTGTTTGCATTATTTCTTGGTGCCTTCATAGGAGTATTTTATTGGTCATTCGTGTCAAAATATGTGTTGGCAAAATATTAGTATCATGATGATACGTAGTGATGTATTAATGAGGTGTTGTTGATTAATATTAGAATAATAACAGCACACGTTGTGATTTATGCTTATTTGTGTTTGTTTCTTTTAGCAGTTTAAAGTTCCTACATTTGCCGTGTTGATTATGATTTTTCCAGTCCGTGTTTTATTTGTAGCTTCAACACTCAGGAGTGAAATCTGATAGAAAGCGAAGCTCTGTGCAGAAATCCCCAGATACAAAGCCAGGTGTCGGCAGTATGTCATTAGTGAATGCTGAAGTGCTCAAAGTCCGACGGCCGGTGCTGCAGGATGACGACAGTGATGATGCTACATTGCCATCTCTTGAGCTGGCAACCTCACAGCTGCAGCAAGTGGCCAGCGACCGGCAGGGATTGATGTGTGGTATTCCAACAGCTGAGTCAATGTCAGCCACTGATGCTCATGGTATGCTTACTAGTAAACAAGTATTTAGGTGCATAGTATATAAGAGGTTTTGTCATTTGGATTACGAGTCTGTCAGTCATATCAGTTCAGGTAGTTGACTGTAAGCTGGATTTCTCAGTTAATTACTGTACTTGATGACAGCTGAGTAGCAGGCAGTGTGATTGAGCAGTGTACATTGTTGTGCATTACTCACCTCAGACCTCACTCCTTCCTGTGACTTGCACAGCAGACAGCCCGTTTTCCAGTCTTGTCTCTCTATTGCCTTGACACAAACATCTTTCCATGTATTGTCCACACTAGCCTCCGGTGTCAGTCGCTAAGCTGTTAGCAACTGACTTGGCCAATTAGCGACTGACTTAGCGACTTAAGTCGACTAAGTCGCTAGCTTAGCAACTGACTTAGTCGCTAAGCTTAACGACTGACCTAGCGACTTATAACGACTTACGAGGTAGAACCGTGTTAGAACTGGATGGAAGACAGGGGCAGTTGCAGTTTTGGCTGTGTTCTGGTAACCATGGGATACACTGTTATGACATTTACCACAAAAGTAACGAGAAGACAGACAAGATTAAAATCAACATGGTGCAGCCGTGGTCCTTACGACGCTAAAGGTCTATTTTTACGATTATATAACGTGGTTTAGTGAACTGTATACAGTTTGTAATTGTAATGACTGTTCTGTAGTGTACGTTCGCCAGCATGAAGAAAGTTCTGTAAACTTCGCAGAAATTGCGTTGTACTGAATTTGAAACCACAAAGATTGTAGCAGTGAAATTTTATTGTAGACTTTTTGTCAAGTTAGGCCTACGTGATTCAAAACTGATTAAACTGAACTGTATTCAGTATAAGTTTTCATAAATGTTGAAACTGAACCATTTGGGAAAATAAACAAGTACTGTTACAAGTTTATTGCGCCGCTTTTCCTGGTTGATTATATAATGTTTTGCTGTGAATTAATGGGCCAAGTTTAAGTAGCAAAGCCAATGGACTGCAACTGACGCTAATAAGGTGGTGGGAAGTCGTGCAGGAGGGTTGCCGGGTGCGTGGTTTGAACGGGAAGGATGCTGTGGGTCGTGGTGGATGGGGGAGGCTGATGGGATTGGATGATGATCAGGATGGTGGGTGGGTGAGTATTTCTTCTGGTACTTGCTCACCCGGGTAGTCCCGGACAAAGGGCCGTAAAACGGTTGTTGTAGTTGTTACGCCTGTATATCATTTTCATACTCTCCATCAGTGCCAATGTCATGGATGAATGACAGCTGGTTGGCTCTGACAGGTTCTAGCATTGAGAGTTTTCCAGTTACAGTGAGTCTCACAGTGAACCGTGAGGTTGTCCTGTCCGATTTTGCCTTGTGCGCTTGTGAATGTGAATTCCAGTTACACTAAATCCTTTGCAGTTGATAAGCTACTGGCGGCGGCGGCAGCAGCGCCAAAAGCTTAGTGACTCCAGTCGATAGCTTAGCGACTGGTTTCAACTTGGAGGCTTATCGGCGACGGCGGCAGATGGCGGGGGTTCTGGAGACTAGTCCACACGTGTATGCGGCCTGTAAAAAACTGAGTGGTGAGGTACTGTCGTAGTTATCTGTCTGGAATGAGGTGCAAATGATTTGCGTATGGTCCAGCTGATGCCATTGGGTCATTCCACGTCAAATGAGCCACCAAACAGATATTTGTGCACCACGCCATGTCAAAATTCCATGGTAATTTTTTCATAGCTGGTGCATGAAAAATTATGGAATTTGTAATTTTTTCAGAATTTTATCTAAAAAATTGACTCAAATATGAATTTTTGAAAATCGGTGTCATGAGAGCAAATTCGCGACACGTTGCTGACGTGCGAAATTTGAATTGGAATAACGTGAGAACAAAAAGACCTGGAAGGCTGAAATTTTTTCAGTGCAGACAACTTTTTATGGCCTATCAGAATATGCTATTATCGTTGTGATGTAACAGTTACTTCTCTTAACAAAAAATCTCAGAGTTGGCATCTCAGCTAACAGAGACCAAAGTTTGAGCTACCGGGTACCGGAATATTGCAAGTGCAGGCTGCTGTCTGTGCTATAGGTTCACTAAGTTATAGGGGCACTTTAAATAATTAGTAGTTCCAGGCTTTATACTGCAACCATTTATCAGCAGTGAACCATTAAAATTGGTCATGTAGGCCATCGGAGGGTATGAGGGGAAGCCGGTATGACAATGTTCGCAGTAAATATTATCCAATATTTCTTCAGGTTTTAGAGAACAGCCTTTCCTCAAAAATGCTGAAATTTTTATTCTGGTGTCTTGATCCTTTCTGCCAGTAACTGAGGACCGAAGTTGAGGTAATTTTGTCAGTTTCGCGAGTTCTGCTCTTTGGCTAATCCTCTGTATTTTATCACTCACCATATGTCCTTTTCCTTTTTAATGAATAAATAGATATTTTGAGTCACTTAGACCTGTAATAATAGATAATCCACTATTACACTTGTGTGGGGGATATAACTGGCATTTGTGACTATAACTTGTAATCATGAAGATAGTGTGAGCATCTTGAATTGAAGAGATGAGAGTGTGGGCTATTTTGGGGCTTCCTTTTCTTTTCTGTGCTATTCATCTTCTAAGGTTACTGGAAGCAGAAGACAATAAGCAGCCATTTTGTCTGTTCAAATGACTTCGGATAGTATTCATGCAATTTACAGTAATCGTGAATAACTGTTGGGTTTCCATAATTAATGTAAAAGTTGAGTTAGTTTCCAGTTTGCTGTACTGTGAAGACTGTGGATCACAATTTTTGTGATTTACACACAGCTCCACCACTGTGTGTAAATCACAACAAGAAGGCCATCATCTGCTGACAGGACAGCGCGCGCCACCAATTTCAGGCGGGACTTAGAGGCGACGTAGGACTTTAATTGATGGCTACTTGGAAAACCCGTTTCCGACTGCATGTTTGCTGTAATTAAAATGGAGT
>Ga0209259_1000643_pt1 | contig 10953 bp, 6 predicted proteins | sample WorMetGr2BELIZE1_FD_187417 | JGI IMG/M metagenome (GOLD analysis project Ga0209259, IMG submission 187417) | Marine gutless worms symbiont microbial communities from Max Planck institute for Marine Microbiology, Germany - Inanidrilus... ...
CAGAGCCTTACGCTCTTCCAACACAAATCTTCTGGCCAGACCTACCGGCATCACTAGTAACTTCACCTCTCGGGCATTCTCTGTTTCCGCACCGTCTACCTGGAACTCACTGCCTACACACATCCGTTCTCTCGACAAATTGTCAACCTTCAAACGTCAACTAAAGTCTCATCTCTTCCGGTCCGCTTTTGCCGCCTAGTCACCCTGCGCCAGCGCCTCAGATTCGTTCTACGATTTTGGCGCTATATAAATTAGTATGTATGTATGTATGTATGTATGTAAAGATGTAATGTCTGCATCTGCCTTACAGCATGGCCATAAAAATACACAAACAATTATGTATGAACACAATCAAAGGCATCATAAACGCCAAACAGGATGGTGATAAGTTACTCTTAAGACAAGTGAATGCATGACTGTGGGACACATTTTCACAGATTACAAACAACACTGTCCTGTTTATCATAAAGAAACTCTACATGTTGAATAACCTCTGAACAACAATCAGTTTGCATCAACACTTTCTACATTGGCCAAAAAAATCACACGATGGCCACATTAGTGCGACATGACAACAACAACAACCATTTTACGGTCCTTTGTCCGGGACTACCCGGGTGAGATGGTACCAGAAGAAATACTCACCCACCCACCATCCTGATCATCATCCAATCTTTATCAGCTTCTTCCATCTACCACGATCCATAGCATCCTCCCTGTTCAAATTGCGTGCTTGGCAATCTTTTTGCACAACCTCTCTCCATGTCCTCTTTGGTGTACCTCTTGCTGGAGCGCTACACCTTATATTCCATACACTTCTTCATGCAGTTAGTGTCTTCTTTTCGCAACACGTGCCCATACCATCGCAACCTGTTTTGCTGTAGTATCAATATTATATGATCTATTCCTAGTCTTTCTCTCAACTGCTTACTTAAAACTCTATCTTTTACTGTAACAATAAATATCCACCTGACCATTCTCATCTCTGCTCGCTGAAGTGCCACCTCATTTTCTTTCCTGACAGGCCAGGTCTCACTTACGTGTAGCATACTACTTCACACACAACTGCTATACAGCCTCCCTCTCCTAATCAATGACATATCCCTATTGGTAAGCAATGGTAACAACTGCCTGAATTTATTCCACCTAGAGCTGTCGAGCGATTAATTTTTTTAATCACGTTATTGACGGCGTTAATTTTTTTAACGCACAATTAACGCGTTATTAACGCATGTTTTGTTGGTGTGTGCTGCAGGTAGGCTATAGGCGTCACAGCAGAATGACTGAACGTCGCCAGGTTTTGCCCTTGCAGTTTCGTTGTGAAGCAGGCTTGATGCTTTGCAACTGACATCTTAACTTTAAACTACTGAGTGGCGCGCTGTGGCGAGCGCGGGTCTGAGCTGTGACGTCACGACACGCGACGGTGGAATGTGTCGGCGAGCAGTTGACGCGTTGAGTGACGTACGCGTCGGCGACCAGTAGTAATAGTGGTATTGCACGGCGCAGTAGGCCGTGCCGACGAGGAAGCCTGTAGTCTGCGACGACTCTGACGGCGGCGTGAGGGTGGCCACAGTCGAAGGAAGTGGCACGTGTCACGGCACGCGACATGTGTTAGGTGACGACGAATTGCTCGGTAGATGACGTCACGACGAGTGATGGCGTGCGTCGTGGAAGATTTCGTGGCACGTAGCTGACCTCGCGACGCTAGATGTCGAGCGGCGCGCAATGCGCGACGGCACTCACGCATGCCGTGGTGTCGAGCGGCGCGTGAAATTGAAAAGCAGTCGTGGAGCCGTAATTAGAAACTAAACAGTAAAGAATAGTTCGCTAATAGAGTAAAGTCTGATTTTGGCGATTTTCGGGAGATTTCTGTTACACTGTAATGTTGCCAATGTGCACAACATTTTGTCATGCATTAAAAATTTTAACAACGTTAATTTTTTTAATCGCGATTAATTCTTTAACGCATTAATTAACGCGTTAATTCGACAACTCTAATTCCATCCAATTCAGATTCTGGCCTCCACAGCTGCATCAGCATCTCCATCCACACTCATCATATCACCTAGGTAGCAGAACTTATCCACTACCTCCAGATTTGCAATGGCACCAATATCCACACTTGGATGACCTGTACTGATTACAGGATTCGAGCAACCGCTACAAATAAATTACTTCATCGCTTTGTAGATGCTACCCTTTATACCACTACACTTCTTGTGTACCCACTTCTGACAACCAGTACATTGTACTGAATTACGACTAAACCTCTGCCACATACACCACACGGCCATCTTGCAGCCTTCTGCACTGGCTTCTGACGTTCTCCACTTATCATAACCTTGGTTTTATTCACATTTACTCTCATACCTCTAGGCCTGGGTCGGTTTTAAAACCGAAACCGAAACCGCGCTTTTTGGGCGAAACCGAACCGAAACCGAGTTTCTGATGGGTGTCCAAGTCGGTTTTTCGGTTTTGAGGCCGCACTAGGCTAACGGACGATGTGGCACACCACAGTCTAAATGATGCGATTTTTAAACTGTGCCTAAATTTACCTATAGTTTAAGTAGACTGGGAAACCTGCAGTTTCAAGAAGTGTGTGATAAAATTACTCTCTTTTGCATGTAGAATGCACTTAATTTAATCAATCAAAATAGACCGTAACGCAAGTAATAATAAGTAATTGGTAGGGGTTACCTATATGGGGGGGGGTTTACTACACATACTTTTATGCAATTAGGACTACTTAAGTGTTAAGAATTTTGTACTCTCCCGCATGAGCACCGAAATAGGAAAGTGCAGTTTGATTGTAAAAATGATCACAATTGCACGTATTTCAAGTTCAAGATTACATGAAATAAATATTCCAAATACGTGAATAAATATTCAGTGTGTACATTGAGATGTGAAATTGTTGTATCGTTGTTTGGTTAAAATTAACGATCTTTCTCTTAAAACAAGTTTTCTTACAATGAATACATAGCGGTGAGCATATTTACGACGATGCAAATGCATGGTTTCGTTTTTTGAAGTGATATATGTCTGTTATCGGCAATATCTAAAATGCAGCCAGCCGGGCGGCTGCAGCGAATGCCGTTCATTGGTCAGAAGTGGTCACATCGTTTTACAGCCGGGCCGGCTGCAGTGTCCGGTTTCCGGTCATGGCGGCGTGTTGTTTATTTCTTGAGTGAGAGTTGAAAATTGCAGATATTCGTAGAAGTTGTAGATATTACACTTGTTATTGTAGTAGTACGAGTAATACGAACGGTGGTGTGGTATATATTTACAGTACATTGCATGTTAGTTAAGACGTCTTCCCCATAGGAGCCATACTAACAGGCCAGCCTGCCTTTAGCTGCCTGAACCGGCGAGTCGGCCCGCCGGGCGAAGAGGTGTGGGGCGTAGATAGGTAAGGTGTTCTTCTCCGTAACAAATTTCAGCTACTTATACTAATTTTTTTTTCTTCAAAAACGTATCACACAAAATGAGCACAAGTGGTAGAAAGACGGAATCGCGTAAAACATCAGCATCTTCGGCTGATGGCTGTAAAGTATGTGGAGAACTGGAATTGAAAGATCAGCCGGCCCGCGGCTGCAAATACGGCCGGCTGGCTGCAAATTAGTGAGTACCTCTGTTATCTGTCCACATCTTGCAGTGTACATTAGGTGAGGAAACCGGAGTCCGATTATCTTGCCATACTCTATATTTTTGATAACGAGGCACTAAATTCATTTCATCAGTTTTCTTTGGGTTCGGTGAAAGTGGTTTCAAATAGTAAATGAAATTCGATCATTACAACCCAGTGCAGCTTGTGTGCTTGTGCTCGTTGCTTTAGCTTGCTTACGTATGCTTTCACTGTTGCTTATGCTTGATGCTTGTGGGCTTAACTTGCTTATGCATGCTTTTGGAGATGTTAATTCCCGGGAAATTTGAATCCCAGGTCCCGAAATGCATTTCCAGGTCCAAATGGGAGTTGTTAACTAGAGCGGTGAGCGGGTCACTGGCACCAAATGAATTACGGAATGTCAAATTTCTTCCCGGTTGCTTTGTTATTGACATGTAGTTGCCACGTAAGTGATTGCTGTAGTTATTAAATGCTTGTTTTACGTTTGGCTGTTTTTAATTATCAAACAACAATGCAACAAAGCAACATTTAATGCACGGTAGCACGCTGCATTTCCTGTTGTTGATAAACAATGAGTGCATTGCTAAGTAGCCGTGAACGACTGCTTGTTTTTTGGTTTGGGAATAAGTTTGGGTAATAAATTTCCACTTACGTTTTTTGTGAAACCAGGTTCCTGGGACCCGGCTAACACCCCTGCATGCTGTCACTGTTGCTTATGCATGATTTCATGTTTGGTTGCTGCAGTGGTGATTCTGCTTGGCATGCTCAGTTGCTCACCTGTTTGTATATAACATGGCCATGAATGACTCAATAAGACTTTTGCACAAGAATACACCGTCAACCAGCACACATGTAAAATCTGGACGGTACTGCATAGTGCACTTTGATCACTGTAGTGATAGCACCATCAAACCATTATCAGAAAAGGCTTTTCACTCCATAACAGCAGCCTGTGATATACGAAAGAAGTTAGCCAGTGATGTACACAGCCTGGAAGACATTTGCAGCAATGTGCCAACTACGTTGGATTATGAAAGGCATGGTGTACATGACTTCTGTTATAAACGGTTTACCAACACTGCACATGCAAAAGCACAACTGCTTAAGTCACAGGCCGATGAAGCTGTAGTCATGAAATCCCCACGGAAAGTTCGAAAAAGATGTAAATCAACAGTCGAAGCAAACCTGTTGCCGCAAGACAAGTGCCTTTTCTGCGACAAAGGCAACACCGTAAAGCAGGGCAAATTTACCAGTCTGTCCCGATGCGAGACGTTTGATGCAGCTGAGAAGATTTTGGATGCGGCAACTGCTAAGGGCGATTATCCATTGCTCGGGAAAATTTCCGGTATTGACCTAGTGGCGCGAGAGGCACGTTATCACGAGCACTGCAGAAGAGACTATATTAGGCGTGCAGATCGCACGCACCATTTACCAGGTGCAGAAAACAGTGATGCTGCGGAAGGCACTTTATACCATGGATGTGCACAACAGCGGCAGGCGTATGATGCTGCTTTCGCATCCATATGCAGTGTCATTCAGAAGCACGTAATTGAAGAGGGGAGTGTACTGAGGATGACAACTGTTCGTGAGATGTATTTACAACATATGCAAATGCATTCACCGGAATTCTATAATCCTCAGCACACAACACAGAAGTTGAAGGAGAAACTATCGAGGCATTTCGGGTCTGCACTGCAATTCTGGCAGCCAAACGTTAAGAGTGAACTTATCTACTCAAGTGATGTGCCATCCGGAGCAGCAGTAGAGGCTGCCTTTGAATCTGCAACAAGTGAGTCACAGTTACTGAAAGATGCAGCGATGACTCTTCGTCGGTACATCCTTGAAGCATGTGCCACATCCACAGACATGCCTTGGCCTCCGTCAGCTCAGTATTTGCAATCCGATGCAGTCTCGCCACCCAGTACTGTTACAGACTTTCTGTCACGTGTCATTACTGGCAAACCAGCATCCGAAGCTAACCAACGTGCCTCCAGGATAGCTGTATCAGTCTCCGAGGATGTCTGTGCTGCAGCAACGTGTGGCAGGTGGAAACAGCCGAAACACCTGCTGTTGGCCATGACTGTACGGCATCTTACCGGCAATGCACAAATAATCACAATGCTGAATCGACTAGGGCACTGCAGCTCCTATACACAGGTTTTACAGTTGGAGAACGCGATGGCAGTCCAAACTTCAAACAAAGACAGTGTTTTACCTGGGAATATTTCAGTAAACAGTAATAAATTTGCACACTGCTGTTTCGATAACTTTGATCTCCTTGAGGAAACAGCCTCCGGGGCGGGTACTACGCACACTACCCACGGCATCATAATCCAGGAGCTGAACTCGAATGTCAGCATCACTGACTTGGCTCAAGAGTCTGTTCCGAAGTCAAAGCAGAAGGTGAAAGTCATTGTTGATGCTATCCCGCCTTTCTTCTGTCCGAAACGTGTGGAACCAAATCTGCTAAATGAACTACCGACTTATGACGACATTGTTAAATCTACTGAACCATTCACACTGCCAGCATCCGAACAAGCATGGACTGTGTGCCGTAGTCACTTCAACAGTGAATGCACTGTGCCTGAATGGAGTGGCTGGATCTCAGCTACATCTGGCATGCCGAAGCCAGAAAACCAGTCAGTAGTGGGTTTTCTGCCACCGATTATGTTCCCCATTACTGAGTACAGTACTGTGCACCAATGCATCGTGATGGCCATGACAGCTTCAGAGAAACTTCACCAGAAGTACACCTTCATAACAATGGACTTAGCTGCTGCCAAAATTGCTTTGGACATTACATGGCATGATCCAGAAAGATTCGCCAATGTCATCATTCAGTTAGGTGGATTCCACATCATGTGCTCTTATTTAGGGGCTCTCGGAAAAATGATGTGTGGAAGTGGTTTCGAGGACATTTTAATGCAAGCAGGTGTGTGTGCTGGTGGATCGATTGACAAAGTCATGGCAGGAAAACATTTCAATCGGGCTGTGAGAGTTCATCAGCTCATGCTGGAAGCTACTGAACGACTACTGCTGGAGGCATTCCTGACTCAGAGCAACAGGTACTGTCAGTTTCCTGCAGAACTGCAAACACTGGCTGAGGCTCCATCACACATCAGTTTGGAGGCAGTTGTTCACTGTGCCGACTTTGCAGGATTTGTAACGGATTACAACAACTTCCGAGAAGAGGTCAGAAGTGGAAAACTGGGCAGCACAGCCAAGTTCTGGGTGACATATATGGAAAGTATGTGGCACCTAATGCACTTTCAGCGTGCCATAAAGGAGAATAATTTCACTCTGTATTTGACTTCAATGTGCAACATGTGCTCTTTGTTGTTCGCCGCAGACCATGTTAACTATGCCCGATATCTGCCACAACAGTGCATGCAGATGAGATGTTTGTCTGTGACTCACCCGGGTGCTTTGGACCTTCTGTATGACAACGGCTTCAGTGTGTCACGCTCGTCTGTGCCTGCATGCAGAAATGCTATTGATGTCACAATAGAGCAGACGATAAACCGATCAGCAAAAACTGCCGGAGGTATCATCGGCTTCAGTCGTAATGCATCAGCTTATTACAGATGGTGTGTAACTCGACACACACGTGCACAGTATGTGGAAGCGACAATGGACCGAATAGACCTCGACACAGGTAGTTCTGATGAGCACAAATCACTGCAGTTGTCCAGAATGAAAGGAAGAGAGACTGCTGTCAAGAAAGTATTGGAAGCATTTCATCAGTTCACAAATCCGTTTAACATCTCCAGCAGTGACAACAACGCACTATTCTGTCTTTCTTCTGGTCAGGCAGCTCCCGCTAATGTTGCATCCGACTTGCTTGGATATGTTGATGCTGGTAAACAGGCAGCTGATCATTTTGTGGAGAGCAGGCTGCAGCACAAAACAGTGAATTTTCAGGATCCAATTAAACGACAGAACCGTACGACCTTCAAGTCTATGGCTGTTCACAAGAAGCTGAGCACGTCACAGAAAAAGACGGTGGAGTTGAAAGCAGAGCGCAACCTCTTAGGACGACTGTTGTTCCTGTCTCAGGCAAATGACCTGAGTTTGCCAAAGTTGTTTGAGTATCCACTAGGACCAATTCCGTGGGCTATCGCCACAGCAGATGGTGGCATGATTAAGACCAGCAAAGCACAGCTGCTACATCACCTGGAGTCACTAGTGCAACCCAGCAGCAGCAGCTCATTTCCAGTGGTGGATGCTGTCAATGTACTGGATGGGAATGCCTTGCTGCAGGCGTGTAGCCACCTTCCAGAAACATTTGAAGACCTTGCAAAGCAAGTATTTTGTTGTTTGCCAAAGTCACGTGTCACTCATTTTTTGACCGACTCGTACAAGGAAGTCAGCATCAAGCAGTTGGAACGGAACTGTCGTGGCCAGTCAGCAAAATTCTACATCAGTGGGCCCAAAACGAAGCTTCCCAGGGACTTCAAAGCTTTCCTGCAAAATTCAAACAACAAGCGTCAGCTAATTAAACTGTTTCTGGTTGAGTGGCGAAAATACACGCGCTATCTGCAGGGACGAACTGTGTACTTTGTGGATGAGGAAGACTGCTGGATGCTAACTAGTGATGGTCATGCAGTTACCTGCACCTTGGCATCTGACTTGTGTTCCGATCATGAAGAGGCAGATACAAGGGTTATTCTTCACTGCATCCACGCCAGCAGAATGTCAGAGCAGACAACTCCTATCGTCGTGCGCTCTCCGGACACTGATGTTTTGATCTTGCTACTGTCATATGCGTCGTCTGTCAGTCAGCCACTGTACCTCGACACTGGCTTCGGTAATAAGCGTCGTATGGTCGATGTTAAAGCCATTGCAAAGGTTCTAGGTCCGGAACTGTGTGCTGTACTGCCGGCCTACCATGCTTTTACTGGCTGTGATTATACCAGTGCTTTCCTCAGGAAGGGGAAGGTGAAGCCATTCCAGATACTCCAAAGGCATCCTCACATCATCAAGGCTTTCAAAGATCTGGGTGGTACAGCAAGTATCAATGCAGTGCAATTGCCACCTCTGGAGCAGTTTGTCTGTGCAGTGTATGGTCGACCGCTTTGCAGCAATGTAAACGAAGTTCGTTACAAGCTGTTTCAAGCACGGTATGATGTGAACTGTAATAACAATTCCATTTCTGTTCCTAATGGTGTTGATCTGTGCCTGATACCACCCTGCAGAAATTCATTGGAGGTCCACATCATGCGCTCAAACTATGTGGCGTACATGTGGAGAAACGCACATGTTTCATACATGCAGCTGCCAACGCCAGTGGGCAATGGATGGTTGGAAGCAAGTGATGGCGGGATAGCCATCCAATGGACACAAGGTGATCTCCTACCACAGCAGCTCATTGACGTCTTGACAGATGAAGCAGCATCATGTGCCAACAGCTATTCGAATGAAGACTGTTGTTCATTTCAGGAGGTAGAGGAAGATTATGAACTGGATAATATCATTGATGTGGTGTTTGAGGACGACGATGATGACAACACTGAATAGACTGTCACTGTTCATTTGGCGAGTGCTGCAGTTGTCGATTCCAGCAATATGACTGCATCATCACCCAGCTGCACATCATCATGGCGGTGTCAACAATAGGTTGACCGCGTAACTTTTGTCATCATTTCCCTTGTTTAATCAACATTGAGTCGTTTGTCATCGTAAATCTGATGCAGCATGTTGTATATCAATACTTAATACTAAAAACTAGCATGTTTTTATGTTGTCAGTTGATGTCAGCCAAGACACAGACAGAAAATGTCATCAAGTAATCGTCACCGAATTGTTGTATTTGGCCATTCGTATGTAAGACGTGCACAAGCAGCTGCCCCATCGAACCTTGGATTGCATGACTGTTCTGTTGCATTCATTTCTCGTGGTGGTGGGTCAGTTGTTTTCAGTCGAGATACTCACTGTCTTTACAATTATTTGCCGCAAGTCGAAGACTTCAGACCCAACGTCATTTTTGTGCATGCCGGTGAAGTCGACTTGCATTTGCCGCGACATCGGCTTCTGACTGCGCTTGAGCAGTTCTTCGACACCATTATTGGTCATTGTCAACCGGCTATTTTCATAATTTCACAATTGTTGCTTTTTCCAGAACTAGAGCAATTGCGGGAAAAGGTCACTTGGATCAACTTGCGGTTGCAGCAGTATGTCCATCGTCGAAATGTCGGAAACAATGTAGCACGACGTACGAGACTGGTGTTTTGGAGACACCGGTGCGGATTGTGGGGTCCAAACAGCCATCGGCTGTTTTCTTCAGATCGGACACACGTTAACGCAACCGGAATGCACCGATACGTGTGCAGTATCCGTACCGCAGTTGGACAACAAATACATAGTGCATAACCGTAAAAGTCTTTCCATTTATACTGTTGTTGTTTGATGCACATCATCATGGCGGTGTCAACAATAGGTTGACCGCGTAACTTTTGTCATCATTATCCTTGTATAATCAACATTGAGTCGTCTGTCGTCGTCACTAAAACCCGTGATTGTTACCGTGAGTTGCATCATTCTTATGCTTCATCTTATGTTTTTTTGGGGGTTTCTGTGATCAGTATAATTTCATTTTTCACATATTTAACAGTATATGGAAACAGTTATTCTCTGTCCCTCCTCCAAATTTGGAACATACTTAAATTTGATGGGACTCCAGCTCCACATGATCTTAGTGTCAACTGTAGTGTAATGTGCATTTTCCATATAGAATAGTGTTTTACTCTGTAATAACATGGAATGGTATTTTGGTGGTTTGAAGAGATCACAATGTACAATTTTTGTATAACTAATTTCAATATTAGTCTATATACGTGTGTTACTGGTGATATGTACCGTACTGGCACTAATGGGTGTGTGTTGCGGATCTACTATTCCCACTTTCCACATATGGAAAAGGCCATAAACCTGCATCAGTAATAAACATCTATTCCAGCACTTATGTGAGTTAATACCAAATACAGAACATGCATGTAACCATTTGTTTTTTGGTGAATTATGGTGATATTGTTGACATTATGGCCGTTTTCCATATACTGGTATATGTAAAACTTTTCCGCTTCATAACTCCGTAAGCTTTTGTCACATTGATGGGAGACTTGTGTCATTTTATTACTCACTGTGAGCACTATCACATGGTATATGTCTACTATCCCCCCCATATAGGTAACCCCACCCCCACCTAGCTTACGGCCTACATCTACTAGTGCCCAAGACGCACCGGGGTGCGTCTTGGGCCGACGGTATGTAGGCTCATGAAAATTAATCAACAGCTCATTTCAGTAGTCGTAGGCCTATAGCATGTGTTT
>Ga0209259_1000645_pt1 | contig 10940 bp, 6 predicted proteins | sample WorMetGr2BELIZE1_FD_187417 | JGI IMG/M metagenome (GOLD analysis project Ga0209259, IMG submission 187417) | Marine gutless worms symbiont microbial communities from Max Planck institute for Marine Microbiology, Germany - Inanidrilus... ...
CGTCCCTGGGGAATATTTTTTGGTTTCTACAAAACTAGACACATTTTGTCCAACGGTGCAAACTGCACGGTGCTAAGTGCCGTCGTTTTGACACAATACCGGCGTGTGACGGACGGACGGACAGACGGAATTGCCGTAGCTAATACAGCGCTTGCAATGCGAGCATTGCGCGCGCTGTAAAAACTGTGAATAATGGCCATGCGAAAATAAGTTTACAAACATGTAGCTAAAGTGGCCAGTGTTCAGACAGTGTGAGATTTCTAGTTTAACTTGATACTTGCTGACATTTGTTGCATATGCCATTTGATATCTGTAAAAATTATTGAAATCGGTTAAGATTTGACAGAGTTGCAGTCAAATGTACACTGCTACGCTTTATGACATAATCATGGCAAAAATGTACGTTTTGATTTTTTGAGGTAAGGTGTGCACATAAATCAGCTATGTGATAAATTTTACTACGGTCAGATGTAGAATTTCTTCACGATTAAAATGATATAAAAACTATAAATATCGGTTAAGAGTAGCCAAAGTTATAGTCAAAAATAAAATGTCACGTTTTTTATGGTTCACTGTGTATATTGGCCACGGCCGTCTGTGTCTGACTGTTCCTAGCCACAGTGCCACACTACTGCACGGATGTAGATGAAACCTGGGGGAATTGCAGGGGGTGTCCTCTCCTCTAGTTGTACACTATTGGGTGGATTTGCAAATGGTGCACGGGTTTTGGTGCTATGACAACATAGTGCCGAACGTGAAATTTCAGCGAGTGACTGTGTTTGTACTCGTTCTGAGGCTGATTTTAAAGGTTATTCACCCATTGCAATTTGCACGCCCTTTAAAATGTGGTTTTGCGTACAGGTCTCCAGCAGCTGACAAGTTGTCAACTGACAGAGAGCATCTCACAGTCCCTGTGCGACAGCTGTGACTAATGTTTAATTAACACAGCATCATAACTTTGTATCAAATTCATTATAATAAAAATTACAAAGTCCCAATAACAGTAGCTGTCATAAGAAAGTCTGTGAAATGAAATTAAAACGTATTCGAATTTTGGGCGACCACTACAAGTATCGGTTCACCCTATGCTACGGGACTACTGTCCCGTCCGTCTGTCTGTAACGTTGGTGTATTGTGGCCAAATGGTGGATGGATCAATATGCCACTTGCTACGGGTAGGCCTCGGCCCAGGCGACACTGTGTTAGATGGAGAACCAGCTCCCCCCATTGAAAAGGGACACAGAAGCCTCCCTACTTTTCGGCCCACTTTGCTCTGGGACGGTCGCCCATCTCAGCACCTGCTGAGCTATTGTATAAATATATGTACAACCATATTACAGCATGTGTCAACAATGAGGCTAATATATACCATTACAGATAAATTCCACAAATTCTTTGAACTAGTGATCCAGTAATAATTTTGCAGTAAAGTGAAAATTAAAGCTACCACTACACCTCAAAGGCATTGCCACACTACCTTCTGAAATATTTCATTAACATTAACATTAGAAAACTAGTGACAATCCGAAATAAGCATCATGATTAACAAAACATAGGCACTATAGCCTATAGCTAGTTTACTACAAATTTGTCTCGGAGTCTGCCACTGAAAGAGTTTCTACAATTGGTGAACATTTGGAGAAGTTACAGGCAAGAGGTTGATTATCTCATGCGACCTGCACACTGCTTAAAGACAAAGAACTCGTTTGAGATCATATGTATGCCTGCAACTAGTGTCAAATTGATTCTGACTTTGGTATAAACAATATCAACAGTTCTGCAGCAGTGAGAATGAACCACAACTGATCTACTGTTGCAATGACAGCAATCGAAAAACAGATTTTTGTTGAAGAGCAGTGACACATCTCCCTCAAGTAATCTTATTAAAATTCTACACCATTTTCATTGCAAAACAGTGGAAAACTGGGCAAAATACAACGGTACAAGAACAATGAATACAACGGACAATTCCTTTGTCACATTAAGACAATGCCTTCAATGTATCAGTGACAGACTTTGAGAAGACTGGCATCAAAACTCCTGCATATTTATGTATCACTAAAACAACAAAATACACAGCATTAACATGTAACTCAGAAAAGGACTGTGTCTGATATGCATATGTAAATATAATGAAACAGCTCTAACTTTAACTTGTAACTGCTGCAAAATCAATACATTGTAACCCAACACACATGCACTACTACTTTATGACCATTATACAGGGCAACCTGTGTTAGCCGGCATCTCCAGTTAAGAACTAAAGGATTTTGCTGGAGCACACTATTACTGTCTGCATACCCTTGCTGATGACAACCAGAGCAAAAGTTCTCAACAGTGCTACCTACACTATCTCTGTAATGTTACTATTCTGTCAATATATAGTCACGACACAACACAGCAAAAACCAAACAAGTATCAGCTGTTGCCGACAAACCTGTGCGATGCTCTGTATCACGGCAAATGTGCTGCAAACAAAGGTGGATGCTCAGTGTGATAAACTTGCGACCAAACTAAGTTGACAACGCTTGCGACGGTCGACGTTTCTGAGTTATAGCGAGTTATTTGTCAAAAGTTGCCTATTTTAACCTACCCACTTGCATATGGCACCTCTGTTGCGGGTGACTCAATTTGAGTTTTGCCAAGATCTTCAGCATCAGAAAACTAGAGACCCTGGGCTATTGTGTGGCGTTGTCTCCATGATCCTATGTTCAGCCATCTCAGTAGAACACCGACTTGTGACAGACAGACATACGATGACAGCATATAGCATGCTAGCATGACATCGCATTGTAATGAAACTGAATACTGCATCACAGAAAATAACCAGACCATTAAACGCCGAACTTCTTGCGATGTAATGGGTCAGGCAATGACTGTAAAACAGCATCAAGTGGCCGTTCAACAATAACCAACGAGTCATCCGGCAGTACAGCAACATGCATCAGATACTGCAACAAAACACAGGAAGAAATAGATGAACAGCATAAAGTGATGAACAACACAAAAATCACTGAACAGTATGCAGACTGCCAAAGTTGATTACAATCAATCAATCAGTCATCAATTGTACACAGTAGATTAGAGAGGCATATGTATAGAAGTTGCAACTGCACATAATTTCTGCAACTGTGACGTGCTGGTCCATCATCTGAGCTGAGTGATTGAGTGATTGAGTAGGGTTTAACGTCCCACTAAACACATTATAGGTCAACCAGCAGTGTCAAAGCACTGAATGAAGTAGTAGTCCTAAGGATAGGCTTCAATCCCACCAGGTCCAACTCACCATGTTACAATGCTAGACATGCACACAGTGAGTGATACATACAATACACATACAAAAATGAATCTAAGCACAGTGAAATGGGCCCAGTGAGACAAAACCCAATCCAGAGAACTATTAGGTCTGTTCATATGTGTGCATTGCACTGTGCACAATTGTTGCACACAATATTGCACAGAACAGACCTGATAATTTTCCCTCTTACCATCCAGACAATCACCACTGCTCTGATGACGTCTATTTGAGGGAAGGGGGTCATCTGAGCTGAGCAGAGTGTGAGACCAAGCATTCCGAGAGCATCACAGAAGAATGGCACTACCGTCATAGTTATGTCAATGCTGGAAACATACCACACCAGGCCTGGTGTCACATAGAACTGCTGCAGTGTTTGCCGGGCATAGAAGCATCCCATCATATATGAACCAGCACACACCATCAACACATACAAAAACTCACTTGTAAGTTTTATCAGCAGTGGGTTGAATGGCCTTTATGAATTTCCCACTTATCTTATCGTCATCATTGTGGCCGCCCTATGCAATAGGGCAGGCCATTATATTTTCATCCTGTCGTTTGTTCTTCTTTCTTCTTCTTATTTTCCTCGCCTAATCTCAGCCGTTGCAAATTGGATGTCTGCCATACTTCCACACATGGTGTGGCCTTAGTGCGAATTTAAGATGCAGGTCTGAAACGTGCTGCACGCGGCTCGCTGAAAATACAGGACACAAAAATTCGCCATCTGCGCAACATCGCACGACTTTGTCGGGCTGTACCTTTGCAACTAAGGCATGCATCGACAATCGGAAATAACTTGTTAAACAGCAATATCTCCTCCAGATGTCCTCACTATATGGCAAACTTCGGCCCACTAACGGCTGAGATCGGTTTACCAGTTTGGGGCACCCCTGCAAATTACAATGGGTTTCGCATCTTAGCAGCGTTACTGCACGGCACTCTACTAATGGGCGTCAGCCAAACTTTGCGGTGTTGAACAGAGGGCGCCACCTATATTCGGCAGGCGGCCACCACGTTGGGCACTGGCCACATTTCTAGTTTGTCCTATCTGCTACTTTTTTTCCTCGCCTAATCTCAGCCGTCGCAGATTGGATGTCTACCGTACTTCCACACACATGGTGTGGCCTTAGTGCAAATTTAAAACGCAGGTCTGATACGTGCGGCACGCGGATCGCGGAAAACGCAGGACTCGAAAAATCGCCAAAAATTCGCCATCTGCACATCATCGCACAACTTTGTCGGGCTGTATCTTCGCAACTGAGGCACGTATTGACAATCGGAAAAAACTTGTTAAACAGCAATATCACCTCCTCCACATATCCTCACAATATGGCGAATGTTGGCCCACTAACGGCTGAGATCGGTTTACCAGTTTGGGGCACCCCAGTACATTTTGACGGGTTTTGCATCTTGGCAGCGTTACTGAATGGCTGCATGGCACTCTAGTAATGGGCGTCAGCCAAACTTTGCAGGGTTGAACAGAGATTGCCACCTATATTCGGCAGGGCGGCCATCACGTTGAGCATTGGCCCATATTCTAGTTCTTCTTTCTCTCTTCTTCTTTCTATCTTTTTTTTCCTCAACTATCCTCAGCCGTCCCAGATTGAATGTCTACAATACTTCCACACATGATGTGGCCTTAATGCGAATTTAGGATGCAGGTTTGAAATGTGCAGCACGCGGCTCGCTGAAAATACAGGACGCAAAAATGACGCTAAAAATCGCCATCTGCACGCCATCTTAACACCGTTGCACAACTTCACGTGGGCATTGGCCCACATTCTAGTTAGTATTATTAAAGCCACAAGTGAGTTTGGTGACGGTGACAGCCGGCACGACTGGCTCTGGCTGGCCAGTGATGGTGGGTGCGGTCGAAGTGGGCACAGTCAACATTGCCCACAGCAGCTGGCTGGGCGTGCTGACGGGTATCAGTGCAGCCGCGACTGGGGGGCATTCTAGTATTTTATTATTCACTTTCTCAGTGACACATTTGGACTAGACTTATTGTAATGCAACTATGTTCTTACAATTCGTTTGTAACAGATGCACTGTAAATGTAATGTACATAGCAAACAGCAATGACGAAGCACACATATATATACACTGTGCATCATAATTACCGGAAAACCTAGGTTATTGTGGTATAACTTTTGAATAAATCGGTACAAAGCGGCAATTTTTATACACAAACGTTAGTAAGCTATGACATGTCAGGAGATGCCAAATTGACTACCACACCTTTAAGGTGACTAGCTGAACGAACCGTATAAAACACTGCTGGACAAAAATCAACTCTATCACAGAGACAGCAACGAAAATCAACAATAAACGCTGATAGACGCTGAAGTCATTCAACAAATAGCTGTGTCATACAAGCAGCGATTTATACTACTGGCTAAGTTTGTGTTCAAAGTGTCCGCCTTTCGCCTTGACACGCGCGCAGATGGGTGCGCCACTGTCTGACTGCCGTATCAATAACACGCTGGTCAAGTTCACAGTGACGTCATGTTGAGAGAAACGTTACACGTTGTATAGTAGACAGTTCTAGTAGCACTTCATGCAGCATTATCTCGTGCCTTGGCCTGGAAGTTTTTGTGCAAATAAACCGCGCATTGACTAAATTTTGCCCATAAAAGTTAGGGGTTCCAGTAATTATGACACACCATGTGGTATCAAGCTTATGTATGCTGTATGGATGTTATGCTGTACACAGTCACTTAATGAGAAAACATTAAAAACTAGCCATAACTTCTGCACACAATGAAAAGTATGGATTTATGTTTTACTCAGTCAGTGTTACAAAACTCAATAAACTGTGATAAGGCAAACCTTGAAACGCTCACAGACATGAATTGCATGACCAACTCGAGCTTTTGCTTTTGTAGAGTAGGAACTGCGAAAGAGTTTTACAGATCTATCTGGTAATTTCTAAACAAATTGACAAATCAGCAACAAAATAACAGTAACATCTGCATCATGGCTTCCAACCAACATAAACCAACTGCTGTTATAACTTTTACTGAACTAACAATAACTTATTATTAAACAGAGAACATATGTTAGCATGTCAGCATGCCACTTCATTACATCACCAGATTCGCCATATTAGCTAAAGTTTCCTACTCGAGTTCAAGTTCAATACAAAATTTGTAGGGCACCGCTTCATGCAACGTACAACAGAACGGTGCAAGAGTCATCTATAAGCATGATCAAAAAGTACAAGCTTGTGCCATTTTTAATGTCTTAGTGTTAATAACATCATGAAGATCAAAGGGAAGAACTGTTCCATGCAGCTGGACTGGAATAGCTGAAGCGATGCTGTCCAAATTTGGTTCTTGTTCTTGGCAAAATGTAATTTGCTGTGTCAGATGACGTCAACCTGTATCTGCTGCCGGCTGTGGAAACTAGATACGGAGTCAGTCAAATACTGCAGCCTGGACAGCATGTCCACTGTGAATGAGATGCATAAGTAAACAGAGCTTGTATGTGATTTTCTGCTCTAATGGTACCAATGTAGCTGCTTCAATGCTGGTTTCACACGATCATGTATCGACAAATTCATGAGAAGACGAGGCACTGCATTCATCACACACTGTAGACGCAGTTCAGCTGTGCAGAATTACTAATAAAACTACAGCCATTGTACCGGGTAATTATCGCTGCTGCTATTATTACTATTAATGATAAAAACTAAAACATAAAACTGATCAGTGCTATTAACAAAATACAGCATCTTCATTTACTATATATGGCTGTTTGAGACATTTTAAAATCTCAATGTACATCTTAAACTTGCAGTTTTGCCTCAAACAACTTCACTCACTTCTGTCTATGTAAAATGTAACATTTTTTCATCACATATTCTCTCAAAATTCAGCAGAACCTGTGATTTGTCAATGATGCAGAATGCTTCGTCATCACATACAACGATTCTGTCACAGTGACGAGGGTGATAGAACAACTGGCGGATTTTATTGTGCCGACGAGACCACGCAACTGGCAGACATTCCATGAACTGTTGACTCCAGGACGTAAACTCACTACGAGATACGTCAAACTCAGTGACCTACAGACAACATGGCATTTTTAACACTACAGCTGCTGGCAGTTCGGTATAAAAACAACAGAGTGCTAAAAATGAACAAATTAATTAACTAAAACCCAGTTATTACTGTGATAACAGCTAATTGGCCAAAAGTCTTCACACAGAACAACGGACCATAGTAGTACATGTACCTCCACAGATAAGCAAATTGATACTGACAAAGGCCAACATTTCATCAGCAGAGCAGACACCGAATTCCATATCACCAATCACCATCAAGTAATGGCTACCGATGATCAGGATGCCACAGGCTATATGCCGATTTTAGCAAACAACTAATTCACACTGTGTAAATGGCAGCCAAAATTACGTGTTATACTCCATCTGTACTACAGTATATATGAAAAATATTATATGTATATTATGGCCTTTGCAACCAAACTGTAAGAATTGACACACAATAATTTATATTCCGTACGACATACCATTCTGTCGGTATATGCAACAAGCAGTAGAGACTGTGTTGGATGAAACGCAATGTCAACCGGCTGAGATGAACGTGTCGGCAACGAAGAAATAAACTGAAAATTCATCAGCCACAAATCAAAATCTAAATGGCAGAGAATGGTAAGTAATATAATCGACCATGCATTACATATACATGCAAGAAATTAGTTGTCCTTGCTGCAGTGAAAGCATTGTGCATCCTATTCATACATATGCAATTGCTGACATTTTACTAGGGATGTTAATTCCTGAGAAATCTCAGTCACGGTGTGCAGATGGTTACTAGGACAGTCTGACTTCAACAGAGGGTCGCAATTGGTCACGTTGAGTAGGTGAGAAGGGGTGTTTGATGCCTTCTTTCTGCCCATAATGATGTGCTTGCAAAGTCGTCGCCTCGCCCCCACCTGCGTGCTGTGCCAATCAGTTGGCCACACTTATATGATTGGCGTACAGATGAGGTCCGCCGCTGACTGCTTACCACCAGCAATTGGGACAAACAGGTCACAACACAGATCTCTGGTTGCCGTCTCCCGCCAATAACTTTCCATGGTCAGCAGAAGGACAAGCAACCACACACACAGTTGTAAGTGTGAACGTGGAGCTGTCGATGGGCAATGTTCTGTCACATTGTGCAATGGTTACTGTCACAGTCTAACTTCAGTTGAGAGTCACAATCAGTCACATTGAATGAGTGAGAAGGCACATTTGATGTCTTCTTCCTGCTGCTGTCACGGTAATTCTTAGTCTCTACTGGGGACATTACAATTATTTTTACAATTAATTCAAATATCTAAAGCAAACATTTGATTTTCATGACTGTCAAATGTTATGCAAATGAACGGTTGCAGATCTGACATCAAAGGTCATGACATGCTTAGCGAATGACCTATACACTGAACAGTGCATTTGCTAGTCAATAGGTGTCAGTAACTGCCTATCAATTACATAATGCACTAACATCTACAGTTAACGTTCGTTCAAACCAGTGTAGTTATAGCACTGAACTGTTCAGCAAGTTTTTACATTGCAAGCGATGTACTAGCTATGGCAATTCCGTCTGTCTGTCTGTCTGTCCGTCACACGCCGGTATTGTGTCAAAACGACGGCACGTAGCATGGTGCAGTTTGCACTGTCAGATAGCAAAATGTGTCTAGTTTCGTAGAAACTAAAAAATATTCCCCAGGGACGACCCCTTCCCCCTGAAATCTTGGCTCGAACTGACCTACCCCCTCCTGATAGCAGCGACTCTGGACACCTTTTGCCTTGTAGCGCCTCAACCACAATAGATAGAAAAAGAAGTCCAATTACACTTAAGAAGAACGCGACATGGGCTTTCCAACGAGCCATCAACCAAGGTTCTACGCCGCCCCTAACTTTCTCAAAATAGGGATAAAGTACCTAAATTTGTCGTCTTTTGGACAATTTCGACAATACAGGACGAAAAGTCTGCTGCAAAGTTTCATTATATAAAAACTGTCAGCGGCAAAGTTGTAGCATAATCAATTGCCTTTTGAGTGGTGTCAATATATTGGCAGGGGGACGACCCCTTCCCCCTGAAATTTTGGCTCCAAGTGACCTACCCCCTCCTGAAGGCAGCGAGTTTTGACACATTGTGCTTTGTAGCACCTCGGACGAAAAGTCTGCTGCAAAAATTCATTGTATAAAAACTGTCAGCGGCAAAATTGTAGCGCAATCAATTGCCTTTCGAATGGTGTCAATATATTGGCAGGGGGACGACCCTTTCCCCCTGAAATTTTGGCTCCAAGTGACCTACCCCCTCCTGAAGGCAGCAAGTTTTGACACATTTTGCCTTGTAGTGCCTCAACCGTAAAAGGTAGAAAAAGAAGTTCAATTACTCTTAACAAAAACTCGACACGGGCTTTCCAACGAGCCATCAACCAAGGTTCTACGCCGCCCCTAATGTCCTCAAAATGGGGATAAATTACCTAAATTTGTCGTCTTTTGGACAATTTCGACAATAAAGGACAAAAAGTCTGCTGAAAAGTTTCATTATATAAAAACTCTCAGCGGCAATGTTGTAGCCGTAGCGCAATCAATTGCCTTTCGAGTGGTATGAATATATTGGCAGGGGGTAGCTCCGTTCCCTTGATATCTGAACGCAAAGGACTGACCCATATTTGAAGCACCTGCGTTGCACACATTTCGCCTCATAGTGCGGCACCATGACATCATTGCGTCATTAGCCTGCGTTCGGCTCACTGGTTGGCCAGTAGCCTGAAATTGGCAGCGCGCTGTCCTGTCAGTGGATGCTGGCCTTCTTGTTGATTTAGTTGCCAGCACAGTGCTGCACTGTCTGCCACACTTGCTGGCATTCCCTTCCACGAAGTCTATAGACAAACGCATGTAACCTCGCACAGCCGCGAGCGCCCACCCCACCTTGCTAACTTAGCTGTTTCCCATATGTCTGTAGACCGTGCATGGTAACAACCAGTTCTCTGGTCCACACTCAACAATGCAGTGTCCATGTTGAGACATGCTGAGTAATGATACCATTGACATTCATTCCTCGAGATCGTGAAAAAATGTCTTGAGAGATTCGTTAACATCTTTATGTATTGCTTAGATGTCCACTTTTCATGCTTCTCATACGTCAGGCTGGGGGGTTCCCGAAACCACTATAAGGATAGCTACAAGTGGAATGTGTTACAGGACATAAACAATAGTTAAGAGAGAGAGTAAACCACAAAACAACCACAAACAGTTAGTTACCTTTTGCTTTTTCATGTGGTAAATATGAATGTGACGCTCATTGTCACAGACGGCCATGTACCGGCCTGACAGACATACAGCAGTTAAGCAGATAAAAACTCGCTCAGTGCCTGCACAGAATCACAAAACATGCAAATCACTGAAAAATCATATACGGAAAATACACAAAATTAGACTTTGTTAAATGGACAGCTTCATTCTTGCAATGTGTGACATTTACAGGTGCATATAAACCAGGGGTGCACAACTTATTTGAAGAGTTGGGCCACTAGGAAATGTAGAACCAAAGCGGAGGGCCACAACGGGGGTCTGGGGGCTGTGCCCCCAGTGGGGTCCAGGGGCAACGCCCCTGGTCAGGGG
>Ga0209259_1000646_pt1 | contig 10937 bp, 9 predicted proteins | sample WorMetGr2BELIZE1_FD_187417 | JGI IMG/M metagenome (GOLD analysis project Ga0209259, IMG submission 187417) | Marine gutless worms symbiont microbial communities from Max Planck institute for Marine Microbiology, Germany - Inanidrilus... ...
ACATTATACACGGGCACACAAAACCAACTAAAACTGAAACGCGGAAGGTGCCCGCTGGGGACAAGGTGGGAATAGCCACCCATAACAATATTAACTGGACACTGTCAGCATATCAAGAATGTCCATTACATAACACAAGATAGTGCAGAAAACTTTGTTATCAGTAAGCAAACAAAATGCCATAAAATGCATCAAACACTGACATAAAAAATGACAAATAAAAAATGTTCAGGCAGGATGGGAAACAAGCACATGAAACAACATACCGACAAAATGCAGCAATGATATCCTGGTTATCGGTTTCTGAAAATTTCATTTCTACATACACATGCACACGATATTTTATGGGCACGTCACACCTGAGGAGTGCAACGTGTCCAATACTGTGCTGCCAATGTGACTGCCTGGTTGGTTCATTGGTTGGTTACACAGGTGAACTATTGCCAAATGGCTGTATGTATCAAGTTGACACTTTCATGAACTTGGGCTGGGTCAACATCACATTGTGATAGATGAGCTAGGGTGGCATCAAAACTGGGTTCTGTGGCCCCTTTGATCTCTGCTTCCACAGGCACAGCCAAAACTAACAAAAATATTCTAGCAATAGTGGAACCACTTTGTATGACTTTTCAAAGTGTCAGAATGTGAGAAATGTGGTGACCTTCAAACCACCTTGGAGGCCAGGGGGCGCCTCAAACTCAAACCACCTTTTAGGTCACGGGACGTCTCAAACTACATCTACATGTACAAGCTGTTAAAAACGTGATGAAAGTACACACTAAAACAGCTACAATGTTCAAGCAGATAGAAAGTCCTACAGTAACTACTAAAATACAGCAAAACAGTTCGGCCTCAGTCTACTCATTTACATATAAAAACAATAAAAACAAACGAACAAACACCTGTTAAATCGCCTCTTTCCTGGGACAACGTGGGTAAGCTGGCACTACAAAAATAAAACCATTCTGGATTTTAATGAAACAAGAGATGATGGGGTGGCAGTGGCATCAGCTGGAACATAACGCGAATCATGTGCACCTCGCTCCAGACAGACAACCATGCCATCACCAAATCACTCAACTTTTTACAGGTCGAATGCTCTTCCTGACGCCAAGCCAATAAAAACAGAGACAGGTTATCAATCACAACAGGTTATCAATCATACCATAAATGCAAACCATGGAAAGAAAATGCGACCTTACAGTTCTCATAAAAGACAAATAGAGACAGGTCAAAAATGCAAATCTACACTGCGATCCACAAAAAAATGGAAATCTGTTTTTGATTTTAACACTGTCAAATCGTAACCCATTGGAATTGACTGAAGTTTTACGTCCTATTTGACAATTTCAGAGACATGCTTCCCAGCATACTACTTATGCTTCACAACATATTACTTAAGTGTGTACTGAAGAAATCAAAACCACACACACGCACACACACAACCATTTTATGGCCCTTTTTCGGGACTACCCGGGTGAGCTGGTACCAGAAGAAATCTTCTTCTGGACTTTTGTGGTGCAAGGGAAGATAACAAAGGCAGACACGTCGAGAAAACTAACGCAACAGTAAACCAAAAAATAAATAAACATGTAACACCCATGCTGGAAATTAATCACACCTATTCTTACAGCACAGGTAACCTATTTTAGTAATTTTTCCAATTTATATGATTACTACTACTACTATTATTATTATTAATATTATTAAAAATGGGGGATGGAGGTGGGCACTGGTTAGTCTGGATGGAGTGGTGCCCAGCTGGATGGTCTGTGTCTGCCTCTGTTAATCTTCCCTTGCACCATAAAGTCCGGAAGTTCTCTTATGGCACCGGCTCACCCGGATCGTCCTGGAAAAAGGGCCGTAAAACGGTTGTGGTGTGGTGGTATTATTATTAAGCCGCATCACAGAACTAGCTAGATGCAACCTACTGCTACAGACGGAGTAGCGTGGTCTGTCTGTCAGTTGGTCTGTCATGATCATGAGCCCTGCAAAAACGGCTGAACCAATCGACATGTTGTTTGGGTTGTGGACTTGGGTGGGCCTAAGGATCCACGTATTAGATGGGGTCCAGATCCCCAAGCGAAGGGGCAATTTTCAGGGGAAAAGGGGCGGCTCATTGTAAAGTATAGGGTATCTGTGCTGTGAGCTGTGCAAAAAACAGCTGAACTGATCAAGACGCCCTTTGGGTTGTACTCCGGTGGACCCAATGAAGCATGTGCTAGATTGGGTACATAATGACCGAACCTGGCAAATATGACTGAATCATCCATGTGCGGCAGCAATGCGGCCTTATGTCAAAAGACTCTGACCACTTGATATTATTATTATTATAGTGGCTGCTGACTCTATGCGGAGAATTACTTTGTGGTTAAAATGGTGCAAAATTATTTAAATGTGTTAAGATTTGACAGTTATTAGCATAAGTAAACTGTGACTAGAGCGTTGCAACCCGTGGCCACATGTCGCCAATTGCCGTATCTCCATAAGCCAGCTATTATCATTATGACGTCATTTGCGCGTGTTGCACCTCGCAGTCCCGTTCCCATTATGACATCATTCACTACTGAGCTGGCCATGCCCAGCATTATGGACGAACGTACGTATGGACACCTTATCGCATTTAATACATAAAGATGTTTTTATGGACCGCTGTGTAGAAGAAAACACAGCACTGGCAACAACGATGCTAACTGACTGACTGACTGAGCAGGGTTTAACGTCCCACTAAACACATTATAGGTCATATCGGGGACGGGTTTTTACAGGTCAGATGACCCAACCAACAGTGTCAAAGTAGTCCTGAGGATAGGCTTCAATCCCACCAGGTCCACCTCACCATGTTACAATACTACACAGTACACATGCATGCAATGTACACAAAGTAATACACACAAAAAATGAAGCTAAACACAGTGAAATGGGCCCAGTGAGATAAAACCCAATCCAGAGAACTGTTAGGTCTGTTCAGATGTGTGTGCATTGCACTGTACACAATTGTTGCACACAATATTGCACAGAACAGACCTGATAATTTTCCCTCTTACCCTCCAGACAATCACCATTGCTCCGATGATGTCTATCTGAGGGAAGGGGGTGACAACGACGCTAAGAAGCTTTATTTAAGTACTGTCTTTAAACAATGAAGCTGCTCGGCGACAGTCACTGTCTTGCAACTAACAGTGCACAGTGTGATCACAAATAAACACTCATCTGCTACCCACAACTTACAGTGCAAGCAGAAAAATAGTGTTCGCACAAAAATACTGTTTACACAACCTGCGGCATACCTACTTATGTCCATTTTGAAACAGCCGTTTTTTGGTGACCTGGGATGCATCCAGTTAGCAAGCAAAATTGGAAAGTGCTTGCATGCAGCGCTTGGCTGTCACTTGATGCAAACTAGCAAAGAAAGCTTTAGCTAAAAATAGTCATCACATCACTGATTGATGTAAACAAAAACATGTCGGCAGACGATAAGTTATTATGCCAATCTGACTGCTACAGCATTCAACTTTTCTGTTCTGTTTTCTGTACAACGTATGTTTTAAAATAGTATTAACAAAATATGAACAAACTGAACATTTTGTTTACCATTCCACTCAGTATGTGCCGCCAAGCCCGCCATGCACATACCATCAGTGCTTGTTCAAGTTCTTTGAAAATCCAAACTAAGCATACAATTTTTCTGCTTAGTTGCTTTGCTAAGCGCTTACGGCAGCAAAACTGTCAAGTGCTAAGCGATAACTTTGTGCAGCTCAGCGCTTAGTAACTGGACGGCCCCCTGGTTTAGCCAAGTAAGCAAGTAAGTAAATGACAGCCAGTCCCCCTTCGGTTTTCTTCTTCCACTTCTTCTGTAAGAAAACTTTTGTGGACAAGCGGCACAGGTCTGATGCAGGCCGGATGCCCTTCCTGTCACCAAACCAACAGTGTCACAACACTGAAGGAGACACAAAGCACTGGTCCCAACCAGTGATGTGGCCTCATCCTTTCTTCATCCACCACCAGCTTCCCGATGAGAGGGAAGTGCTCCCTTTACATCATTATCAGTGGTGCAGTATCAGTAAGCTGAAACAAATTGTACTGGTACAGATGTTCACCATTATTCAATGCATTAAAGTACACCGTGTCTCAGAAAAAACTGTGCAAATTTCTTTTTGTTACAACTTCATCAAATTTCCACTAATTTGGGTAATTTTTGGCAGAAAGATGGCAAAGAGGCTAAAATTATGCAAGGTGCACTCAATTTCCACCTCATCTAATTCGCATCACCACACTACCGTGATAAATGCAAATGTTCCAAATTGTTACACAACGCTGAAAGTTGTTATCTGCAATAAACTTTCTAGCGACTTAATTAGCACACAATAAACTAAAATGTGGTTTATTTAGCAGAATTTAAGTTCATATAACAGTTAGTTTCAAAATTGTCAGAATTTATGCTTGAAGTGTACCCCACGTACACAAGCGTTTACATGACGATGCCACTGGCTGATAGTGGCATTAATGATCAACTGGTCAAACTGCACCACTCATTGATCAGATGTGTTTTGAGTTTATTGATGTCAGATATTTTGGAGCGGTAAACAACGAAATTCCAAAGAATATTTATCAAATATTAAATCCCACAAACTTATTAAATCATGTGGCACCCTCTAGTGAACTGATTATGCATCTGTGAGCAATCTAATACTAACAACTTTCAGCATTGCGCAACAATTTGGAACATCTGCATTTAACACAGCAGTGTGGTGACGCAAATTAGCTGAGGTGAAAAATGAGTGCACAGCGCATAATTTTAACCTCTTTGCCATCTTTCTGCCAAAAATTATCAAAATTGGTGGAAATTTGAAGAAGTTATGACAAAAACAATTTTGCACAGTTTTTGTTGAGACACAGTGTATAAAAACACAACACACAGATTACTGAAACTGTTAACTGAAAAGGCACGATGCTATGTTAACATCGGCTCACAACACATGAATGCATAGAAAAAATAAAATGTTAATGGCACTATATCTCAACTATTTTGTTAGTGACTAGCGGTGAGTCTCGATTAAAGTCTTTCAGACTGCTGTAAGTTTTGAAGAACGCCTCCATTCAGCACATGCAAGTGTCCAAGTAAATTCCAGTTAATTTGGACAAAGCACAAGCCACAAATGGCAATACCAGTAAGAGTTACTTCAATTGAAGTCTATATCTCAACGTATGGTAAACACACGAATAATAAAGGCTCATGCAGAAATAACTAAATATATCTGTAAACCTACAGGCACAACATGACCTAATCTGTGTTAAAAGCGCCGTTAAAAACCAGCCAACCAAACAACCCTTCAGAAATAACTACATTGTAAAAATATTAGCGTTAAGTTGACCTGAGAAGTTCACCGTATGTGCATCATATCCACATCAACGGGTGTTTACCAGGTGAACCTGGGTTATCCGATCACTCACGGGCTCTCTTTCTCCACCTGTGCCAGAAGAGAACCTTTCGAGACAACTGGCAAAAAGTCACCCACTGGCCTCATCCTTCCTTCATTCCCCACCCGACTCCAGAGAGGAGAGGCACTGCTCCATTTATGCCATGTCTCTGACAAAGAGTACCTGATGTGAAGCTCACACACTTATATACATGCATACTAGTCAAGGGCACAGACTGGGTGGTTCTCGACACTTTACACATTACCAGCACCCGCGACAGGTCACACTAAATTAAGAAGCATTATAGATTACGCCTTGTGCAACAAACGTGCATACAATCTACTGCAACTACCTGATACATCACCTGTGTTGTCCATCTGCAAACAGGCAAGTAAGTAACGAAATGCAAACAAACTGCGGCACTCTGTGCTACACTACGGAGGACGACGTCTTCCAGGACAACGAAGTAGGCAACGCTCTACAAGATCTGGCAAATCCAGCAGCACGTCTGCGGATACTCATCTGTGAACACCAGACGATCCAAGCCGAACACAAAGAACGTGAATTCCTTGTTGCCGAATGTGGATGCCACCTCCGTGACCGGCACCACGCGCACGCAATGACGCTGCACACACATGGAACTTTGATCAGTTGTTTATTATTATTATTAACAAACAGTCAAGATCAAAGTAATTTGATAACAGGCTGCACCACCGATACACACCGACGGATCAGTGGTGTTCACCAGGTGGTGCCAGTGTGCACTCCACGTAATGCACATTTCCTTGGGCCCACCCGAGTTCACAATCTAAACGGCATCTGGATTGGTTCAGCCATTTTGGCAGAGCTCATGGCAGAATTTGTCGAGCATGCTCGGGCATGTTCTTTCCTGTAAAAATTGCCTCTTCTCATGAAGTGATCTGGACCCACAAGTAATATATGGTTCCTTGGGCCCACCTGAGTCCACAGCCAAAACAGCATCTTGATCGGTCACTTCCAGTTTAAAGGTCCTTTTCCACATGAACCTTAGTTAGCTGATCACCATGGTTTTCTCCACTTGTTCCGGAAGAAAACACTTGGCGACAAGTGTCACAGGTTTTTATAGGTCCTTCCCAATTGACAGTGTCAAAATGATGAAAAAACGAGTATGGAACATTTAAATGGCACTGCTAAAATGCAGTTATAAAAAAGTCAGGAAATAAATGACTCAAATCTTGAGTCTGCACCAAGGAATACAAAATCAACGAAAGAAATTTTGCTGCAAGCTGAAGACTGAACTGCAGTAAAACAGCAGCTAACCTGGGCAAGGATCTTCTCAGAAACAAACTCAGTGCGGTGTTTCTGCACAAGGTCTTTAGAAGCCTGGTTGACAGACTGCTCCGAACAATGATTGACTGGAAGAACCTGCCAAGCCGTCAACATTCAACGGTGTGGAAATGACTATGTCAAAAACCACACATCAACACAACTGTCACTAAAACTACTACTACTACTACATCTGTTTAATGGCCTTTTTCCGACAACCTGGGTAAGCTGGCACCAGAAAGGTAAACCATTCTGGATTTTACTGGAGCAAGAGATGATGGGGTAACAGTGGCATCAACTGGACCATATGCAAATCATTTGCACCTCGCTCCAGACAGAGAACCACGCCAGTACCTCACTCAGTTTTTCAAGGCCGGATGCCCTTCCTGACGCCAAACCAACAGCCTCAAAGCACTGAAGGCATATAACTGTCATTAAAAAAACAGCATATAAATTACACATTAGGGCATATTAGAAGCCACAGTATCCTGCACGCATGCATTCACAGGACCACTCCTCAATTCACGCACTGCAAAGTATCTGTTCTTCCTCGCCTGACTCCCAAGCAGGCATATCATGCACACCGCTGCTCTGACACTAGTACCGGTAGTACCCATAAACGATGGTATCAGCATTACATTAAAATTTACCTCACTATGACGAAAAAGCTACCATGTCTAAAAGCTTTTTGTTTCCAAAACCTTTTACCTCGGCAGTACCTCAAACAAAAGACTGCTCACTCTGCCTCTCCCATCCAGCCATTCACCAAATTGCAATTTTGTAACATTTTGTAACACACACATCACAGGCTCAGGCTCTCCTCTCCTCCAGTAAACATCTGAGCAACAATGATGATTGTATGGCAAAGAGGAAAAATTGTCAGAACTGTTCTGTGCTGTATTGCGTACGTGTTCTGCACAGTAATATGCACACATATGAGCAGTTCTTAAAGTTGACTGCTAGTTCAGGTTTAGGTATTCTTTTAGATTTAGGTATGTGCATCTGCTGCCATTTCGTTACCCCACCATACAGTAGTATGGAGGGGTACTTAGTTTACTGTGTGCTTGTCATTCATTTTGTCATTTTTTATACGGTTACGGATTTCTCAGCAGCGGAAAAAGCTAGGGGCGTGAAATTTTGCATGCGTGTTGGCCTACTATCCAGACAGGTCTTCTCCCATTCTGGAGGTCAAAGGTCAAGGTCACCGGGGACAAAAAATCAAAAAATGTGCTTAGCACTGCAAAGCCCCACGTGGCTTGTGTATGAATGGTATGCGCTCGCTGCAAACAGTTGCTGCTGCGGCGCCGGCAGACGAGCGCATTTGCTGGCGGGCGAGGGTGACATTGGCGGCAACGTGCACCGAGGCTCGTTAGGCGATCCGCAATTACGCACACGACGCTCACTGGGCATTTGGAACTGGGGGCGGCGACGTTGACTAAGGCCGTATGGTGGGGTATGCGTCTTGCAAGCCTGCTGACGTACTCGTTTCTGTGTTGTTTGCTTTTGTTTGTGTTAGCTTTAGTTTCTTCAATGCTAAGGCAAGAGACTGGCTGGGAAAAATGTGTCCGAAATGAGCCACTTTGTGTCGAGTGGCAAGTAAGTTCTGAACTCAGTCACAGCCCACCACAGGCAGACTCTCTGCTCGTTATAAACTGCTGCAGAAGCATACATATCGTTTACACTGCAGAGTGCACCGTGCCTTTTGCAGCCAAGAGCCTTCATAACAGCCAGTTATGAGCCACAATGACCTCTTCAGTCACAGCAACTCTGTGTGAGTTGAGGTCATCTAGGACTGTACGCATGTCAGTCATTTGTATACAATGCACCAAAGCTTACCAAATACAGCAAACTGCATTTATTGGCATGATGTGTCTGACAAACGGTGGACAAGAAATCTACATACCATTGGCCGCTCCTCTTCAAAGATTTTTATTCCTTGTGCCTTGCGTACATTCTCTTCCGGCATCGCTGTTCTTTCCAAAATGTAGTCCGCCATGTGGTCAGTCCTGAGTCCATTTATTTCAAAGCAAATGTCATAACTCCAATAATGACAAATTCCGCAAGTAACTCATTACTCACATCTCCGATACTATATGTATCTGTATTAATTCACTTTCATAAAAGAAACACTGAAATCGAAAATATTTGCCAATAGCAACAACAATATAACAAGTGGTCAAAGTAATCCGACAACAGTCCGCATTGCCGCCGCACATGGATGGTTCAATGGCATTGAGGGAACACTGGTGCCAGCTGGTGAATACAACTGAACTTGTTCTTCCTTCGGCCCACCCCAGTCCACAACCCAAATGGCAAATCGATCCTCGGTTCAGCCAACCGAGTCCACAGCCCTAACGATGAACCAATCGGTTCAGCCGTTTTTGCACTGCTCACGACAGAGTGTTGTCAGACACATTGGCGCCACCTGGCAAATACCAGTACGTTGAACTTGTACTTCCTAAAGACCACCGAGTCCAGAACCCATACTGCAAATCGATCGGTTCAGCTGTTCTTGTACAGCTCACGACAGGAAGTCCCTATACTCTACAAAGGGCACCCCCTTTCCCCAAAATTGCCTCTTCCCATCTTCCAATGGGGGTATCTGTACCCCCATCTAATTCATGATTCCTTGAGCCAGTTTGAGACCACAACCAACACAACATCACCATCAGTTCAGCCGTTTTTGCGCAGATGACTGCAGAGTGTCCCTATACTTTACAATGGGACGCCCCTTCCCCCCTCAAAATTGCCTCTTCCTATGGGGGATCTTGAACCCATCTAATACATGGTTCCCTCAGCCCACCTGAGTGCTCAACCTGAATGACAACTCTATCTGTTCAGCCGTTTTTGCAGGGCTCACTAGTGTGACAGACGGACAGACCGACCACGCTACTCGGTCGGTAACATCTATGTACGAAGTACTGCAATGCAGTCTAACAACAACAACAGTGATAACAAGTGGTCAAAGTAATTTTACAAAAAGGCCGCATTACTGCCGCACATTGACGGTTCAATCGTATTCGCCAGGCGGTGCCCCCTCAAATCGCCCCTTCACTGTGGGATCTGGCCCAGGTGACAAAGGATCACACAAAGTAACTGGTAATTCATTCGATCGACCGGAGTCCATAACCCAAAAGGCACGTCGCTCGGTTCAGCTGTTATTGCACGGCTCACGACTGTGACAGACAGACAGATCAACAGACCATGCTACATCGGTAACAATAGGCGATGCATAACAAATGCAGAAGACAGTCGGTAAAGAATATGACACACTGGCATGCAGATAAATAAAAATTAACACTACAAAACAAACTGTGTACAATGTTTTCATACCATGGACATACAACAGTAGATCATCAAGATAGTAACAAATGTGACTTTTATTTGCAAACTGTGACAAACTGAAGTATCGAAAATGATTCAGGTGATGCTAGCATAAGACAAACAAAGAAGCAAGAAACCAACCCAGATTGTTTGGTTAGAACTGAATGGCACTTTCCACGTGACTCAAGCTAAATCATGCCTTTAGAGGTACAATTTATCACACACATGTATAACTTCTCAGAACTAATCAAGAGACAGGTTGGGAAGAGCATCTCCGAAATGACCTATTTTGTGTCGATTGGGATGTAAAACCTTAACTCAGTCAATCAACACAAATTTATACTTTTGAAGAAGACTGTAAATATTTTCACAACAGAAGTACTTTCACTGGTATTAAGTAGTTACGTTGATATGTTGTACATTCTGACAGTATGTTGCATAGTAAGTAACTAAGTAACTTGTTACAATTAATATGTTCTGAAGGATTCTGACGATTAATAAGAAACCAACCATTGTAGTGAACTTACCAGACAATGGTGAGTTTTATGTACCACTTGAGTTGGCAGCGACCCTGACAGACGTTGCACATGATGTGACCATGGCCGTGGCAGCGAGAGCACCTACCATTCGCAATAATAATTTGCCATCAAGCACTATGTAAAATACAGAGTTCCAAGTAAAGAGTTGAGAGAGAGACTAGGAATAGATGGTACTAGAAATGTGGGCCAATGCCCAGCGTGACGGCCGCCCTGCCAAGTATAGGTGGCGCCCTCTGTTCAATGCCGCAAACTTTTGCTGACGCCCACTACTAGAGTGCCGTGCAGTAACGCTGCTAAGACGCGAAACCCTTTGAAATTAGCTGGGGTGCCCCAACCCAAACTACCGGA
>Ga0209259_1000647_pt1 | contig 10924 bp, 7 predicted proteins | sample WorMetGr2BELIZE1_FD_187417 | JGI IMG/M metagenome (GOLD analysis project Ga0209259, IMG submission 187417) | Marine gutless worms symbiont microbial communities from Max Planck institute for Marine Microbiology, Germany - Inanidrilus... ...
CGTTTTTGGCTGCCCCGGCGGCGGGTGAAATCCGAGCCCCACCAAACTTGGCATGGTGATAGAGGACCTCGATCATGTTCTTGCACCTCAAAAACTTTTGGTGGTCTGACGCATAGTTTCGCCGCTATCGGGCGCTGAAAATTTGGGGATAACCAAAAAATGTCAACTTAAAACCCCCATAACTCCATAACCCCTTGAGCAAATCCAACGAAATTTTAACACCTAACGCATCCTGAAACAAGGTACAAACACTGCAAATTTTGTGAAAATCACGCCAGGGCTGCGGGGCATTTATATTCCACATGTTGATCAAATCTCAGTAAAAATTTAAGTTTTGGGCTCCTATACCCTAACCGTTTCACCGATTGGGGTGAAATTTGGTCCCCTCCTCCATGGCATTATCGGTGCAACGTGTCGCCCCTGTGGGGCGAAAAACCTCAAAATCGGCCTCTGAGTAAATTAAATACCGGCAGGTTGCACTTCGCGCAATGGTGCCCGTAACAAGAAAGCAGCTAAATCAATAAGTACCTGTTAAGTTAAAACTTTGCACTGTCACATAAAATACTATAATGGGGACAAACCAGACAATAGGCTACATGTGGCCCACCAAGTCACAAGACCATGGGACACTTATGCAAACTGGACATGGGAATCCAACCATGCTCTGAATGTTCGGCTTTTGTGCTCACGACGTTTCAAATTTGGTACAAATTTGGTTTAATCTTAACAACAAGCAGTTCATGTTCTCCTCCAGTTTGGTTTCCTTTCTGAGAAATGTAGCACAAAATGAAATTTAAGCCACGATGACAAACCGGAATTCACCATATATTACACAAAATAGTACTGTAATTTCTAACTACCATTACTACTACTTTCAGTTTTTGTCTGACTTTTATTTCCACTGTAGTAAGCAGCAAAATCCTTCAAACAGCAAATGCAAGACGGGCAGCAACAGTCTACTAAACACTGGTGTAGCCCTGAATGTAAAGTTAGCAATAAACAGTGTTCCATAACAAGATAAAAAAATTTTCTCAGCATTTTCCTGAGTTTTGGTAAATTCCCTGACATTTTCTTGACAGCTGTTAAATACCAGGTTTTCCAAGCACGTAGTCACCCTGCATGTTGGGAATATCATTAAGACAACAAGACCGCGCTTAGCATAGCTCGCGCAGTAAAAATGAAGTTAAATGCCACAGAGTTAAAAAGACATTATACAGTTGTAACTACTACTGTCTGAGCTATATAACAACAGACAATCAAAGAAATGCTTTCTGGGAGTACAGGGAAAAATAACTTATAACGTTCATTTGGCCCTCAGTTTCTGAAGTTTGCCCCATTCCTAATACTACTAATGCCACCAATGCACATTCAACTGAATACAAGCAATCATTTTGGCCTCTAACATCGTGTAAATTAATGGTCGCAAACAAGTCAACAAAGCCATGATATGTCTATGTTGGCCAAACTAATAAAGTGACAATAACAAACACAATGGCTACAGTGTAAAGCATGATTATGTAACTAATATAGATTAGAATGTTGACACTACAAGTGGACATAGCACTGTAGAAAAATTGTCTGAGAACAAGGCAAACCAAACACATAGAAGCAGTAGAAATGGCAGCAATTTGACAGCAGTAACAGTCACACTGACTTGGTGAGATTAAAGTAGTGCTGAAAGGTCATGCAAGGATCAAGCTAGGCAAAGAAGACTGTATAATGAGTGAACTGAATCAAATGCATCTTGGCACTCACTACAGTGACTAGAAAACTAGAATCACAGATAATTATATAATAATTATAATAATAATAACTAAGCGTCTGTGGAAAACTGTCGGACGGTTCGAACCTCCCATGTGATCGGTTTTCAGTCATAATGGAATTCCATCTTTCGACTATGGCATAATTAGCCCGTACTGCACTGCAGTGCACAGCCCAGTCACACCAGTAGCACTCATTCTTACTCTAGGCCTACCGGCAACAAGGCATTTGACATCACTCGCCACATGTACAGGTTTCCACTGTACAGTAGGATGATACAGCAGCCAGCTAGCTGCAACGGGCAGGTATGTTTCTCTTAATATCACCATCAGACGTTTGTCAAACTACTGAAAATTCCGAAATTCCGTACCTAGTCGCGATTTTTTATCAAGAACTAAACCGAACAATTTCCGCAGTGTTGGAGTTTTTTTGGGGGGGGGGAATCAAACTAAGCCATGAACAAGAAAACAATTCTGCAGACCTAATAACAACAAGTGGTCAAAGTAATTTGACATAAGGCCACATGGCGCTGCTTCATCCGTCCCACCCAAACATGCACAGTTCGATTGCATTCGCCAGAGTCGCCAATGTGCACCCCATGTAAAACATGCTTCTGTGGGCTCACTCAAGTCTACAATCCAAAACAGCATCTCGATCTGTTCAGTCATTTTTCACAGCTCACTGCAGTGTCTTCGGGCAAGCTCGGGCATGTTCTTTCCCCTAAAAATTGCCCCTTCACATAAAGGATCTGGACCCAATCTAATACATGGTTCCTTTAGCTCACCTGAGCTCACAACCCAAATGGCATTTTGACCCGTTCAGCCATTTTGCACAGCTCATGGCAGAGTATCATCAGGCATGCTTGGACATATTCTTTCCCCTAAAATTGCACCGTCACATGGGGGAACTGGACCCATGTAATACGTGCTCCCTTGGGCCTACCGCAGTTCATAACCCAAAGAGCATCTCGTTCGACTCAGCCGTGGTTGCAGGTCTCATGGCAGAGTGTCGTCAAACATGCCCTCTCCCCTAAAAATTGCTCCTTCATATACGGCTATTTGTATCCCTATCTAATACATGGTTCCTTGAGCTCACCCAAGGCCACAACCCAAACGGCATCTCAATCGGTTCAGCCATTTTTCCACAGCTCACAACAGTGCCGTTGGACATGTCATTTCCCCTCAAAATTGCCCCTTTGCACGGGGCTCTGAACCCCATCTAACACGCGGTTCCTTGGGTCTACCGGACTCAGCATCCCAAACATCAACTTGATCAGATCAGCCGTTTATGCACAGCTCATGGCAGACAGTCCCCATATTTTAAATAGGCCGCCCATCGCCCGAAAATTTGCCCCTTCCCATGGAGGATCTAAACCCCATCTAATACATTGTTCCTTGGATGCACCCGAGTCCAAAACCCAAATGGCATCTCAATCAGTTCAGTCGTTTTTGCAGGGTTCACAGCAGAGCGTCACTATACCTTACAATGGGCCGCCGCTTTCCCAAAAAACTTGCCCCTTCCCATGGGGGCATCCGGACGTGCATCTAATACATGCTTCCTTGGGCACACCCGAGTCCTCAACCCAAACAGCATCTCGATCAGTTCAGCCACTTCTGCAAGGCTTATTACTGTGCCAGACCAAAAGACAGTCAAACCGACAGACACCCACGCTACTCAGTCTGTAACAACAGGCAGCATCTACGTTGCGGCCTAATAATAACGATATACACACTTATATCCAACCAGGATGTCATTAAAGTAATTTTTAGCACAGGTAACTGCACAATTATGCCACTTCGTCACATACAATTTTGGCTGCTATCTGCATTATATTACTACATTACATTAGTATGTTACAATCATCACCATTAAAGAGTGACATCCACATTCCCACTCATCCCAACAGATTTGTTCCATCTCCACATTGTTCATTTCTCTCCCTGCACAAATGTAGCTGTCTCCATGAATGTTTACAGAACCAATAATTGATGGTTTGTTACACAAACACTTACTAGATGTTTTATTTCTGAAGATCCAATGTCGGCAACTACTTGAGTGTCAGCATGTAAACAAGTACTGAAAACCATGTCAAGTTTGCACAACCATCAAACCACATGCAACCAAAGCTTCCTTCAAGAAATACTTGTTGCTTTGCTACTCCTACTTCTCAAAGCCATTACTGCAGTGGTACGACAACAAAAAATCCTGCTCCCAAAGTGTGGCAAAATGTTATGTGCCCACTACCACACTACTACCATGATTGAAATATGTCTCCACTACTCTGGTACTACTACAAAATTTATATCCCTTCCAATGGTATTACCACAGTCACCATGTAAATACTACCACTTACTCTAGTGTGTCACTCTTTAATCACCATTCATTGACCACTATATCATCAATGATCTGCATCATGCAGCTTATACACTAGTGAAGGCAAGATAGCTAAAAGGCCAAACATCGAAGCAAACTGTATCAATGACCAACTATATGTACATACAACAATGACCAAAAGTGAAAAACAACATACGATGAAGACAAAAAGTCAACATGATATACACTGTGTCTCAAAAAAACGTCCCACCTTTGACTTGCTATAATCTTTACATAAACAAGTTCGATTGCAACAATTTTTGGCACAAATGTTGCCGAGAAAGTAGGCAATCAAAATGTACTTTATTTTCTGACCTCACCGAACTAGTGTTTCTGCACTACCTGGGGAAACAGGAAACCCGGAAATTGCGTATTTTCACTTAAATGCTGCGTGACTTTTCACCAAAAAACACGAAACACAGTTAAAATATCACCTGCTCAGAGCTGAACCACCCTTCACTGTCAAAACGATCGACTGGGTGCACCAGACAGGACCTAGGAAGGGAGCATAACATCCTGCTGTCTGTTACCCACATGCTCTGTGTTAGCCAAGTCTGTCACGGTGCCAGTCGCTGTGTAAAAGATGGGAGTTGTTCTTCGTCAAGCCTGGAGTAAGTCAATGGACAGTATTAATGGGATATCTTACTATCTCAACAAATGTTAGACGCTATCAAACACATCACAGATGTCATTTTTTTCTTTCAGGAAGACAGTGCATAGGTACACTGTGCGTGTAACACAGTCCAATTGAATGAAAAGTGTGATTTTTTTTGTGTTCCCCGTTTTTGCCAGGTAGTGCAGAAGCACAAGTTATTCGAGGTGGCATAGTGAAGCATCTTTTCATTGCCTACTTTATCGGTAACATTTCTGCCAAAAATTTCAAAATCCATTCATGTGTGTCAAAATTATAGCAAGCCAAAGGTGGAACGTTTTTTTCAGACATGGTGTATAACAGATACATGATGGACTAACCTTCAGTCAAACAATTCAGGATAATTTATCTGCTATCACACTAAACAAAATGCCACATAGAGCACACACACAGTATACATAACATATTCCCATCCCTTTGTGTTACGTGACACCTTGCCATTTCACATGAAAAATGTCCTGTCGGCAACCTTCCATATTACATAAACAGACAGCATGCACAATTGTTAGTTCATGACATATGAGTACTTTTGTTGATCTTGCGACCCACTTTATCACTGATCATCTTGCCACTGTCACTCTAAACTTAATTACTTCTTCCTTAGCAGTTTCACAGAAATCTAAGCATTAGTTTTGTTTAACAAGTATCAGCTGTCGCTGACAAATCGACGCGACATGCTGCATCATGGCAAACGTGCCGCAAACAAATAATGCGGACGCTCAGTGTGATAAACTTGCGACCAAACTAAGTTGACAACGCTTAGCGTTAAAAGTCGTCAATTTGCAGCTATGCACCTGGATTTTGGCACCTCCGCTGGGGGTGACCCATTTGAGTTTCGCCGAGATTTTTTGGCATCAGAAACCTACAGTCCCTGGGCTATCATGTGGCACTGTTTGCATGATCCTACAATTGGCCGCTTCAGTAGAACATTGACTTGTGACAGATGGAAAGACAGAACATGACGACAGCGAATATCCGTGCTAGCTAGCATCGCACAGGTAAAAATGAAAGAACACAGAATATCAGACAAAAAGGTGGATAACAACGCTGTAAGAATTTGATCAACATCACAATGGAAAACCATACAACTTCCCGCAACCCACTTATTACACAAGAAATACTGTGGAATATACAGGCAAACAAAACGAAAAATAAATGCCATGTACGCCAGTGACTGACAGGAAGAAAAATCTATTAGATCCAGCGCCATCTTAAATTGACGTGACAATGCAGCACGCAGGCAGGTGCTACTCCGCACGAAGTGTTAGTGTTTTGGTCAGCACGTTCGGCAGTCGTTCTAACTCACTGTCCCGTGCAGAATCGGGCCGGTGTCGCACGACTACAGCGGACGAAGGCAGCACGCTGAAGCAACTCGCACCACTACTACTCACGGCAGCATGAACGCTCGCCGGCTCAACCGAACACGTTTGTGTAATGCTGCTGGAAACAACTGGCACTCGTGTTGCAACGCCGACGACCGAACCAGATGGCGCCACGACATGTGACGGCACGGCAGAGCCTATCTCTTCTTGCTGCTGGCGCTCAAAGCACGCAGCACATAGGTAAGCAGTTGAGGCATCTCCAATACCTCTGCAACCAGTGTTCACACAGCTTGTCTTGGTGTTAACGACTGCCGCATCGTGTGCGGAAGAACTATTCAGCCGATCAACAGCAGTGGTCTGTTGCTTCTCACATTCGCACCTGAATCTCTCCGCAGCACTCACCAGGTAATTACGAACCATTTCTTCCTGGTACGGCTGGCGTCGATGCAGAAGACCGGCACAGAGAATGCAGTTCTGGTTTGGAGAACAATTTGTCGCCAAGTGGCCATGTTCCGCCGAAGTGGCAGCTGGCACTGGTCTATCGATGTGTTTCAGTGTGTTGCGACGTGCAATCCGTGTAATGTTCTTTCGCAGCCTCCGGAAACTGCGTCCAAGGCTACCAAAAGAACGCGCCACATTCTGCATCGTAACAGGCAGTTTATTGCGTGACAGTGTTGACGATTTTGAACCAGGTTCGCACTCCATGGCTCCATTAGCTTTCCTCTCTTTCGTGTTCCCCTTGCGTCTGTCATGATGCAGGATCGCAAAATTTGCACATCCGGTGTTTTCTGAATCATCAGAGGCAGCACGTGCCAGTTCATTCCAGCTGTCAGCTTTTGACACTGAAACTGATGTCGGCACATCACCATTTACGTGACTGTCATCATCATCATCAGCAGTGACTGTCTCTGCACCGGGAACAGCAATCATCTGTACGTCTAGATACCGCCTCAGTAACGTATGTCGATCCTCGTCGTCAAAGCAATCGATACCATTCCAGCTCAGTCCAGGATCAACAACGAAATGCACCGGCAACAGGTTGAAATCGGAGTCAACCAACGGAATCGCCGCTAAAAAAATTAACAGTCACAGTAAAATGCCAACTGCATAATATCTGTTACACAAAACAGAAAAAACTGCCAAAAAGTGTTTACTGCATGTTAACACTTGGATGCATCAGTGCACTTTCACTCGCAACGATGTATATAAGAATTATACAACCAGAAAGCCCCACAAGGGGGCTGCGGTTATCGCCGTCAGCATGCACAGCTTCGCTAATTGTCGGCAGTTCAAAGCTCCATGACCCTTGACCTTGGATCGGGTCAAGGTCATATCAAGATACACAGTACGTGTAGGACTACAAGTGTGCCCAATCATGTGACTGTAGCCTCACGCAACAGGGAAATATAGGCGTTTGAATTTTGTGAAATATGGACACTCGGCGAAGTTTGAACTCTCGTGATAGCTTTCCTAGAAGGAAAGTCAAAAATCGGGCTCAGGCAAGCTGTAGTCCAGGTACCATACTATCACCATCAACCATCAGTTTTGAGCTCCTAACGAAAGTGGCAGAGGAGATAGACCTGGAAATGTGCAGCTATGGCCGAATGTTGGAAGTTCAAATGCTCCGTGATCTTGACCTTGGATCGGGTCAAGGTCACATCAACATACACAGTACGTGTAGGACTACCAGCATGCCCAACCATGTGACTGTAGCGTCACACACTACCGAAATATGGCCATTTGGATTTCCCGAAATATTGACATTCGGCAAAGTTTAAACTCTCGTGATAGCTTTCCTAAAAGGAAATTCCATAATCGGGCTCAGACTAGCTGTAGTCCAGGTCCCATACCATCACCACCAACCATCAGTTTTGAGCTCCACGCAAAAACAGCGGAAGAGATAGCTGTAGAAAAGTGCACTTTTGGCAACTTCAGAGGGTCTGTGACCTTGACCTCAGATCAGGTCGAGGTCACATTGGTGCGCATATGTATTATGTAAACAAGGTATACCCACACACCAAATTAGGTCGAAATCGAAAAAAACTTTTCGTGGACGTACGAACGGACGGATAGCCTGACTAGGTCATCATCGCCTGGCGATGATCTAAAAATGGAATATGTATTCTACACACATATTTGATACTCAGTGACGACGTTCTTGAGATATTCAAATAATGTCAAGATGTTCTGTTAAAATGGTCCAGTCCACAATGAGCAACATCAAGTGTTTGCCTGTAGCAGCATCCAATGTTGACTTTAATAAGCAGCAACTATTCTGCTACAAAGGTGTCTGCATTCCACCCACGCTGCTCACTCAACAACCTCCGTGATATACTCATGAAACAGATCATGACTATTTATGTTCTGCATTTGCTACAGTTTCTTGCAGCATTATTCCTCCATTCACCAGCAATTTACATCCGAGAGTAAAAATGTCACGTGTCACGGTGGTATACACACTGTGACACGGTGTCTCACAGTGTGACTTGCACCGTGACCATGATTATAGTATGCACTTTCACAGCTGGTTTCTCTTTAAAAAGAAAAATATAACAAGAACAAAACTTTTTACAGCCATCACACAGGTCAACCTGTGTTAGCTAGCACCCCCAATTAAGAACTGGAGGATTCTGTAGGAGGAAAGTCTTATTGCACATATGGGACTGCTGGCGGCAACTAGACCTGAGAGTCACTTGCGTTTGCATTCACGACTTGACTTGGCACTAAAACGACTTGAAAGTCGACTAAGTCACCACCTCATGACTCGACTCGAGGTTTTCGTGACTTAAGTTGGCGACTTGCACCGTGACCATGATTATAGTATACACGGTGTGTTATAATTACTGGAACCCCTAGGTCATTGTGGTATAATTTTTTAATAAATCTGTTCAAACTGTCGATTTTTATACACAAACGTTAGTAGCCTATGACATGTCAGATGATGTCAAATTGACCACCACACCTTTAAGGTGACTAGCTGCACAAACCGTATAAAACACTGCTAGACGTTGAAGTCATTCACTAAAACAAATAGTTGTGTCCTACAAGCAACGGTCTAAAACTACTGGCTAAGTTTGGTGTTCAGTGTCCGTCTTTCGCCTTGACACACACGTGCAGATGGGTGCACCATTGTCTGACTGCCGTATCAATAACATGCTGGTCAAGTTCACAGTGACGTCACTTTAAGAGAGATGTTACACAGTAAAGGCAGTACATATGGTGGACAATTCTGGTAGCACTTCACACAGCATTATCTCGTACCGTGGCCCAGAAATTTTTGTACAAACTAGAATGTGGGCCAATGTGAAACATGATGGTCACCCTGCCGAACATAGGTGGCACCCTCTGTTCAATGCCACAAAGTTAGGCTGATGCTCACTACTTGACTACCGTGCAGTAACACTGCTAAGACGCGAAAGCCGTTGAAATTAGCTGGGGTGCCCCAAACTACCGGATCGATCTCAGCCGCTAGTAGGCCGAAGTTCACCATATTGTGGGGACATCTGGAGGAGATATTGCTGCATAACAAATTTTTTTCCGATTGTCAATACGTGCCTTAGTTACGAAGATATAGCCCGACAAAGTTGTACGATGGCACGCAGATGGCGACTTTTTGCGTCCTGCATTTCCAGCGAGCCGTGCGCAGCACATTTCAGACCTGCATCCTAAATTCGCACTAAGACCACACCATGTGTGGAAGTATAGCAGACATGCAATCGCCAATCGCTGAGATTAGGCGAGGAAAAAAAAGAAAGAACAAACGACAGGATGAAAATATATATGGTCTGCCCTATTACATAGGGTGACCATAAATAAACCGCAAATTAACTAAATTTTGCCCCAGAAAATTACGGGTTCTGGTAATTATGACACACCGTGTATATGCCTTTTCACAATTACTATTCAGCCGAACATAGTTTGCAATGTTTTGTGACGATGTGAAAGTACCTGGCTATTACTGTGTATTGCATAATTTTAGTGCCGTGTTGATGTGAACTGTGCATTAACTAGTTTAACCAGTACACAGGGGTGTAGTCGGGCGGGAACGCCGTTCATGTATACTTTTGAGCAGGAACGGCGTTCCTGTAGCTATTTGTCCTTCGGAGGGGATCGCTGGCGCTCTAGTGATCACGTCATTTTGCGTGAGTGACTCACCGGAGACCATGAGACAAGATGAGTTAAGGAAGCGTTTTCCGAGTATGCAGAATTCTCAGAATAGCCAAAATTGCCGCTTCCATTGAACATTCGACTACTAAAAAGCTTTCAGCTCAGGCGGCAAAGGCCACCTGACCCCTGACCAGGGTATCTGCCCCTAGACTACCATTATAGGGGCTATGTCCAATTCAGCTCCTATGGCAGCGCTGCACTTGGTTGACCATTGGCACACATCTGAGGTAATTAATAAATTTAAGTTGCACAGATCACAGTGGCCATCTGCAGGCTGAAACAGGTACTACAACAAATGAGAATGTCACTGGATACTATCCATATATTCATGTGGAATAGGCATATCTCTGAAATAGTCATATGCTGGTAACCAATGGTATAATTTTCAATGACCTTGGTTGATCCCTATGGCACCAGATTTAATAGCTGTCATTGTCAGTTCCAAGTGATGTGACAGTACCGTTGCACAGTTTGTCAACGACAGCTGAGTTCTTGCTCTCACTAGGCATATACTACTGCTGCAAAAAAGGCAAAAACTTCATGTATTAATGAAATGGCTTTTTATGGTCGACCTATGCAATAGGGCAGACCATTATATTTTCATCCTGTTTCTTCTTCTTTCTTCTTTTTTTATTTCCTCGCCTAATCT
>Ga0209259_1000648_pt1 | contig 10922 bp, 9 predicted proteins | sample WorMetGr2BELIZE1_FD_187417 | JGI IMG/M metagenome (GOLD analysis project Ga0209259, IMG submission 187417) | Marine gutless worms symbiont microbial communities from Max Planck institute for Marine Microbiology, Germany - Inanidrilus... ...
TTCGCCGCCTGTCCCTTCGGCGTGTTCTCCGCAACAACGTGCGAAAACTTGATGACGATCTCGCCCGCCTGAACAACAGGCGCAGCAATCAACGTCGCAGCCAACACAAGTCCGGCTGTCAGATAACGCATGATCGTTCCCTCCTCCGGTGTTTTTCCCCACGATTTAGTTTGGATAGTGGCCGCCTCCTCCGCGACCGGGGATCTTGTTATACGGCCCGATCCCTTGTTCGTTGTTTTCCCTTTTACACGCAAAGTTGACGGCGTGGAAGCAGGGAACGCGTCTCATTCTCGCGCCCGCCGCGTTTCTGTCACTTTCGATCCGGCGGTCGGACTCATCACCGAACGGGCACTCGCGCGGCACTGTCAACGGATCGTTCGGGGCAGTGTGACAGACGTCATGGACGTCGCCCGCCAAGCCGTTCACAAGTGTGCGACGTCGCCAACCGAGGTTGCCAAGGTGCTGACCTGGAAGGAATAATGGCGACGAGTCGACTCCCCCGGGCATGGCATTGCCGGCGGAGTGATTTTTAGCGAGGCGTGCGCCCATGGATATCCGGCGGGTCATTGGGTTGACCGGGACGATGGCGGTCATCGTTGCCGTCCTTGCGGCCGTATGGGCCTTCGCCATCCGCCATGGCGTGATCGCGTCGTGGATGGGCAGTCCCGTCGCTCCTTACACGGCGGCCGAGGGATGGCAGTTCGTCGGTGTGGCGACAGCGATCGCCGTTGTCGCCTCTCTTGCGGCGCTTGGATTCCTGTCGCGTGGTTCGGGAAACTCGGCGCGGAAGCGCACCTTGGCCGACAGCCGCCTCGAAGATGCCATGCGCAGCCTCGCCGAGGGCTTCCTGTTGTGGGATGCCGATGACCGTCTGGTCGCTTTTGACGACCGCAGCCGTGAACTGTACGCCGGAGCCGAGGACCTGCTGGTTTCCGGGCACCGGTTCGAAGACAACTTCCGCGAATGCGTCCGTCGCGGGGTGATCGTGCCGCCGCCTGGCGCCGACGTCGATGCGTGGATCCGGGACCGCGTCGCCCAGCATCGCCACCCGTCTGGTCCGATCGAGCGCCACCTCGGGGACGGCCGCGTTCTTCAGGTCGAGGAACGGCAGACCTCCGAGGGCGGTATCGTCGGCATCGCCATCGACGTCACGGAAACGCGCAGGACCGAGGCGGCGGTGCGCGAAAGCGAGCTGCGCCTCAAGGACTTCGCTGAGTCGGCGTCCGACTGATTCTGGGAAATGGGGGCCGATCTCCGGTTCACCGGCTTCTCCGGCCGCGCCGAGGAGATTCTTGGGTTGCCGGTCGCGCACCTGATCGGCAAGACCCGCAAGGAGGTCGCCCTCGATTCCGACTACCCAGCGGAAGCGGCGAAATGGCGGCGGCACTTGGCCGATCTGAATGCCCACCGGCCATTCCGGAACTTCACCTATACCCTACGAGGCGCCGAAGGCGAGCGGCGGGAGGTGATGATCAGCGGAACGCCGGTGTTTGGTGACGACGGTGCTTTCCTCGGCTATCGCGGCACCGGCACCGATATCACGGCCGAGACCGAAGCCGAAAAGAGGGCCGCGGCAGCCCACCGGCGGCTCTTGGACGCCGTCGAGAGCGTGTCGGACGGGTTCGCCCTGTGGGACGAACATGACCGGCTCATCCTCACAAATAGCCGGCTGAGGGCCATTTTCACCGGCCTCGGCGAAGCCCAGGAACGCGGACTCACCTTCGAACAGGCGTTGCGGATCGGCGTGGAACGCCGCGTCTACGCGGACATCGGCGATACACAGGCCGAGGTCGAAGCCTGGATCATGGAGACTGTTTCCCGCCATCGCAGTCCGGGCGAAACATTCGAGGTCAAGCTCACCGGGAACCGCTGGCTTCTGGTCAGCGAAAGACGCACCGAGAGCGGTCTCACCGTCGGCACCTACACCGACATCACACGCCGCAAGGAAGACGAGGAATCGTTGCGGAATCTGTCAAGGGCCGTCGAGCAGAGCCCAGCGGCGGTGCTGATCACCGATCCGGAAGGAACGATCCTCTACGTGAACCGCCGGTTCGTCCAGAACACCGGCTTCGAAGTCGAAGAGGCCGTCGGCCGAAAGGCCAACCTCACAAAGTCGGGCGAGATGCCCGAGAGCTTCTACACCGACCTCTGGCGGACTCTGATGTCCGGTCAAGAATGGCAGGGCGAATTCCTGAACCGAAGGAAGAATGGTGACCTCTATTGGGAGGTCGCCCTGATCTCGCCGATCGTCGGGCCCGACGGCAAGATCACCCACTTCGTTTCGGTTCAGGAAGATGTGACCGACCGCAAGCGGGCCGAGGAGAAACTGCACGGAGCCGCCGATCAGCTCCGCGATATCCTTGAAGCCAGCCCCATCGCCGTCGGCATCACCCGGCGCACCGACCCGACGCTGATTTTCGGCAATTCTCGGTTTGCCGAACTGTTCGGCGTCGGCCACCTCGATCTGGTCGGCGGCGATACTACTGAGTTCATGATCAAGATGTCCGAGCGGATCGGCATCCTTCGCGCGCTGGAACGGCAGGGACACCTCCGTGACGTCGAGGTCGAGCGGCGACGGCCCAACGGCACGCGCTTCTGGTATCTGCTGTCGGTGGAGCTCATCGAATTCGAGGACGAGGAAGCGGTATTGTGGTGGGCCTACGACATCACCGAGCAGAAGCAGGCGCGCGAACAGCTTGCCCAACTCGCCAATCACGACATCCTCACCGGGCTCGCCAACCGGCGCCTGTTCCTCGACCGCATGCACCACGCGCTGGCGAGGGCACGCCGTGGCACCACGTCGGGAGCTCTTCTGTATTTCGACCTCGATGGGTTCAAGGCGGTCAACGACTCGCACGGCCACCGGTTCGGCGACTGGCTGCTTGAGGAAACGGCGATGCGGTTGCGCAAGTGCGTTCGAGAAAGCGATCTGGTCTCCCGCGTCGGTGGCGACGAGTTCACGCTGATTCTTGAAGACATCGGCACGACCGCCGCTGCCGAGGCCGTTGCCGTCAAGGTTGTCGACAGCCTGTCTGCGCCGTTCGAGAAGGACGGCGAGGTCGCCTCGGTGGGCGTCAGCATCGGCATTGCCTTCTTTGACGGCTCGGAAACTGATGACGAGGAACTGGTCGTCCGCGCCGACCGGGCCATGTACCGGGCCAAACGGTCGGGAAAGGGAACGACCAAACTTTACGATCCGGCGATCGACGGCGCCCGTGCCTGACCCGGGTTCAGGCGCAGGACCGTCACCCGCCGCCACCGAGTGGTGGCGGGGGGCGGTGATCTATCAGATCTATCCCCGCAGCTTCCGCGACTCCAACGGCGACGGCATCGGCGATTTGCCGGGGATCATCGAGAAGCTGGACTACATAAAGGCGCTCGGCGTGGACGGCATCTGGATCTCGCCGTTCTTCGCCTCGCCGATGAAGGATTTCGGCTACGACGTCGCCGATTGCCGGGCCATCGACCCGATGTTTGGCACAATGGAGGACTTCGACCGGCTGCTCGCCGAAGCGCCCGAGCGGGATCTGAAGATCATCATCGATCAGGTCTACTCCCACACCTCGGATCAGCACCCGTGGTTCATCGAAAGCCGCGCCAGCCGGGATGGTCCTCGCGCCGACTGGTGCGTCTGGGCGGACGCTAGGCCGGACGGAATGCCGCCGAACAACTGGCTGGCCATCTTCGGCGGACCGGCCTGGACCTGGGAGCCCAGGCGCCGGCAGTACTACCTGCACAATTTCCTGGTCGAACAGCCCGATCTCAACTTCCATGAACCGGCGGTGCAGGACGCGGTGCTGGAGACGGCGCGCTTCTGGCTCGACCGCGGCGTCGACGGCTTTCGTCTCGATGTGGCGAACTTCTTCATGCACGACCCGGCGCTTCGCGACAATCCGCCCTTCGCCCATCCCAATCCGGTCAAGCCCTACTGGCTGCAAAGGCAGATCTATAACCGCTCCCGTCCGGAGAACCTTGCGTTCGTCGCCCGGTTCCGGGCGCTGCTGGACGAATACCCGGGGGCGATGGCGGTGGCCGAAATCGCCAGCCACGATCCCGTCCGCACCATGGTCGCCTATACCGACGGGCCCGAGCGCTATCACACCGCCTACAGCTTCGTATTCCTCCGCCAGTCCCAGGGCGCCGCGCATATCCGTGGATCGGTCGAAGACCTGTTGGACGCCTCACCCGACGCCTGGCCGTCATGGGCGTTCAGCAATCACGACGTCGAACGGGTGGTGACTCGGTGGAGCGCCGGCACGGGTGATCGGGCCGCATTCGCCAAGATGCTGATCGCGTTGCTGACGTCGCTGCGGGGAACGACGTTCCTTTACCAAGGTGAAGAACTCGGTTTGCCGCAAGCGCAAGTTCCCTTCGAGCGTCTTCAGGACCCGGAAGGACGCACCTTCTGGCCAGCCCACAAGGGGCGGGATGGGGGCCGCACGCCGATGGTCTGGGAGGGAAATAAACCTCATGGTGGTTTTTCCAGTGCCGAGCCGTGGCTGCCAGTCGATTCGTCCCATTTGGGGTTCGCCGTCGACCACCAAGTCGCCGATCCCGAGTCGGTCCTGGCATTCACCCGGCGTTACCTTGCCTGGCGTCGACAGCAACCGGCACTGATTCGCGGCGATATTCGATTTCTCGATGTCCCGGAGCCGATGGTGGCCTTCGAACGGCGAAGTGCGGGACAGGGTTTCCTCTGTGCCTTCAATCTCGGCGACAGCCCGGTTGCCGCCCGTGTCGGCGGCGCCGGCGCCGCGACGCTCACAAACGGCTTAGGTCTGGACGGAGTACTGCTGGGCGATATCGCGCACTTGCCCGGCCACGGCGCACTATTCGCGGAACTGGGCTAGCCCCGCACGTCGGCGTAGCGCAGCGACAGCTCCCGATCAGTATCGGGATCGAGGAAATAGCTCAGCCCCTGGACGAGGCCCATCTCTTCCTTCTGGATATGGAACATCTCGCGCTCGATCAGTTCCATGCCGAGGGTCTTGAAATCGCCCCAGGCGGCGTCGTCGAGGCCGCCGTCGAGCGCCTGCAACGCAAGCTCCTTGATGCGGGCGGCGAGGGGACGGATCAGTTCGTGCTCCTGCATCAGCATCTCGGTCATGTCGGTCGCGCCATGTTCGGCGAGGAGGGGGAACAGCACTTCCTCTTCGAACCCGAAATGTCGGTCGACGTCCTGGTCGACGACGTCGATCACGGTCTTCAGCTGCCGCCGGTCGTCGTCGGAGTCCGGGCTCATCGGAACATTGGCCGCCGGTCCGAGGATGCGGCTTTCGAGATTGTTCAGCAGCGAGAGCGTTCTCTGGTGCTCCTCGTGCAGCATTTGCCCGAGCTGGGTCAGTCCCATCATGATGTCTGGCTCCCTTGTTGCATGGCGTGACCCTTGACGTGGGCTTTCGCTCTGGTCGCGACAGTGAGCGCAAACCAGGCGAAGAAGATCGCGCTGATCGTGCCGGCGATTGCGCCGGCCGTGATGATAGAAGGTGCATCGATGCCGATGCCGATGCCGACGGCAGCGACGGCGCTTAAATGGCAGATGCGGTGGATCGTGAGTGGTTTTTCATTTGTGAGTGCCGACGGCGTCGCCGGTGCCTTGCCAGCGCGGGCCGTGTGCATCGACGCGAGGAACGGCATGATGCGCTGGAGGACGCCGACCAGCAGGGTCAGCAGCCAGCCGAACAGCAGAAGAAATCCGAACAGCGCAGGCCCGGTATCGGGGGCGAAATCGATGGCGACGGTGCCAGCGGCGATCAGGCTCGCCAGCAACAACACCCATGAGGCGCCGATCAAAAGAAACTCCGGCCCCAATCGCTTGCGCATCCGGCTTCGCAACATCGTGACCATGTGGCGAACGTGCAGGCCGGCACCGGTGATGGCCAGACCGACCGCCACGACGACAACCGGTGTCGATCCGAGGAGCGCGCCAATGACACCGGCGACCAGCGCCGTAACAACAAGCCAGAAAGCAACCTCGGGGGCGCGGCCCTGCGGCGGTTGGGCGATCGCGAACATGGGGATCATGATGTGACTGAAGCCTAGGGCCAACAGCCCCATGAAACCATAGCCGGCGAGCACTGCGTGGGCGAGGGCGGTGCGGCCATGATCGGGCAGGAATCCGTGGTCGATATCGGCCGCCAGAAGGACCGCCAGGACCGCCGCCACCGCCACCGCCGCCTGCGCCGCCCAGACATGAAGCGCGACAAGCCGCTGGCCGCGATGACCGATCAGCGTGCGACCGATGAGGACGGCATAGATGCCGATGCCGATTGCGGCGACAACGGCACCCGCGGCGACGAAGGTCGGCGCGGCGACGGCGAACCCGCCGATCAACAGGACCGCGCCGGCTGCAAAGCTCCAGAAAACCGCTTCGCAGGCCGCCTCGGGGGGCGCCGGGCGGGACAACGCGACCGGCAGCATCTGCAAAGACGCGCCCATCGCCGTTGCGACGAGAACGCCCAGGGTCAGCACGTGGACGGCGGCGATTTCGGGTCCAATACCACCGGCGAAACCGGGCGCGTTCTGGGCGACGCCCGCCAGTGCAGCCCACGCGAGGATGTGCGCGGTGACGGCGATGCCAAAGAACCGCATCGGAATACGCTCGTGGAGCAGGCGCTGTCCCGCGCCGGCGATGTTGACGCCGGCGAACACTAACGGTCCTCCTGGCGCAACACGAAGCGGACCTCGCCCGGCTCGCCCGGGACCTGGCTCGCCGTCCAGCCCCGTTCGGCGAGTTCCGGAAACAGGTATACGGGCTCGCGCTCGTGGTGGACAGTAATGGTCCCGGCATGCTCGCCGCCGTCGATTAGCGAGAGGATAGCGGTCAGCGGTCCGGGCGCGGTCATGCCACGCACGTCGATGTGGACGCCATCGTCTTCGGACCAGACGCGGGCGCCGAACACGGTGCGTTCGTCTCCGCCCGACGAAGGGCCGGATGTCATCCGACGGCTACGGACGCGAAAATGGGCCTCGCCCGTCTCGTCGCCGAAGCTCTCGAATCCCATCTGGCCGAGCACACGCCGGAGCGGCAGCGGGTTGAACGGCGCGTGGATCACGAGATCGCCGCCCGACGGAATCGGCTTAGCGACCGTCATCACCTCGTCGAAGGGATCGCGGCCGCTCGAGAGGATTGGACGCACATCGATGACGACGGCATCGTCGTCTTCGAAGCTTTCGATCCACTCGGGCGGAGCATCGCTGTCGGGACTGTCCGAAGCTCCGGCATATTCCAGCGCGGCGCCGCCGCCCAACGCGGCGAGGACCTGGGCAAGGGGAACGCCCGCCATGACCGCGGCGTCGCCGAGTGTGACCAGTTGACCCATCGACTTCCTTCCTTGCTCGTCGTCGAGGCGGCCGAACAAGGGGTGCAGCGCCGCCAGAATAGCGACAGCGCCGGGATCGCCGGCGATGACGTCGGCAAGCCGCGTGTCTGCTGTTAGTGCGGGAGCCGCTTCGCCGGTGTCCGGCCCGCTCCGAGGCTGTCCGCCGGGGTCCGCATCATGCGTGCTCAAACCTGCCGATCTCCAGCTGAATGACGTCCGTGGACACCCTGTCCGGCCCCGCCGCAGGCGGCATTGATCGAAATCAAGGAGTTCACTCCAGGAAAGCTACCCCGCAGAGAACCGCCGCAGCTTCTCGACGTCACCGATGGTGACTTCATCGCCATCGGTCTGGACACCCAACTCGGCAAGGCGCGCCAGCGCCCGTGACAGGCTTTCGGGCGCAATGCCGATGCGGCGGGCGATGATTCCCTTGCGGTAGGGTAGGGTCACCGTTGCGGTGCCGCTGCCGACATCGGTCAGACCGAGCATGTACCACGCCAAGCGCTGCGCCGGCGAGCGAACCTTCAACTGCCACATCTCGCCCATCAATCGAAGGTGCCACCGTTCCATCGAAGCGATCATCTCGAGCGCCAGGGCACGATTTTCGGCCAACCGGGCAAGGAACGGCTTGGCGTCGATCCGCACGAGGCGTGAACCGGCCATGGCCTCGGCGTTCACCGGGAACTAGCCGGACGCGAATATCGCCGCCTCGGCGAACGACTCGCCTGCACTGAAGATCTCGATGATGGTCTCGCTACCGTCGTCGTCGAGAGCGAACAAGCGCACCGATCCGTCGACAACGACAAAAAACCGGTCGGCGACATCTCCGGCCGAGAACAGAAGGCTGTCGATCTCGTAGGTGCGCGCAGACGCCCCGGCCAGAAGGCCGTCGACAGACTCGCGGGGCAGGCCGGCGAACAGCGGCGTGTGCCAGACGACGTCGACGTCCATCGATGCGAGTGCCGTCGCGACGGGTGCCGTCATGCTTCGGCCTCCGTACTCTCGCAGAAAGTGCGGAGCGCGCGGACATCGCGGACGCGAAACACGTCGGCTGCACGGTGATACCGCACCCCAACGTTCTGAACCTTGGCGATCGCGCGCGAGAGGGTCTCCGGCTTCATTCCCAGGGTGTCGGCGACGATGCGTTTTTCGAACGGCAGGCGCACGTCGACTTCGCCGTCCTCGGCGTCGGTCAGTGTCAGCAAGTAGGCAGCGAACCGCTGCGCTGTCGTGCGCATCTTCAAGTCGGTGATCCGCCGCACGAGGATTCGCAGCTTCAGCGACATCTCGCCGAGCAGGGCGAGGACGAGATCGAAGCGGTCCTCGAGCATCTGCTGGAACATGTCTCCGGGGATCGCCGCGACGCGTGTGCGATCCAGCGTTTCCGCGGTGATGGGGTACGCGCCCTCGCCGAAAACAACGGCCTCGCCGATGGCGCTGCCGGGGCCGACGATGTCGGCAACGCTGGACCGGTCGTCCTCGGTGTCCAGATAGAGGATGACGTGGCCCTCGATAACGACGAAGAATCGGTCAGCCGCCTCGCCCCGCCGGAACAAAAGCTCGCCGGCTTCATGATGCTTGAGCCGTCCGACGGCGCCTTCGTCGAAACGGGAAAATAGCGGACTCTCCCGCATCTGCGAAAAATCGCCAGGGGCGCAGGGGACCGTTTCCTTGGTCATCGGCCGATGGTACTCCAGTTTCGTAGCGGCGCATCTGCTTTCGTTCTTGCACAATCCGGTTTCGCGGTGACGAGCGTCACTGTGCTCTGGCTGCCGACCCCTATTCTGTAACGGTGATTTCGGCGACAATCGACCAGGCGGGATGCGAGCATGATGACAGCAACGACCAGGCTTTCCGGTTCAAGTGCGGCGTTGTCGCTGGCGGTTCTCTTGTCGGCCGCATCGTTGGGCGTCGCCGTCGCCGGCGAACCGGGCAGCAACGGAGCGGTCGTCCACTGCTACGACGCCAAGCGCAACGTCGTCACCGTCAGCACCGCGACGAAATGCAAAGGTGAGGTCGTCTCGGCCGAGCGCGCGGCTGAGATCAAGGCCGAGCGCGCCGCCCGTATCCGCGCCGCGATGTCGGGCAAGAAGGTGCCGAAGGCCTTTGCCGAGAAGCGCCGCGCCGGCATCGGTTCGGGCTTCTTCATTTCAAAAGCGGGTCACGTCGTCACCAACTATCACGTCATCGACGGCTGCAAGGCCGTTGCCATCGAAACGACGACCGGCAAGGAAGTGCCTGCCGTCGTCATCGCCACGGACAAGCGCCACGATCTGGCCGTACTCAAGGCGAAGATCGCCGCTCCGGCCATTGCCGTGTTCCGCTCGCCGACGACTAACGACGCCGGCAAGGATTTGTTCGTTGTCGGCTACCCGGTCAAGACGATCCCGGTGATCAAGCCGCAACTGACCGCCGGCAAGACCATGGGGTCCGATGACAAAACCATGCGGGAGCTCAAACTTCCGCCGTGGTTCGTGCGAATGAATGCGTTTGTCTACCCCGGCAACTCGGGGGGGCCGGTGCTCGACGCCTCGGGCGGCGTCTTCGGGGTCGTCGTTGCCCAGATCAACACCGTAAAAGTGTTCGAGAAGACCGGCGATCTGAAACGCGGCGTCGGCTTCGCCATCGACAACGCGTATGTCTTCCGGTTCCTCGACAAGCACAACATCCCGTACCGCAAGGAGACGGCCGGCGAGCCCATGGCCGAGGCCGACCTGTTCGCCGTCGCCAAGCCGTTCGTTGCCCGCACTGGGTGCTGGAAGTAGCCGAATTTCAACGGCTTTTCGGTCCGATGCAATCGGTTCTTATTTGATTTTCATTGAACATTCGTTCGCCTGCCCGTACCCTAACCCTGTCGGTCGTGTAAAGTTCGGGGCGGGCAGCGTGGCGCCATAACGGCGTCAACCTGCTCGAAAATCCCCATAGAAAAGGATGGCTGCGGTTCTCCGTGGCTCGTCATCGTTTGAACACCGACGGCTGTTGGGGCGATGCGAGGTTGGAACGTGAGAGGACCGCGGGGCCGGACGGGACACCTGTGATGCGAATAGTTGTGCGGCACGTCACCGTGACGTGATCGCCGCTGTCGTCTTCGACGGCCATTGCATCCTGTCCTTCCGAGCACGATCCGCGCCGCCCGCAGGAAGAGGTGGCACCGATGGGGACGACGACCGGTTCGACCGGCGACGACACTCTTAACGCGACGTCCGGCGACGACACCCTGATCGGACTGGATGGCACCGACGTTGCCGTGTTCGGCGGCAACATGGCCGACTACACGATCACCTCGGCCGGGCCGTGGGTGCTGGTCACCGACACGAATACCAACGACGGTGACGACGGCACCGAATATCTGCACAGCATCGAGGTCCTGCGGTTCGCCGACGGCGATCTCGATCTCTCGCTGACCAACGACGAGTTCCAGGTCAACACCGGCAACCTCAGCCGGCAGACGTTACCTCAAGTCACCCAGCTCACGGGCGGCAACGTCGTCGTGGTCTGGTCGTCGGGCGGGACCTCGGGGACCCAGGACGGTAGTTTCCGAGGCGTCTTCGGGCGGCTCTACGACACGGACGGCGATCCGCTCGGCGACGAGTTCCAGAT
>Ga0209259_1000649_pt1 | contig 10915 bp, 7 predicted proteins | sample WorMetGr2BELIZE1_FD_187417 | JGI IMG/M metagenome (GOLD analysis project Ga0209259, IMG submission 187417) | Marine gutless worms symbiont microbial communities from Max Planck institute for Marine Microbiology, Germany - Inanidrilus... ...
GTTGCACTTTCGGTACTCATTGCATAATACGCATCAACCGGAAGACTTCGAGCTTCGGTTAATATTCGGTTTTGAACAATCGAGCTTCGGTTGCAGGAAAAAACCGAGTTTAACATCCCTATTTTGTGTTGTAATACATTTGTTTTGATTGGTGAGTGCATGCTTTTGTTGTGTTAGGTTTTGTTTTTTCCATACCAAGCCAAGAGATTTTGTGGGGAACGTCTCTGAGATGACCTATTTTGTGTCGAGTGGGACATAAAACCTTAACTCAATCAATCAACTCTGTTCTGATTTTTCTGTGCAAACAAACTGCTACCCTTTTTGGTTAGTTCATTCGATTAATTTAAAAGTTGCACGTAGTATGATGCACTGTATTCCACATCCAGCTGTGCTGCATGTTACATGTCGATCTCTTGTTGGTGTTGATGATGATGGTGATCTGATGATGATGATAAGGATGATGATAATATACACATTTCTCCCACTATAAGGTTGTAACTTCAGAGAGTCACTGATCGTGTTTTTGAAGGTTACGGTCTTACCATAATCGTAGTGCAAATTTGAAATTGGTTGACCACATTGCCATGTTCTTGCCAACTGTAGTTTCTCTGCCATTCATCAGCCACTACTATAATTAGAGGGCATTCAGTATAGTACATATCTCCTCTACAATGCCCTTACTGGCTGGCAGCAGGTGTGCTAATTCTAACAGACTTCAAAAATTTAGTCAATTTTTCTCTGGTCTATAGTCTATAGTCTACCTATTCCCCAAATTTCATGAAAATCTGCCCATAACTTTTTGAGTTGTCCTGTTCACAAACAAACAGTGGCAGTGACAACAGCAGCGCTGCCAAAAGTGGAAGAGGTAATTCCTGGAATACTGGTTATAAATGCTTTGGTAATTGTGATGGTGTTGCTTGTGATGGAGCCAGCTAATATCTGAATTTGTCGGAGTTGGATTTTTTATTTCAAATGCGTTGGATTCTGATGTGGATTTGCTATACGATCATAGCTGAAATACACATTCGACCACTGAGTACACATTGAGTAACTATTTACCTATGTCCTGTACCAAACACAGAATTCGACGAAAAGTTCTGGTCCGATTCCGTGTTTTAGTCTATGCCGACATAAGAAAATAGCTACTCAGTGCCTGTTTGTTTACTTTTGCGTGGCTAAACAACGGCAGACTGCGACAAATTATGAAAGAAGACTTTTCAAAACGAAAGTTGAATCTGAATCCGACGTAAATGCGACTGAAAATGCGTCAGATTTTGAATTTGCAAATTTGCGGAATCCGACAACAATTGAATTCGAATTCGAACTTGTCACATCCATAGTTGCTTGTCTGTTGGTGTTTTATTTACTTATACTGTTTGTTTTGTTCAGCTGCGAAATCGCTTGAACGTGCAGCGTGAACAGCTGCTGAAAGCTCAGCAGAATTCGCTGTTAGTACGCCATCAGCACAAAGATTCTGTTATTCAGAACATTGCTGAGCTGCAGTCTGTTAATTGCCAACAACCACAGAGGTCCTCACATACCAGCAAAAGACACAAGACAGCAAGAACTAATGGGAAGTCTGTGCCTTATGTCACTGAAGTTGAGAAAAAGCTGGTGTCCACGACACGTAGATCAGACACACACAGTACCGTTGACACCGTTTCATCACAGGCTCCAACTGTATGTCAGCCTCTCACTTTACAGCCGACTGCTTCTGTGCATAGAAGTGTCAGCAGTTTTGACTACAAAGCTGAGCCTTTTAGCCATAGAATGACACGGGATGTGTCCGGTCACGCAGCTAACTCAGTCAGTCCACGCACAGCCAACTTAGTGAATGACAGCATTGGGACACAAAGCCGACAGTCTGGCTCGCTGCCACTTAAACCAGCTGCAGTTAAAAATATCTCCGCAAGAGACACATGTGAAGTGGATTACAACTCATCTGCAAAGCGTTCGGCAACAGTGAGTGACTTTAGTGGAAGTAATCTGCCAGTTCACTCACTGGCCACAGAGTCCGCCGAGCCGCTTGCTTATATGCCTCCTCTAACTGTTACAGTGACTAATACCTATAGTCCTGTGCTCAGCTCTCCGGCACGATCACCACGTTACTTTGAGAGATTAGGTGTTTTGCCGGTGTCTGAAGCCAGTGCCATTGGTTTACATGATCTAAGTACAAGTGCATCATTGGTACAGACTTGTAGTAGCGGTTCTGTGCCACTAACAAAACCGAATTGTGTGTTTGCAAGTAAGAGTATGATTGCAACTACGTACTTGAGTCGCCGGCCTCCTATGTTTAGTCCCGTCTGTGTGGAGAATCGGTCTGATTCTGATGATGGCAGTCACGCTGACAGAAACAGTGCACAGTCAGATTCATCGACAGCTGCTGAGACTGCAGAACGTGCTGCCAGTCCACCAACAAAACTGTCAGATGATAAACAAAATTCTTTTGCCAAATTGTCAGTGACATCAGTTGCAAGTCCAGAAGTACCACCACGGTTGTCCAGGAACCAAGCAAGTCAGTCCATGTCCCGTTTATCATCGTCCAAACTTCACAAGGCTTTGTACGTTGACAACCCGCAGGTTTCTCAAACAGCACTTCTGTCTGATATATCGAATAGTGGAGGATTATCTTCATCTGCAAATTCCACTGAAAACTTCTGTGCTGGTTCACCGCTGGCGGATGAAGGTGTGTTGCCAAATAGTGACGTGTCGGCAGTTGTGGCAGACCCATCTCCATTTGTGCCTTTTAACACGATACCTGCCACAGACGTGTCATCAATGTTCTCGTCTGTATGTTCATCCAAAGTGCCTTTTAACGGAACTGTTTCTCCTGCCTTGCTTTTGTCAGATTTATCGGCTCCTTTGTCTGTCTGTGTGGCTTCCGAGAAACCAGAAACTACCAGTGTTGTGACATCTTGTCCAGTGCCTCGGGTTTCAGCCTCATTATCAGATGTAATGGACAGATTGTCTTCTTCAGTTGTTTCTCCTTCATTTAATAATACCAGCCAGTCAACAGCTGTAGTAGATGTTAATGCTTCGTCAGACATCACTGAATTTTTGCAGCCAGGACAACAGCATGAATCAATGAAACTGTTGACTAACATTCCACCTGCATTGACTGTACCATCTGTCCGCTATGCTATGCCATGTACATTGACAATATCAACTCACATTCCTGCATCATCACCTAGTATTGATGCATTGACGTCTTCGTTACACACTACATTGTCAGGTGTCGCCAACTATGCTGTTGCTGCGGGTTCTTCATGTGATTCTAGTAGGCTTTGTTCGACCACAGCGGCCGTAGACATCCTGAATACTTCTATCCCAAGTTCCTCGTCACTTTCCCGGTCATCGGAGTCTTCCTGCAAGCTGACTGAGACAACAAGTGGTGAAGTGTCCGACCATTCTTTATCTCAGTCGGAGATGACTACAAAGCAAAGTGCAGATGAGCAGCCAGCAGATTTGCCGGATGCGTCACACTTGTATACCAGTTCTCCACGTCGACTGTATTCTGATGGTACACGTGTGAGTCACGTGTCGTCTCCTCCATCGCATGCTGCAAGTGATTCGTTGGAGCAGACAGATATTGCCACAGTTGTAGACAACACAGCTGAAGAACACAGTATGGATAAGCGGCTGTCTCTTGATGTTATTGCTGCCGAGTTCAACGAAACAGAGGCAGATACTTCATCTGATGATGCTTCATCTGACATTGTGCCTTTAGAGGGAGAGCCTGACCCAGTCCCTGTTGTACACACTCTAGTTTCAAAGCAGAAACAAAACAGTGGATCTAGAGCATTGCAAAGAGTTAGTTTCAGTCCGTTGGCTTTGCTACTGGATGCATCATTAGAAGGTGACCTGGAGCTGGTCATGAACACCGCAAAGAAGGTATGTTGCAAACTGTTTGCTACAAAGCCCATATGCTGATCATTCACCATAAATTATTCTTTACTATTATTAGGCCGCATGACAGTTATTGCGTACGTAGGTGCGGACTGTTATCACTGACCGAATACTGTGGTCTGTCTGTCACAGTAGTGAGCCCTGCAAAAACGGCTGAACCGATCGAGATGCCATTTGGGTTGAGGATTCTGGTGGGCCCAAGGAACCATGTATTAGATAGAGGTCAACATCCACCCATGGGAAGGGGCAATTTTGAGGGAAGGGGCGGCCCATTGTAAAGTACAGGGACACTCTGCGGTCATCTGTGCAAAAAAGGCTGAACCGATGGTGATGCCATTTTGGTTGTGGGCTTGGAGTGACCCAAGGAATCATAAATCATCACTTACTTGGAGGTCCAGATCTCCCATGGGAAGAGGCAATTTTGAGTGAAAGAGGCAACCATTGTAAAGTATAGGGACTTTCTTCCTTGACCTGTGCAAAAATGGCTAAACCGATCGATGTGCCATTTGGGTTGTGGACTCTGGTGGGCCAAAGGAAGCACATGTTCAGTTGTATTCGCCCGGTGGCGCCAAGGTGCCCTCATAGGAGGGCACATTGGCGCCACTCGGCAAATACGACTGAACCGTCTGTCTGCTGCGACGATGCAGCCTTATGTCAAATTTCTTTGACTACTTGTTATTAATTTTTAAAATGTGACTTCTGTCTCTGAAATGACCTCTGATGTGTCAGGTGGCAGTTAAACCATGCTCTGTCTCTTACTTGTGGTTCTCTGTGTGACACACATATTTAATATTTTAATCTGTTACACTTTTAAGCGTCATTTTGCTGGACAGTTGTATGGTACCGGTACAACATTAACTATTTTGGTATTTTTCTTTTAATCGAGTTTCTGTAATGTAAGAAAATGTTGAGTTTAGATTCAGAATTACACTTGCTGCAAATTCAGTAATGTTTATGCATTGCTAAACTAGAAATGTGGGCCAGTCCCCAACATGATGGCCACCCTGCCAAATATAGGTGGCGCCCTCTGCTCAACGCCGCAAAGCATGGCTGACGCCCACTATTAAAAAAGAGTGCCGTGCAATAATGCTGCCAAGATGCGAAACGCGTTGAAATTTGCAGGGTGCCCGAAACTGGTAAACCAATCTCAGCCACTAGTGGGCCAAAGTTCACCGTATTATCAGGACATGTGGAGGAGGTATTGCTGTTTAACAAGTTTTTTTCCGATTGTCGATACATGCCTTAGTTGCAAAGATATAGCCCGACAAAGTTGTGCGATGGTGTCCAGATGGCAATTTTTTGTGTCCTGTATTTTCAGCGAGCTGTGTGCAGCACGTTTCAGACCTGCATTCTAAATTCGCACTAAGGCTAAAAGGCTAAACCATGTGTGGAAGTATGGTAGACATCCAATCTGCGACAGCTGAGATTAGGCGAGGAAAAAAAAAGAAGAAAGAACAAACGACAGGATGAAAATATATATGGCCTGCCCTATTACATAGGGCGGCCATAAATGAGCACATTCTACAAGTGGTCAATAATTGAATGGCTAGTTGCAGATATTGTTCAGGCTTCTGACATTATGTACACCTGTCTTTGATGCACTGCAGATGGCAAATCCAAGTGAGGCAAATGATGAGGGCATTACAGCACTGCACAATTCTATCTGTGCTGGTCACTTTGATGTTGTTACGTTCCTTGTTGAGTTCGGATGTGATGTTAATGCTGCCGACACAGATGGATGGTGCGTCTATTTATGCTTTATTTTCATGAAAGTGTATGTACAGTGGTTTGGCAGAACTGTGAAAGAAATGTATGCTATCAGTATGTGTGTTATGTTGAGCATTGATAAATATCTTAGAAAAACGTAATTAAATTACGGCTGGTACTGATTAAGATTTAAAAAACCGATTAATCTCTGAAAATTGATTTACATTAGTCGATTAATTAATTGCGCTTTCTGTGCTTTGACACTGTTGGTTGGGCGGCAGGAAGGGCATCCGGTCTGTAAAAACTGAGTGGTGGGGTACTGGCATGGTTGTCTTTCTGGAGCGAGGTGCAAATGATTTGCATATGGTTCAGCTGATGCCACTGCCACCCCATCATCTCTTGCTCCAGTAAAATCCAGAATGGTTTATCTTTCTGGTGCCAGCTTTCCCAGGTTATCCTGGAAAAATGTAGTAGTAGTTGTAGTAGTAGGATTAGTATTAACAATTAATTGATTAATTAATCATTAATTTCCGCAGTCCAAAATAAGATCTCTGAGATTTCGGTAAGTACCCGTCTTTGTAAACACTTTGTTAGCTTCTCTGCGACTTAAGAATATCACTTTTTTAAAGTGCGTTTTTGAGGTTGGCTATTATGTAATTTCACCATGACCATGATTTGATTAATACCTTATTGTAAATGCTACATGTTATTGTGCATTTAGGACTCCACTGCACTGTGCAGCGTCATGCAACAATATTGACATGGTTCGACTGCTGGTCGAGAATGGAGCTGCAGTTTTTGCTAAAACTATCAGTGATGAAGAGATGGCTTTGAATAAGTGTGAAGAAAGCGATGACAGCTTCAGTGCTTGCTTTCAGTATCTTAATGGTCTGTATTCCCAGTATTTTTATACATTTTTGAGGTAAAGGTAGAAAAAGGTAAAGGCTTCCCATACTCGACACCGAGCGCTGGGCCCGGAGCTGATCCCGGTGTACAGGCAGTCAGCCTGCAGGTGACCGTAAGTCATTCAACCAGCGGTAGGCTGCCATTACTTTCCGCCAGGCCTGCAGTTACCTCCCCAGCCGCAGAGCATCACCGCCCTTTGGCCGATACCAAGTTATACTGCTTGGTGACAAAGGCACATAGGCGTAAAGAACTTGCCTAAGGTTGTTACGCAGCGTTCACTCGAGCAGGATTTGAACCCGCGACCTACTGATCGCAAGCCCAAATGCCTTACTCGTTGCACCACCGCGCCATTCACGTAGATGTATGGAATATCATTGTAAGATAGGATCATATGTGCACGGCTTAGGGAAATATTGGGTTTACAAGCAGTCAGTGTTGTGATCAAGATATTTCATGGTTTGTTCCGGTGAAATGTGAAGATGCATTTAACTGAGGTATGTGTGGTACAGTGATGGAAGAGATTGGAACCTGCGGAGGCCATTAGGTGATGTGCAGAATGTAATATCCCGAAGTGATCACAGTGTCAGAACTAGGCATAGAGTGAGTACAAGCATACCCCCATCGATGGCCAGTCACCGGCCAGCCAGCCATGCCCGCTTGCGATATATGGCGCGCAGTTTTGAGAATGCCTCCATCACCCGCCGATCACTAATCAGCAATGCACGCACACCCCGCGTTAACTAGTTTTCGCGTTATGTTGCCATAGCAACGCAACCCGTGCACCGATTGCAAATCCGCCCAACGGTGCACAGCTAGGGGTCAGCCTCTACCACGTCCCCAAGTTACATCCGGGTCCGTGCAGTAGTGTGTGCGTACGGCCGCGGACAGACACACACTCACAGACAGACAGACATACAGATGCGCTTGACCAGTACATTTTGCGTCGTCTACGCAAAATGTAACCAGGCATAGAGTGAGTACAAGCACTCGCTGGCATTTCACATTCGGCGCTGTGTTCTTGTTGCCATAGCAATTCATACCAATCATGCACAACTAGAGGACACCCCCTACTATTCCCCCAAGTTACATCCGGGTCCGTGCAGTGCAGTAGAGTGGGAATGCAGCGAGGGACAGACAGACACACACAGACACCCGTGACCAGTATACATCTTGCCTCGGCTACGCCTTGCACAAAATATAATAATGGAGAAGGCATATACTCATAAAACAGGCAACAGGCTCATGCTTGTTAACCTCAAAATTGCTTTTAACCATTTATATACGGCACATGTATGTAGTAGGTCAGGCAGTTGTCGACTGTCAGTCAGAAAGGTAACAGATATTTCCTAAGGTAGCATTGTGACACATTTAGGGTGTGATTGGATCTTTTGTAACAACTATTACAAATTTTGTTGAGTGTGATGGTGAAAGAATTTCGATTGTCAGTCTGCACTTGGTGGAGTTACTGGCAGGACTATAATGGCAACTGTTTTTAATTGCACACTGACCAGTGGCCCAGTTTTGTTATGTTACCCTGTATATGAGTGTGTGTGCGTGTGTGCTGTTATATGTGTGCCCTCAGTGCTTTGACGCTGTTGGTTGGGCGGCAGGAAGGGCATCCGGCCTGTAAAAACTTAGTGGTGAGGTACTGGCACAGTTATGTGGATATGATTTGCATATGGTCCAGCTGATCCCACTGCCACCCCATCATCTCTTGCTCCAATAAAATCTAGAATGGTTTACCTTTCTGGTGCTGGCTTATCCAGCGTGTCCTCGTAAAAAGGCGGTTAAATGGATGCTGCCATAGTAGTAGTAGTAGTATACTTGTGTGTGTGTGTGCTGTTGCTACAGGTGTTGAACAACAGCTTGGCACTGCCGACTGTGCTACTGTGTATGGTTTGTATGACTACGTAGCACATAATGCTGATGAGCTCAGTTTTCAAACTGGAGATAAGATCTTGATTTTACGCAAGGGAGATGATTTCGAAAAGGATTGGTGGTGGGCCAGGCTACGGCAGAGAGAAGGATATATTCCAAGAAACTATATTGGGGTAAGCAAATAAGCCCTGCCTTATTTTTTTAAAGCATTGTGCTGTAATTTTTAAGAACTTCAAACATGTAGCAATTTGAACTGTTGAGAGAACCATAAATCTGATTTATATGTAACTACTGCCCACACGGAAGCTCTTACTCGGTCTGTAACAATAGACCAAATCTACCTACATAGTACTGCGATCCGGCCTAATAATAATAACATCGCTAACCCTAATCCCTTGGCAGAGTGGACGTTTGCTGGATTGGATGTGACACTTGTAAGCCTTTTAGCTGCTTCCTACATTGACAGAGCAGCCACAGATGCAGGCACAGTGGCTGATATGGCAGCTTCCAGGAAGACAGAGAAATGCTGCACTTTGTCTTCAATGTACATTTTTGAGCCTTGCAATTCCAAACCTCGGTGCGCTCAGTTCATTATGGCTGCCCTGCGTAGCAGATGCGGACATTATATATTTGCCCTGTGGTTTCTTCTATCTTTTTTTATTCCTTGCCTAATCTCAGCGGTTGGAGATTGGATGTTTACCATACTTCCACACATGGTGTGGCCATAGTGCGAATTTAGAATGCATTTCTGAAACATGCTGCACGCGGCTCGCTGAAAATACAGGACGCAAAAAGTCGCCATCTGGGCACCATCCCACAACTTTGTCGGGCTATATCTTCACAACTAAGACATGTATCGACAATCGGAAAACAACTTGTTAAGCAGCAATACCTCCTCCACATGTCCTCACAATATGGTGAACTTCGGCCCACTTTTAACAGTTGACATACCGAACTTATAGCAATCTGTTGATTTTTGACAAAGTTACTGACAAAAATAAGTTGGCTCCTTTTTCTATGGCCCACAGTGTAGAGCATTGCAACCCGTGGCCACATGTCGTCAATCCCATATCTCCGTAAGCCCGCTATTATCATTATGACGCCATTCTCATTATGACGTCGTCATGTGCCTATGGCACTCGCAGCCCCTGTTCTCTCGTGCCTACGGCTCTCCCAGCCCCCTTCTCATTATGACGTCATTCTCATTATCACGTCATTTGCTACTGAGCTGGCCACGCCCGGCGTTATGGACGTACGTTATGTATGTACGGACACCTTACCGTGTTTAATATATGAAGATAACTTAAGCTTTTCCATTTTATTCTGTTTAGCAGATGACTGCTATTTATCAATAAAATCTGTTAGATTGATACTTGGTGTTGACTAGTGTTCATGTTTGCTGTGAAGTGGCTGATTAAAGTGAGACTTCTACTTTTGTAACTTAGAATGCTGTTCATTTTGTCATGAATTTGCGGTGCTGTGGTAAATGTGAACTGTTTAAAGTACTTATGACTGTGTTGTTTGTGTGTGTATGCTTTCAGTTGCTGCCGCGTGTGCAACCTCAATGGCTGTGCAGTAACTGAACATTGTGAGTAGGTGGCAGTGTTTATATGAAGTCAGAGAACTGCTGTCTCATTGTTGAACATGGACTTGATTCACGTGTGGGCAAATATATGTTCTGGAGGCCGTGCTTACTTAGCATACTGAGTTTCCTTTCCAGTGAACATTCAGTATTTATTACATTTTGCGTGAGGCATAGCTGAGGCGAAATGTATAGTGGTCATGGCTGTATGTGTCTGTCTGTCCCTTGGTGCATTCCCACTACTGCATGGACCTGGATGTAGGTTGGGGTAATGGTAGGGGGTGCCGTCTAGTTGTGCACTATTGGGCGGATTTGCAATCGGTGCATGAGTTTCATTGCTATGACAACAGCGCCGAATGCGTAATGTCAGTGAGTGCTTGTGCTCGCTCTGTGCCTGGTATTGTATAAATATATTGTTACTTATGTAGCACAGCCAGTATAGTTATTTTGCACTTCTTCATATTTGGTTCTTCCATCTATTTTGAGATTTTACCACTAGATGCCATGCCAGTATGCTATCGCCCTGTGTCTGTCTGTCACAAGCCAGCATTCTATCAAAACGACGCCGTATTATTACGCAAACCATGCCGGATGATAGCCTAGGGATTCTAGTTTTCTGCTGAGAAAGATCTTGATGAAATTCCAATGAGGTCACCCTCGTTGGGGCTGCCAAATGCATGTGGAATATGAAAAATTTGTGATCAGTCATACATAAATCAGAAAGTGTATGTAGCCTATGACTTTAACTACCATAGTCAAAGTGAAGACTTCTTAAGGTCACAGCTCTGTATAAGTGGTAATACACATACACATTTATTTGAATCAGGCAACTTGGCCCATATACAATAATAATGACAGACAGACAGACAGAAGCACGAATTACAATAAAAGAAACGAGTAAAACGGCACGCATAAAAACATACAGTAGCAGTAGCA
>Ga0209259_1000650_pt1 | contig 10900 bp, 8 predicted proteins | sample WorMetGr2BELIZE1_FD_187417 | JGI IMG/M metagenome (GOLD analysis project Ga0209259, IMG submission 187417) | Marine gutless worms symbiont microbial communities from Max Planck institute for Marine Microbiology, Germany - Inanidrilus... ...
TATCCGCCCAACAAAGGCGACAAGATTCGGTCGTTCTATATCCTTCGGCATCTGGCGCAGCGCCACCGGGTTCACCTGGGCTGCTTCGTCGACGACCCCGAAGACTGGCAGCATGTCGAGGCCCTCAAGGAGTTCTGCGTCGATACCCATATCGCCCGGCTCGATCCCCGGAAAGCCAAGATCCGCAGCGTCGCGGGCCTATTCAACGGCGAGCCGCTCAATCTGCCTTGCTACCGCGATCCCGGGTTCGCCCGGTGGGTTAACACCGTGCTGCACGGCGTTCGCCCGGCGGCGATGTTCGTGTTCTCGTCGAACGTCGCCCAGTACGCGATTGGGCCCAATCAGCGCCGGCCCCGGTTTGTGATGGATTTCGTCGACGTCGACTCGGACAAGTGGCGCCAATACGCCGAGACCAAATCCTGGCCATTGAACTGGGTGTATCGGCGGGAAAGCCAAACCCTGTTGACCTACGACCGCCGTGTGGCCGAGCTGGCGGACGCGAGCATTTTCGTCTCCGACGCCGAGGCGGCGCTGTTCCGATCACTTGCACCGGAAAGTGCCGGCAAGGTCCATGCGGTCGAGAACGGGATCGATTCCGGCTTTTTCGCTCCGGGCACGAACTATCCAAACCCGACCGAAGCCGCGCATCGGACCCTGGTGTTTACTGGGGCGATGGACTATTGGCCGAACATCGACGCGGTGACGTGGTTCGCCGAGGAGATCTTCCCGCTGGTGCGCGAACGGCATCCCGAAGTGACATTCTTTATCGTCGGTTCGAATCCATCGGCGGACGTATCGAAGCTTGGGGCGCGTCCGGGTATTCACGTGACCGGACAGGTCGCCGACGTTCGCCCCTATTTGGCCCATGCAACAGCCGCAGTCGTCCCAATGCGCATCGCCCGCGGGATACAAAACAAGGTTCTCGAAGCAATGGCCATGGGGCGGCCTGTCGTGACCACACCGGAAGGATTCGAAGGTATCAAAGCAATTCCCGGCACCGAGCTCCTCGTCGCCGCCGATTCACGGGCGTTCGCCGAGGCAACTGTTCGAGCCGTCGAAGACCCGTCTGTTGCGACAATGGGATCGGCGGCCCGACAGCGGGTCCTGGATGATTTCAGCTGGCCGGCCAAGCTGGAAGCAATCGACCGGCTGATCGCCGGCTAGCGAGTCATCCGACCTGGCGCCCGATCCAGGGCCCGATGAGGTTGGCCACCGGCAGGGGAAGACGTTTCCACGCGCCGATCATCATCCGGTACTTCGGATTGTTGGGGTTGACGTCCGGCAGCGGTATTCCCGGCCGCATCTTAAACTCGTGAATCACGGGGCGTGGCTCGAAACCCCAATAGCGCTTGAAATCGTAAGGGCCGGTTCCGACCTTGCTGCGCCCGAAGTCAAAGCGCGTGTAGCCTCGCTCGATGGCGCGTCTCATCAGGCGCCAGTACATGAAGTCGTTGGCACCAAGCCGGCGCGCCTCGGGGATCGAGCCGGTGTAGAAGGGCATGACGCTGTCGCGGAAATAGAAGTTCAGAACGCTACTCAGCGGGCGGCCATCGCGGGACGACATCGTCAGAATGTCGCAGGCGTCACCAAACTCATCGAGCAGGGTGTCAAAGTAGCGCCGCGCGAACACAGGGGTGCCAAGATTTCGTACGCTCAGCGCGAACAAATCGAAGAACCGGTCCGTATTTTCATCAATCGAATCAATGAGTTCGGCTTTTAGCGCCTTTCGGACAACGGCTCGCTGCTTGCGCGGAATCTGCTTCAGGTTATCGTCCTCGTCGGCCTCAATTTCGCGATCAAATGTCGCGTATAGACCCTCTTTGCAGGGCCAGTCCGCGTGCGGCCGCGATGGGTCACGGTATTCAATGTAGTCGGCATCCAGTTTACCAAGGAGATCCTCGGCGCGCTGGTCCAGAGCGTCGCGGGCCGCGTCGTCCACGGTTGCCGGCGCGCCCGCGACACAGAACGCGTTGGCGACGAGCCGGTTTCCAAAAAGGCGGCTCCGGCAGTGAACGAGCGGCAGGACGCCGGTGATGCAGCCATCGCGTTCGGTGCAAATGAAATGGGTCTTTTGGCCGAAGCTTTTCTCGATGACACGGCGCCAGCCGGCACGATGAAAGAACGTCGCCTCGGGGCAACTGTCGACAAAGGCGTCCCAGTCCCCCTCGGCGTCGACCGCCAGTTCACGTACGTTATCCATGGGCAATACGTGATCAAGCGTCCGGCGCGAGAAAGACGCGGTCGACACGGTCCCACGCGAAGTCTCCGGCCAGCCGCCGCAAGCGGTGCTCCATGACATCGAGGTTGACGTAATGCCGGAACCGGGACTTGAACGGAAGTCCCTCGAATCGCGGTTGCTCCGGATCGACTTCCCACGGGTGGAAATAGAAGATGCACGGCTGGCCATCGGTGCGGTTGACACGGGACATGGCCCATCGCGACAGTCCATAGGGGAACAGCCGGAAGTAACCGCCTCCGCCGCACGGCAGGGTCCGGCCGAACAAGCGGACCGTGGTGATCGGGTATTCGACGAGATCGTTCGCACCGTTGGGACGAAACCGAAACCTTGGTGCGCTCGGCATGCCGTATAGGTCGTGGCGAATGGGGTAGACGCTCGAGCTGTACGCGTAGCCTTCCTCGGCGAGGACATCGAACGCCCAGGTGTTCTTTTCGCCGATGGAGAACGTGGCCGCTCGGTATCCTCGAACCGCGACCCCGCCCGTCTCCTCCAGCAATGCCTTCGTCCGGCGTACATCAATGCGAAACTCTTCGGGCGTTTGTTCGAAGACCCGAATGTGTTCGAACCCATGGCTGGCCAGTTCATGACCGGCGTCGACAATCCGCCGGATCAGGGCCGGGTGGCGTTCGGCAACCCAACCCAGGGTGAAGAATGTCGCCCTCACCCCCGTATCGCCGAATACCTCAAGCACGCGGTCCGTGTTGCGTTCCACGCGTGAGTCGAAGTCTCCCCAGTCGTCTCGGCCGACCCGGTCGGCGAAGGCCTGAACCTGGAAGTAGTCTTCGACATCCACCGACATGGCGTTGACGATGAACCCGTCGCGACGCACAGGAGCCCCGGCATTCCCCGCGTTGGGCGCCGGCGGTGATTCCGGTGTCGGCAGATCCGTGGATGTCACAGATCCCCCTTGGCTTTCAGATCGCTGCTGAGTGCCTGAAGATACTCGGAGAAAGACAGCAAGGCCTGACGGACCGCGCGGTCACGCCGCCGGATGCTGGATTCGATGCTCTCGATTCGCGCCTCGAGGCGGGACAATTCCGCGCTGTGATCCGCACCGGTTCCGCCCGGCCGCACCGTCGAAAGCGGAGAGGGCTCGCTGGTATCGAGGACCTTTTCCGTTTCCTGGCGCAGGTCTTCGGCGACCTGCAGCACCGTATCTCGGTCCAGGTTGTGGCGCTCCTCGAGGCAACCGAACAACAGCAGGCGCGAACACAAGACGTTGATGCGACGCGGCACACCCTCGGTCTGGCTGAAGATCTCGGGGAACACGTCGCTGGTGAACTGGGGATCGTCGTTCCAGCCGACTGCGCGCAGGCGGTGCCGGACGTATTCGGCCGTCTCGTCGGCGTTCAGCGGTCCGAGATGGTAGGACGCGATCACCCGCTGACGGAACTGATCCAGATCCCGGCTCGCCAACGTGCGGCGGAACTGGGGCTGGCCGAGCAGGAAACTCTGGAGCTGGGCACGGCCGTTGGCCTGGAAGTTCGACAGCATCCGCAGTTCTTCCAACGCTTCGATGGAAAGGTTCTGCGCTTCGTCGACGACCAGCAGACACCGGCGGCCTTCGGCCTGGTGGGCCGCGAGGAAGCCTTCGATTCGCTCGAGTACGACCGCCTTGTCCGCGGCTTCATGGGGAATGTCGAAGACGGAAGCGACGACCCGAAGGGTGTCGTCGGCACCAAGCTGCGTGGTGACAATGTTTGCCGCCACGTATTTGGTGCTGTCGAGGCCGGCGAGCAGATGGCCGACCAGGGTTGTCTTGCCGGCGCCGACGTCCCCGGTGATGACAATGAACCCCTCTGCCTGGCTCAAGCCGTAGGTCAGATAGGCCTTGGCGCGCGAATGAACACTGCTGTTGAAGAAAAACCGGTGATCAGGCGTGAGCTGGAAGGGCGCCCCCTTCAGCCCGTAATATTCTACGTACATCGGATCGTTCTAGAATGTCTTCGACAGCCGGACAGCAACCGAATTTTCGGTGACACCGTTGCCGGTACGCCCGAAACGCCTCAGATAGGCGTAGTTCAGCGATCCGGCAAGGTCGTTGGCGAAGTTGTAATTGAACGTCGCCGTGGCATTCAGCGTCGTCTCGTCCTCTGACTGCGTGCTTGGAGAACTCACCTGCGCGCTTCCTGAGAGCGAGAGAGACGCATTCGGTCTCAGCTGCCTGCTGAATGACCCCGAAAGTGTTGTCGTCTTGTCAAAACCTTCTTCGCCGTCCGCCGCGCCGACCTCTCTCCGTGTGAATGCAGCCGAAACGGAAAAGGTGTTCCGTCCCCGATTCCCGTTCAGAGATAAGGCGAAACTTTCGGTTTTGAAGGTGTCATCAATAACGTCGGCGGCCTGCGCGTTCGGGTCGACCGGATTGCCCAAGGGATCAGTGATTTCTCCCGTATCCGGGTCGATGATCAGGTTGTTGAGCGAGTTATTGAGCGCTTCTTGCTGGGTCTGGATGTCAACCGAATAGCTTGCCGACATGCGGGTTAGAGGCGAGAACTCGTAACTGAAATCGGCGTCACAATTCTGGTCATCGAATCGCTGCCCGTACTCGAGCCGCAGCTGCGTCCGCGGGCCGGGCTGCAAACGGGCCCCTGCCTGCCAGAAAATACCACTGACGTTGTCGTCGTCTTCGATGTTCTTGTCCTTGATATCGTCCCGGCCTGCGGAGGCAAGCAAGGACAGCCAGCGGGTCGCCGTGTATTCTGCACTCCCTGACAGGGTGTCGGTCCTGGACTGAAACTGGCCGTCGTTGTACTGAAAACTCGTCGTAGCCGTTCCTGACCAGGACAACACGGAAAAGCGCCGACCGCTTTCCAGCGTGGAGATGATCTCGTGGGTGCGACTCGGCGCAGGAGTTGCTCCGGTCGCACCCGCATCGGTTTGCAAAAACCGCGTCTCGCTAAGGCGATACGTGGCGATAGAATCAGCCCAGCCATCGTTGCCATGGCGGAATGTGACCGAACCACTGTAGTTCGCTACCTGGGTTTGATTGGTTCCCTGGTTTCGGTCTCCGTCCGCGGTGACCGTCCCACTGCTGGACAAGATCTCCTGGCTTATTGAGGCGCGCGCGTCGACAAATACATACTCCTCCCAGATCTCGGCATCGCCAATGGTCAGCAGATCGTGCCGAAACCCGTCGAGCTCGTCGTCGTTGCGGTGCGTCTCCTGAGAAAGATTGTAGTTGAAGGATAGGTTTGTTCGTCCGCCCCGACCGTGCACACCGAGTCCGGCCGTCGCCGTCGTAATGAAATCTGAGTCGATATCGTTATTTGACGTAGTGCCGTTGACGTTATCGGTGAATTCCTCCTCGACGCTGGCGCTGGGTTGGATCGTCCATTCGCCGGCGCTGACATCGACGCCGCCGCTGACCGCCAGTACAACCCCCAAGCTGACCCCACAGGTCAGTCGCCAAAGATGCCCATCTCGCTCCGTCCCGGCCACGACAACCCCCTGGGGCGACGTTCAGCAGGCGGACAAGCGCGGATTACTGACCAGATCAAAACGCGATCATCGGCCAGCGCTGTGTCACGCGCCGGACTGAGAGCTTGGTGGGCCGCGGTCGGGGTCACGGGCAAGAAGGTCCCTTCGACTTTGAACGATCCATGACACGGCCGCACCGCGAGCCGCGTCAAATGGGGGTGTGCCGGGTCAGAACCACGCCTGCGGAATGATCAGCACGTCGCCAGGTAGCACCGCAACGTTCGCAGTCACGTCACCGTCCTTCAACAGGTCGTCCAAACGCACTCTGTACTCGACCTGCTCACCCTCGGCCTGACGGACGATCACAGCCCGATTTCCCGCGGCGAAATCTGTCAGCCCGCCAACCGAGATCATCACGTCGAGAACCGTCATATGTTGCCGGAAGGGGATCGCTTGAGGTTCGGCCGCCTCGCCGACGACACGGACCTGTTGGTCGAACGGGCCATTGAACCCAGTTACGATGACCGTAACGATGGGATTCTGGACACACTGGGAGAGCACCTCTTCGATATCCCGCGCCAACTGCGTCGGCGTCTTGTTGGCCGCCTAAAGATCCTCGATCAACGGGACGGAGATTCTTCCATCAGGCCGCACTGGCACCCCTTGCGAAAGGTCCGGGTTGCGCCAGACGAAGATGCTCAAATTGTCTCTTGGTCCAATGATGTACTGAGGCGTCTCTTCCACCAGGCCCGGTGGCGCGATGGGCGCCTCCTCAAGCCCCGAGCAAGCCCCAACCAGCAACACGGCAAACGCAATCAGCGTCCGCGGTGCTCTGAGCCATTCAAACCGATCGCAGCGCACGACTAAACCCCCATACCGAATCTGCGCCGACAGCAGGGCGCGATAAACGAACTCAGTATCCTATACTACGAATCCCCAAGCAATAGCACGATACCTCGGCATTTCCTCCCACTATTGGCATGGTTTCGCAAAATCACATATGGATCCGTGTTTTTTCAGCATACCTCGAGAAACAAGTATCGTCCCGATGTTGATGTTCTCAAACAGGTCCAAGTGACTCGACGTGTTCATCTCCACGAGTTCAATGACAAACACGTCCCGCTACATGTACAATGCCGCCGCACTCAGACGCCATCGCAATCGCAACTGGTCGGCAGCGGTGGTATTGTCGACCAAAGGCAGAGGTGTGCCGTCCGACCGTCCACGTTCTAACGCCCTGATGGGACCAGTGGCAAGCCAACATGAATGAAGCGCTCTCGCAAATCCTCTCGTACGTACCGGCCGTCTGGCGACGGCGGTGGCTGATTGTCGGCTGCGCGTGGCTCGTCTGTTTCTCCGGTTGGACGATGGTCGCGTTCATCCCCGACAAGTTCGAATCATCCGCCAAGGTCTACATCGACACCCAGAGCTTACTTGCTCCTCTACTTCAGGGCATCGCCGTCGAGACCAATCCGCTTGCCGAAATCCAGGTCATGCAGCGAACCCTGAAAAGCCGCCCCAATCTCGAGAAAGTGGCGCGCATGACCGATCTGGATCTCGCCGTCAAGACGGCGGAGGAGCAGGAACGCCTCATCTCCGGTCTGCAATCCGATATTTCGATAAGTTCCGATCGACGGGGACCTGGCCTGTTTTCCATTGCGTACGAGCATCATAATCCGCCCGTGGCCCAAAAAGTCGTGCAGGCGCTGCTGACCATCTTTGTCGAAGGCAATTTGGGTGCCAGCCGAAAAGAAATGGACGCGGCTCGACAGTTCATCGATGAGCAACTGCGCAAGTATGAGGAGCAGATCAACGCCGCTGAGGAGCGCATCGCCCGCTTCAAGCAGGTGAATATGGGTTTTCTGCCCGGCGATACGGGCTTTTACGAACGTCTTACGGGCGCCCGCAATCAGTTGGCCAACTTGCGCGCAACGCTTCAGGATGCGGAGACCCGGAGCCAGGAATTGAAGCGACAACTCGGCCAGGTTCCTGAGTTTCACGAGGTCCGGGGCCAGCAGGGCATGGCCGGTGGTCCGCCGTCGAACCTGGTGGTGAGGATTTTGGCTCTCGAGGAGCAGCTCGACGGGCTGTTGCTTCGTTATACCGAAAACCATCCGGACGTCGTTGCGACCCGTAGTCTCCTTGACAACCTGCGCGAAGAGCTGGCGGAGGAAGACACCCCGTTTGCCTCGCCGGACGAAGAACAAGGGTCGGCGGAAGGCGGACCGGACACCAACGCGGAACGCGTTCCCAACGAGCTCTACCAGCAGATCAAGCTCCAGATTGTTGATGCCGACGCACAGGTTGCAACTTTTAGAACGCAAATCGCCCGGCAGGAGGAGAAGATCGACGAGCTCGAAAAGAGCGCCAACCGGGTGCCGGAAGTGGAAGCCGAGATGCGCCGGCTGACCCGCGACCTTGGTGTCATTCGGCAGAACTATTCGAAGCTCCTCAGCAGGAAGGAAGCCGCATCGCTCTCCGAGAGTCGCGAAACGAAGGGCGAAAAGGTGCAGTTTCGGGTTATTGAGCCGCCGAATCTTCCGCAGATCCCCACCGGCGTCGAACGTTCCCTTTATCTGACATTGGTGCTGATCGCAGGAATTGGCGCCGGAGTCGGATTGGTCGGCGTGATCGTTGGCCTTCAGTCGACCTTCTTCGGTGCCCAGCATCTGATGCAGACGCTTTCGTATCCTGTCCTCGGCAGCGTCTCGATGATCCGGCCTCCCGGGCGAACCTCGTGGAGAGCAGTCAACTTGGTCAGCTTTTTCGTCGTCTGCTTTGCCTTGCTGGGGACTTACGGCGGCCTGCTGTCCATCGAGCGCAAAGTCGGCTTGCCGAAGGCGATTCCGGAAGATATCAAGTCCCAGGTAATGGAACGCCTCCCCGCGCCTGTCCTGGAAATGCTGTCCGAATGAGCCCATTCGGCGACCCGCACTCCGCCATCCGGCAGTGGAATCTCGAAGCATGGACTTGATCGAAAAAGCTTCCAGGAAGATGGCGGAAGATCAAAAGTCGTCTCTGATTGAGCGAGCCGCTCGAAGGCTTGCGGGCGAGCAGGTCGAGACCCAGCCGACCGGGTCGGTTGAACCACCCCCGCCGCCGGTCGAGCCGACTCCGACAGTGGTGCCGGAACCGCCGCCATTGGCACCGACCCCGGCCGTCCCCCCAGCGGCCCCCGCACCACCTCCGCCCGCGGCGGGTTCGGCACCCGCGGGTGCAGGAATGGAGGCGGTGGCCCCGGCGCCAAAGCCGGTTCGGCGGGTCTTCATCGATCTCGACCGGCTCTATGCCGAAGGCATGGTTACCCCTCGGGGCGAACGGACCCGCACCGCCGAGGAGTTCCGGATGATTAAGCGCCCGCTGCTGTTGAAGGCGCTGGCCAAGGATGCGGGAGGGGTCGAGAACGGCAATCTGATCATGGTTTCGAGTGCCGTTCCCGAGGAGGGGAAGACGTTTACGGCCGTCAATCTGGCGATGAGCATCGCCAAGGAGCGCGACCTGTACGTTCTTCTTGTTGACGCGGATCTCAGTCGACCGAACGTCGCGTCGACCCTGGGTATCGAGACGGACCGGGGTTTCGTCGACGTGCTCGAAGACACTTCGTTCGATGTGTCCGAGGTTCTCGCCCGCACGAATGTCGAGAATTTCTCCATTATTCCAGCCGGCCGGCCACATCCCATGGGGACCGAGCTGCTGGCCAGCGAACGCGCCGCCCAGGTTATCGGGGAAATCTCTCATCGCTATTCCAATCGGATCATCATTTTCGACACTGCGCCCGTGCTTGCGAGCAGCGAAGGGGGTGCACTGGCCCGCTTTGTCGGACAGGTGGTGTTCGTTGTCGAAGCAGAGAAAACGCCCAGTGCTGCAGTGAAGGGCGCGCTCGAGGTCTTGGGTCCGTCCAAGAACGTCGGGCTCGTGCTCAACAAGTCGCGAAGCAGCTTGGCCGGCAGCCGCTTCGGAGGATACTACAGCTACTATTACAAGGATGAGGGCTACTGATCAGGGTCCGTGAGGACCGGGGGCCGGACCTCGCGCAGTCGACCGGACGGCCGCAACGGCGCAGCGGAGAGTGGTGTGTCGGTGATCACTGATCGGAGACCCTTCCTCCGCTAACGATGTCATCATGGTGACCCGTCGAACCAGTGTGGCGTTGCGCGGGGAACCGAACGCTGGCATCCGTTGGGATGTTGGTCTTTCGAGGGGAGGCCTGCCGGTTGGCCCGTCGGAGGCTAGTTGGCTGGCGAGAGGCGCTAATGAAGGTGGCGCCGCGCCGATGTTGAACGGGCACCCAGAGGATTTTCGTACCGGATCGACGAGTACGGTGCGAGAGACGTGGGGTCCATCCCTCGCGGTATTCCTCATCGCCGTCCTGCTTCTCATCGCCATCTATCAAGATGCCATCGGTGTTGCGGTCGACGTATGGTCGAGTTCGACGACCTACAATCACGCGTTCGCCATCCTTCCTGTTGTCGGATACTTGATCTGGTTGCGGTGGGACGCCGTCTCCAGGCTGGTTCCGAAGCCGAGCTTGTGGGGCCTTGGATTCCTCCTTGCAGGTTCGTTGATTTGGTTGGTCGGGCGTGAAACCCAAGCCGAGGTCATCCAGCAATTCGCTATCGTTGCGATGATCCAGGCGTTGGTTCTCGGCCTGTTTGGGTGGCCAATCGTCAGAGCCATCCTGTTTCCGCTGTTTTACCTGTACTTCGCCGTGCCGTTCGGCGATTTCCTTGTTCCTTGGCTGCAGGACTTGACCGCGGTGTTTGTTGTCACTGGGCTTCAGCTTATCGGCATTCCGGTATTTATCGACGGGATCTTGATCATGACCCCGAACGGGGTCTTCGAGGTCGCGGAAGCCTGCGCTGGTTTGAGGTTTCTCATTGCGACCGTGGCGTTGGGGGCGCTGTGCGCGAACCTGCTTTACCGGTCGTGGTGGCGTCGGGTTGTGTTCATTGCGCTCTCGATCCTGATTCCGATCGTCGCCAATGGGTTCCGCGCGTTCGGTATCGTGCTCATCGCCCATCTCTCGAACAATAAGCTGGCCGTCGGAGTCGATCACATCGTTTACGGCTGGCTGTTCTTCGCCTTCGTCACGATCGTACTGCTCGCCGTGGGCATGGTGTTCCGCGACAAGGATCTGCACGAGACCATCGACGTGCAGCCGCAACCGGGCCCGATCGCAACATCCGGTCGGCGGCTTCGTTCCGCCCTGACTATCGGACTGGTGGCGATCTTCGCCCTCGCCGC
>Ga0209259_1000651_pt1 | contig 10890 bp, 6 predicted proteins | sample WorMetGr2BELIZE1_FD_187417 | JGI IMG/M metagenome (GOLD analysis project Ga0209259, IMG submission 187417) | Marine gutless worms symbiont microbial communities from Max Planck institute for Marine Microbiology, Germany - Inanidrilus... ...
GGTCTCCGTTTTTGTCTATCTCTTATAGTTTCCGAGTTATGACGTCATCAATAACGTCATAATGACGTAATTTCCACGTTTGCGAAAGTTGTTGTACAGCGATGCGGATTGCACCCCCGGCCGTGAACCATCGTAGCGCAGCCGCTAGTCTTCATCTTCCAGGCACTCAGGAACCATGCCACTGGGTATGCAAGCCAGCATATTTGGTGCCTATCCCAAGCCAAGATAAAGTGGGAAGGTTCTGGCAGGAAGGGCATCTGGGGTAAATATGGGGGAATGATGGAGGTGGGTCATTGATTAGTTCGGATGGAGTGGCACTCAGCTGGATGGTCGGTGTATCTGCCTCCGTTATCTTCCCTTGCATCACAAAGTCCAAAAGAAGATGTCTTCTGGCACCGGCTCACCTGGGTAGTCGCGGAAAAAAGGCCACAAAACGGTTGTGTGTGTGTGTGCCAGGCACTCAGGCAACCGAAAGGCCACACTTAAAGTTGTACTGAACACTACAAACATTTCAGGCAACCACAAACTTTTGACTGGTTGTTACTTATTTTCTATTTCTAATTCACATACGCTTTTCAACCGTGGTGCTACTGTAACTCATTTTTCCACTCTCACTTTCACTTTTCAATCAGCTAACTATAACCATAGCCGTAAACCTCCTGTGACCTCTCACTCCGACCTGTGACCCCGACCTTTGAATCTGACCCAGATAGCGTCAAGGAGAACCATCACCACCACCACCACAACCATTTTACGGCCCTTTTTCCAGGACCACCCGGGTAAGCCGGTGCCAGAAGAGAACTTCTGGACTTTATGGTGCAAGGGAAGATTAACAGAGGCAGAGACACACCGACCATCTGGCTGGGCGCCACTCCATCGGGACTAAGCAGTGCCCACCTCCACCATACCGCATTTTTTTACAGACCGGATGCCCTACCTGCCGCCCAACCAACAGTGTCAAAGCACTGAAAGCAACTATCGCATTCGGATTAGGGAGAAGACGCTAGAGTTCTCCTGAACGGTGTTACCTGCACCCCCGTCTCCGTACCTTGGTCAAGGAGAACCAGCAAGCCACATATCTACACCAAAGGTCACTCAGTTCAAAAGTTACTGTCCAGACACCACACCCACACAGACGTGACCAACTTCTCTACCTGGACCACTAAAGCAGACGGTAATAACTGTTCATCAGATGTTGTTTAGTGAACGGATGGGGTTATGATAGGACAAAATACGTTTACGCAGTCAGTCTGCGATCTACCGTGGCTGCAGCAGTTACTCACCTGTTCGTGACAGTTGCCTATGATGAGAATTTCCTGAAGACTAAGATACGACGGCGTGCCTTTCTCGAGCGGCGGAGCATTGAGAGGGCTCAGTCGGTGAGATAAAATAACAGATGAGGAGTCAACATCGACGACATTAACTATCTTGTCCGCCTGTACACATGCATATATACGACCATGCTGTATTTTTGTATAAAATCAACCATACGATGCTGAGATACTATTGTAGGGGCCACTGGAATGTAGATCAGGTCAGCAGGTAAATAAGAAACAGTAAATTACAGCCTATGTAGCAATGCCATCTGTCACACACACACACACACAGTTTGGTAATCTCTGCAGCTGTGATATCTGGATAACGTGACATATCAAAACGCTTTTTAGCGTAATGCATTCCCCCTGGTTGTGGACTGAAACATGCCAATTTATGTAGGACTTTTTCTGCAGTGGTGAAACGATTTCTTGATGCTATCAGTGATACACATGAACCCAAGTGTGCTGGGCTCAATTCCACATCTACAGCTGCTCTAATTAAGATATGGGAAAACTGCTAAATTCCATCCCTACTACTGTACGTAGCAACTTCTTATACCTAAAATTCTCAAAACAATAAACAAGTTCTGCGTAACTGAAGAATGCTCATGATATGCACTGTCATCTGTTCTGAATAACCTGCATAACACGGAGACGTCGACAATATCAAACCTCGATGAAAGCTCGAATCTCGCCCAGCACTAGTGACCACTCCAGCTGGTCGTCCGGACCATACGTTGCCGTGTAGTCATCTATCTGTTTTGCTAACTCCTACACCATCACATCGCCAGCATCATATGCTATGACAGCTCAGTTCAACACGTATAATGGTACGGCGACGTGATGCATGACAACTATAATGGCCATTTTCCAGCTTTGATTAGCAAGTGACTCCTGAAAGGTACGCCAAAAGGAAACTTAAGGGACTGCCAAGAGCGGAGCTTCTCTACACAGCAGATACCCTTCCTGATGTAAAAAAATATACTACACCACAGGCTTTACCTTCAGCACTTTGTCACTGCTGGCTGATGTTTGTCATGAAGGGCACATGGCCTGTAAAACAGCCTGGTTAAATAACTCCACCAATGTTTTGCAAAGAGCTACCTTTGGAGGACCTGACCCGCAGACTGAACATGGAATAACAATAATAACAACTGTCTTATGGCCATTATACACATCAACCTGTGTTAGCCAGCACCTTCAGTTAAGAACCAGTGCATTTTGTTGGTGCAACTCGTCCATTCAAATTAGGAAGAAGATGGCTGTAGTTCTCAACAGGATTATCTACACCATCTCCATATTGTAATGGTGAACATGGAATAATGGGCCATTAACCAACAGATGATAGAATGCAAGATGTCCTTCCTGCTGCCAAACCAACAGTGTCAAAGCATTGAAAGAAATATTGTCAGCAACTTCAGTGTCGAAGAGTTAAAACAAAAACCTAAAAAAATTTTAGCCCCGTGCGGGACTGACGGTCGACTCCTCTTGAGTGGCTTTCAATTACTCGTGACCTTGACCTTGGATCGGGTCATGCTGTAGTTTAAGAATTAGTGGTCATTTGCCAGGTCCCATAGTAAGTGGCGGAGGAGACAGAGTTTGAAAAGTGCAATTTTTGGAATTTCAGAAGCCCCGTGACCTTGACCTTAACCTTGAATCGAGTCACGCGGCATACCGTCGTGCATCAGTTATCGACCTCTATCTACATACCAAATTTCACTGAAATTGGAAAAACTTTTTTCTGGATGGACTAACCGCAGAGACCTCTCCAAGTTCAACGTCACGTCACACAAAAACTAGGACAAGTTTCAGAAATCCAGCCCGATCAAATTTAGATATTGTGCTGTAGTTTAAGAATTAGTGGTTAGTGGTCATTTGCCAGCTCCCTCTGTAAATAGCGGAGGAGACAGAGTTTGAAAAGTGCAATTTTTGGAACTTCAGATGCCCTGTGACCTTGACCTTGAATCTGGTCATGCGGCATACCGTCGTGCATCAGTCATCAACCTCTATCTACATACCAAATTTCATTGAAATCGGAGAAACTTCTTTCTGGATAGTTCAAGGTCATGTGAAACAAAAACTAGGACAAATCTCAAAAATCTGGCACGATCAAATTTAGATATTGTGCTGTAGTTTAAAACTTAGTGGTCATTTCCCAACTCCCCCTGTAAATGGCAGAGGAGATAGAGTTTGAAAAGTGCAATTTTCGGAACTTCAGAGACCCCGTGACCTTGACCTTGAATCGGGTCATACGGCATACCGTCGTGCATCACTCATCAACCTCTATGTACATATCAAATTTCATTGAAATCGGACAAACTTGTTGTGGATGGACGTTTACCTACTGACGGACTGACATTCCCCCTCTAATGTTATTAGGCCGACTCGGAGGAGTCGACCTAATGAAAGTGTAATATGACATTGTGTGTGGGTAGACAGTTCCAGGCAGGTGTGGAAAAAGAAGTCCATGAAAAAAATTACTTTTCACACTGTTAAACAGCTGAGTTACTACAGAAATCAGAAGTTTTCAGTGAATTAGAAACCACAGAAATGCATGTCTTCTATTACGCTTTAGTGATCTGGTGAAATCCGTCCAAATGTGCAAAGCACGAAAATAATCAAAGAAAAAATATCATTCACCAAGCCTCTCATTAACTTCATTTTAAGTCCATTTTCCAGGAGAACCTAGTTAGCCAGCTGCCATCGGTTTCTTCTACCACTGGTTCTGGAACAGAATCGTCAGGGATAAGTAGCACAGCTATGGGACAGATGCCCTCCCTGTTTTCTGTCACCCAAGCAACAGTGTCAAAGCACTGACGTCAACACCAGTGGCATGACTACATCCTTTCTTTGTATCTACCACCAGAATCCTGAAGGAAGCAGCGTTGTTCCCTTTATGCCAGCTCTCTGACATCAGTACCATGCCATTGCCACTGCTATATGCCCTCAGAAAATGGAGAAAACTAATTTTAAAAAAAAGAAAGAAATACAAAACTTCTACTGCACAACTGATGAGGAAAGGCAAAGTGAACTCACGCGAACAAGATCTCGAACTAGTTTCATTTTCTTGAGCAACAGACAGACGACGATGAATCGAGCGTAGTATCTCAGCTTCTTAACCATCAGGTCAGGCCTGCAAGGAACAGTACCAGCAACTCTGAAAAAAATGAACACAAAGAAAAATGGTACTACACATGCATCTACAAACATAAATGTGTCACGACATGCATTGACATACACATGTGCATTTCTACATGGTAGACTAAAAAGTAATTCATTAGTTATTTATTTCTCAACAAATTGTATTAAAACATTCCAGTAGATAGTATTTTGATATCCAAGAGTAAGACACGTAGTACACACAAGCATATTTATTATTTTAAACTATTATTAGGCATTCGTTGATTACATATTCTAGCTATGACGTCATATCTTTCTAGGTATGACACCATATCTAACCTCAAACTAAGACACTGGCAAAGCAGGTGAAGAGGATAAAATTCCAGTTGAATGCCCAAGAAAAGAAAACAACAGGGTGCAAAAATGCTGCAGTAATTTCCTGCCAAATGTTGGTCTCTGTAATATATCTGGTCATGATTTTAAAACAGTCATTCTACACACTGTAGTAGATGACAACGATTCGTCCCAGTTTCTTGTACTGTACCGTAAAATATTTAACTTTTGTGGCCCACCCCATAAAAAGACAATAAACATCACTATTAGTACTGCTGCTGCTACTTTACTTACTCCATGCTTTCAACTCCAACTTAAGCTCTAATATACAACACACGTCACTTAAACAGGACTCAACACCAAACAATAGTCCTGTTTCATAAGGTTTGACCAGCGCAATAAACCTAGATCAGATCTTTTGGATGAGCTAGATCACTGACAGCAAGAAAACTAGGCGTAGAGCAAGTACAAGCATGTGCTCGCTAACATTTTGCATTCGCGTTATGTTGCCAGAATGCCACCACCCACCAGTGGAAGCCGGCAGTCCAGGCCGCCGCAGTAATGTTGAGAACGCCCCCCGTCGACGGCCAGCCAGCCATGCCCACTTCCCATATATGGCGCACAATTTTGAGAACGCCTCCGTCACCCACCAGTCACCGGCCAGCAGCGTGCGCAGACCCCGCCCAGACGGCTGTTGGCACTATGTCGTCATATCGAGGGATAAACACAAGCTTGTAACTAGGGTTCGCATTATGTTGCCATAGCAACGCAACCCGTGCCCCAATTGCAAATCCACCCAACAGTGCACAACTAAGGGGCAGTCTCTACGAGACCCCAAGTTACATCCGGGTCCGTGCCGTAGTGTGGGCATACGGCCGCGGACAGACACACAGACGCATGTGACCACAATACATTTTGTGTCGTTTAAGACTCACGCAAAATGTAATCAGCAAAATCTGATCTAAACATTTGTTTTCTAAACCCAAGTGCTGTTCAACAGAATTACTTATTCTCAGTCCTAGTTATTTAATTCATTCCGGCATAAATTACTGGTACACATGGCCTCAGCATTAGCTGAAAATGTTCTAATCTGCAAAGAAATGACGACTTTCTAACTTCCACACCATGGTATATCACCTGACATGGACCAGATGCATGGGAAAAAGACAACGTTACAAAAAGAAGGGCACTGGGTTTACCTGTTACAGAAAAAGAATAAAAAGAATGCAAACGTATCATTAAAAACCAAACATATTTTGTTTTCGAATGAGACTATTACAAAAACATTAACAAATACACAGTCAAACATGGAGCTTAACACCAACAGGAAAGCAGCATAGACTGCTACTAGACCACCAGGTGCTATCAACATTCATCAACTGAACAAAACAACATAATCTTTACACAAAAACAAATGAAACTAGAATGTGGGCCAATGCCCAACGTGATGGTCGCCGTAGCTGCTGAACATAGGTGGCGCCCTCTGTTCAACGCCACAAAGTTTGGCTGACGCTGACCACGTGACTGCCGTGCACTGTAACGCTGCCAAGACGTGAAAGCCATTGAAATTAGCTGGGGTGCCCCAAACTATCGGATCGATCTCAGCCTCTAGTAGGCCGAAGTTCACCATATTGTGCGGACATCTGGAGGACATATTGCTGCTTAACAAGTTTTTTTACCGATTGTCGATACGTGCCTTCGTTGCGAAGATATAGCCCGACAAAGTTGTATTATGGTGCGCAGATGGCGACTTTTTGCATCCTGGAAATGTGCAGCACGTTTCAGACCTGCATCCTATAAATTTGAACTAAGGCCACACCATATGTGGAAGTATGGCAGACATGCAATCTGTGACCACTGAGATTAGGCGAGGAAAAAAAAGAAAGAAAGAACAAACGATAGGATGAAAATATATATGTCTGCCCTATTATATAGGGCGACCATAAAAAAAACAAAATACCTACTTGCTATGGGCAAAACACCAGTCTCACAAGAAACACTACTAAAACTTAAGCTACTGATGATAAAAATATAGAGCGCAAGTTCAGACTGCACTGCATAAACACTGTACAATTAAGCATCATACACAACTCACGAATAACAACTGTACACAGTATAACAACAGTTCAGCAGTTGCTGAGATGGGCGACAGTTCTGCCACAATAGACATGGGCTGAAAAGTGGGGGGGGGCTGCTGTGCCCCTTTCAGTGGGGGGGAGCTGGGTTCCCATCTAACACACTGTCACCTGGGTCGAGGCCTACCTCCGTACCAAGTGGCATCTTGATCCATTAAACCATTTGCCCACAATACACTAACATTACATACAGAGAGACAGACAGACATACAGGATAATGGTCCCATAGCATAGGCGATCCATTACTTGTAACGGTTGCCCAAAAACTGTCACGTGTATTTTCATATTTCTGTTAATTTTGTGAACTGTGCATCACACACTGCTCTTCCCTCACATTTAGCTGTTAGATTTTACAAATGGAAAGTGATGGCATGTCCAAAGCTTTTAGAAAACACTACACTGACATTACATGTACTTCGCTACACGAAGATTACCACGCTATATACACCATCAGTCAGCAATGTTTTCCCAAGGAAATATTCCATAACTGACGAACCAACCACCACAGTTGACAACTTGGTGCTGTACTGACTACATACAGAACCAAATGCGAAGAAGCTTCACTGTCACTCCATAAGACCGTGGTTCTTAACGTATGGGTCACTACCCAAACATGGGTACCCAACATGGGTCGCGACCAGACCCAAACATGGGTCGTGATGGGGCCAAGAATGGGTCGTGAGGGGATCCTGTCAAAACAGTGCCTTGTTGCCCAAAAACCAGGCAAAATTCAGCCTTCCTGTGGAATCTTAATTCTATCCATGTCCTACAACAATAAAGTACTTTTCAAATATCAAGCACAAGCACCATGCCGAATGCACTGAACAAAAGACGTCGCTGTTACTGACATCTGTCTTCCCTGAGAATTTGCGACATTTGCTGGCTGATTGCAAATAAAAATAGGCTGATTTTTAGTTGTCTTTTTTTGAGTAATGCTTGATTTCTTAACGCTTGGGCTGTGAGCCTTTGGCTGATACCTGATTTTGGATCGAGCTTAAAAAGCTTGAGAACCGCTGGCATAAGACACAAAGGTGGCATGCATTTCAAGTCAATATTATACAAATGTCAAACTCGGCACAAGCAATCAAATGTAGGGGATGTCACTGCACGAAGTCTCACACTGGGCAGAGCAAGTTGACTGATAATAAAATATGTTTCCTGGGATCGTAACATGCAGCAACCCATTTAATCGCCCTTCATGCAGAACAACCTAGGTGACACAGCACCCGAAAAAAAACATTCATTCACTCACTCACTCCCTATCATCGTGCGTATTATCCAATATCTTTAATTAATTTTCTCCACAGCATCCTCCTTGCTTTTAGTGCTTGACACTGTTGGTTTAGTATCAGGAAGGGCATCCGGCCTGTTAAAAACTGAGTGGTGAGGTGCTGGCATGGTCATCTATCTGCAGCAAGGTGCAACTGATTTGCATATGGTCCAGCCGAATCCACTGCCACCCCATCATCTCTTGCTTCATTAAAATCCAGATTACTTTAACGTTTCTGGTACTAGTTTATCCAGGTTGCCCTGGAAAAGAGGCCATTAAACGGGTATCTGTCATCCTCCTTGATTCACAACATGCAAATAATTGGCGACAATAAAACTGCACATTCGTGACTCCTGTTACTACAATAAACATTCCACGTGCAAGAGAAATGCGAACCTCTCTTCTTTATTTGCCTTGGAGTAATATCCACGCATACGTATGGCAGAGTAGAAGGCGTAGGATTCGTTCAAGTAGTTCGTCTCACTTGTCCGCAGACTGCAACAAAACAAAATGTCACCTCACTCATCTGAGATACACATGCGATGCAGTAACCACTGCTGCCCACTCACAGTTTCCTTCAATGCACTGCACAGCAAGAACAATGACAATCAACCATTCAGGGAAGCACTCTCCAGGCACCGGGAAATTCCCAGACATTTCCCCGAACCTGCGCGCAGCCTACTGCAGTGCCTAGGGCGATTCAACTTCCATGTTCTGTGGGATAATAAAATAAATCTTTTGGGCTAAGTAATAAAAATAAATCATCATCATCATCATCATCATCATCATCAGGCGAAATATTGAGTGGCCTAAATAGAAAGTCCATTTCAAGGACCACTATATGAGTAGAAAAAATAACAGTCAGACAACGTTGTAGCAGCGGCGAAAACGTTCAGTCTTCAAACGCCATCCAAAGACAGTGAGCGAGGGAGCAGACGTAACGTCAGAGGGAAGAGCGTTCCAGATCTTCAGACCAAATGGCAAGAGTGGGTGTAGACAATAGCAGCCTACAGCCCAACTCAGTTGGCTTGGTCTGAAGATCGGCAACTACTGACTCTGCAATTGATCAAATGAATCAGATGAACTTCTCCAACAGCTGTGGCATGAAGACAGCATCATACACACTGACACAGGTATTACTACCAGTACTATCAGGCTGCATCGCAGCACTACGTACGTAGATCAGGCCTACTGTTACAGATGGAGTAGTGTGGTCTGTCTGTCGGTCACGATCATGAGTCCTGCAAAAACGGCTAAAATGATCGAGATACCATTTGGGTTGTGGATGCGAATCGGCCCCAGGAATCATGTATTAGATGAGGGTCCAGATCCATTATGGAAATGGGCAACTTGAAAGGAGAAGGGATGGCCCATTGTGAAGTAAAGGGAATACCATCCGTGTGTGGTGGAGATGTGGCCTTTTGTTAAATTACTTTGACCACTCGTCAATTTTGATTATTATTATTACTATGAACCTGAACATCTTCATTATTCAAAATAAACACATCTCGCATCTTAAACCACGAAGTTTCTTCTACTGTTATCGTTGGCCTGCATCTAGGTTTAACACCAGCAACATCATCACATACACAACTCATCACTATGTCACTGTTATCCTTTCTTGAAACAAGTTACTACACTGTAACAATGACTATGTCTTTTGCTCAATTCTGCTCCATCGACCTCTAAGTGTCTCTGGACTGGACATATAGGGAACCCTGCCTAACCTGGGTTTTATAGGCCACGTACACAAAATCAAAAGAGACCTTGGTTCTCCCAGTTCCACATGAATAGTTATTTCATAACACACGTAAATCTCTGTATCTGCAAAACTGCACCTCTGAATGATGTAGTGCCACTTGGCACAACAATTAATGCAGCTGCTGTACTCTCTCCTCCTTGTCTAGTAACATGAAATACTGTCGCAAAACTGACGTGTAAAGACACATACGTGTGGTTTTAACATCCATATTTTAAAGCTAATGCTAGCCAATGGTAAAATTTTGCACCAACTGCCCTTAGGATAAGGAAGCACATTAGCTGGCTGTAACCACACCCCATTTTTTCTCTAGAAAACCCTCTGAATGGCAATGTCACTCCCTTTACGTTGGCAACTTGGCACTCCAATGTCAACAGCAAAACTTAGCAATAAACTAGAATGTGGGCCAATGCCCAACCTGATGGTCGCCCCGCCGAACATAGGTGGCGCCCTCTGTTCAACGCCGCAAAGTTTAGCTGATGCCAACTACTAGATGCCGTGCAGTAACGCTGCCAAGACGCAAAACCCGTTGAAATTTGTAGGGGTGCCCCAAACTCCCGAACCTATCTGAGCCGTTAGTGGGCCGAAGCTCACCATATTATCAGGACATGTAGAGGAGGTATTGCTCTTAACAAGTTTTTTTTCCGATTGTCGATACATGCCTTAGTTGCGAAGATATGTCCCGACAAAGTTGTGCGATGGTGCCGAGGTGGCGATTTTTGGCAACTTTTTTGCGTCCTATATTTGCAGCGAGCCGCGTGCAGTGCATTTCAGACCTGCATTCTAAATTCGCACTAAGGCCACACCATGTGCCGAAGTATGGTAAACATCCAATCTCCGACCGCTGAGATAAGGCGAGGAAAAAAAAGAAGAAAGAAAAAGAAGAAGAAGAAGAAACAGCATGAAAATACTAGAATGTGGGCCAATGCCCAACCTGATGGTCGCCCTGCCGAACAT
>Ga0209259_1000653_pt1 | contig 10880 bp, 8 predicted proteins | sample WorMetGr2BELIZE1_FD_187417 | JGI IMG/M metagenome (GOLD analysis project Ga0209259, IMG submission 187417) | Marine gutless worms symbiont microbial communities from Max Planck institute for Marine Microbiology, Germany - Inanidrilus... ...
TCCCTCACGGGGTGTATGACTACCATGGCAATGCGGGCTTCATCACCTTGGGCACCTCCCGCGAGACCAGCGCCTGTGTCTGCGATGCCATCGCCCTGGCGTGGCAGGAAGATCGTGCCGAGCATTGCCAACGCCGCGCGTTCGCTGTGCTTCAAGGAAGACGTGGTAGCGCTGAGCCGACGGTTCGGGCAGCGTCTGCGGGTGGCCCTCTACCTGCCGTACACCTCCAAGCGGCATCCGATCGAGCACCGTTTGTTTTGTCATGTCGCGCGTCGCTTAAGCGGTGTCATCCTCGATTCGCACCAGACCGCCCTGGAAGCGGTACAGCGCACCCACACCCAAACCGGCCTCACGGTCACGCCACGCCTGCTCGATACCCTCCACGAGCTGGGACAACATCCCTCAGATATCAACGACAAATTCATTCGCCACGACCCTGTTCTCGGGAAATGAAACCACGTCGTCGATGCCAATTGATTTTCGTGATAAAATGTAGTACTTTTTTTGAAGAGTTAACTAATGGAATGTCCAACCTGCAATTCAAAGCATACCACAAAAAATAGATCCATTCACAATAGGAAACAAAAATATGTGTGCAAAGACTGTGGCAGACAATTTATCGAAAATCCTCAGAATAAAAGAACCCCGCAACAGTTATGGGATAGGGTAGACAAGTTACTTTTGGAGAAGATCCCAATCGCTGGAATTTCAAGAGTGACCGAGATTTCAGAACCTTGGCTGCAGCAGTATATCAATCAGAAGAATAAGCATGTACCCCAACAAATTGATATCTCAAAAAAGAGGGGTACTTAACGGTAGAGTGCGATGAAATGTGGTCTTTTGTCGGACTCAAGCGCAACAAGCAATGGATTTGGTTGGCAATTGACCGCGATTCCAGAGAGATTATCGGGATGCATGTTGAGAATCGCGATCGTGCCGGTGCTGAGGAATTATGGAAATCATTGCCACTAGTCTACCGTCAATGCACCGTTTGTTACACTGATTTTTGGTCTGCATATGAGCAGGTTCTTCCCCAAAACAGACATCGAGAAGTTGGTAAGGAAAGCGGAAAAACGAACCACCTTGAAAGGTTCAATCTTACATTAAGACAGCGAATTTCTCGGTTAGTAAGAAAAACGCTATCCTTTTCTAAGAAGATCGAAAATCATATCGGAGCTATCTGGAATTTTATTCACTATTATAATGCTGAGATTGCTCCCAAACTTGCGATCACTACATATTTAAGCACTACCCCGTAGCTTACTGCCAGACCACTAGTATGAATGCTCCCAACAACGGAAGATTTGTCCGCAAATAAAGGAAGACTCTTTATGGATTCCGGACTGTTACTATTCTCCAGCGGTCGTAGGGTGGGTTGTGCCTATTGACCAGGCCTCCAGTAACCAGTCGCCGGCTTTCAGCTCATCGATGCGGTTCGCTGCTTGCCCCGTCCCTGGGGAGGGTGTCGCAAAAGTAGCGCAGGCTGCTTGCATTTTCCAATGCAAGCGAGGACGCCTGCGCTACGCCCCACGGAGGGGCTTTTGCGACACCCTCCGGGAGCGGTAGTCAGGCACTCACTAACACCATATGATGCGGTTCGGTTATCCCTGACCTCACCGCATCCTGCTGGGTTTCCGTTCGCGGGAAATTGCAATATAATAAGTAAATCATAAATAATTTTTATTATTACATAAGATGTGCTTCTTTGTCCCACCCCGTCCGTTTGCGCCAGAATAAACACCCTTTTAAATCATCCGGTTTTCAGCTCCGATCGAGGAGGAAGCGCTGGGGCGACGGATCAGATACCGGTCGCATTGGGAGCGAGACACCTTAATTCTCAGGTCCACCGCGACACCCCCCCGCGCCGGCGATCCGATGGTGGGGACCTTCATCCGTATTCTCAGCAGGATGTATAGCGAGCCGATGTGGCTGCCGGCTAGGCTTTACGGAAGAAAGGCGGGAAGGCAGGTCGGAAGCTGTGTTTTCGACTAAAGATCGTCCTTTAAGTTGCGGGTGGTTGCCGATGCTGCGGCATATGGGCGCGGCTGGCGGAAGCCTAGAGCCTGTCCGGCCTACGTGTTCGTAGCGAAGGATCGAGGGACCAAGGCAGATTTTGCGCTCGATTGAGGCGAATAGTGGACCTATTTAACGAGATCGAGTGGGAAATCTGACCGGTCTTCTCGATTCCGCAGTAGAACAGCCGTAAGCAGACAGGCTCTTAAGTTTCAAATAGCGAAGAGGTAGAGACTAGATGTCCTCACGTAGAGAACTCGCCAATGCCGTCCGTGCCCTGAGCATGGATGCGACCCAGAAGGCAAACTCCGGTCATCCCGGCGCTCCCATGGGGATGGCCGATATTACCGAAGTGTTGTGGAACGACTTCTTGAAGCACAATCCGGCCAACCCGAAGTGGGTGGATCGCGACCGCTTCGTGCTGTCCAATGGTCATGGCTCCATGCTTCTTTTCTCGGTGTTGCACCTGACCGGCTATGAGCTGAGCATCGAAGATCTGAAACGGTTCCGGCAACTGCACTCCAAGACCCCCGGCCATCCTGAATACGGTTATACCCCCGGGATCGAGACCACCACCGGTCCCCTCGGCCAGGGCATTACCAACGCCGTAGGAATGGCGTTGGCCGAGAAGGTCTTGGCGAGCCGGTTCAACAAACCCGGCCACGAGATCGTCGACCACTACACTTACACCTTCCTCGGCGACGGCTGCATGATGGAGGGCATATCCCACGAGGCCTGCTCCCTGGCCGGTGTCCTGGGGCTGGGCAAACTCATCGCCTTTTACGACGACAACAACATCTCGATCGATGGCGTGATCCGCGGACACGGCGACGCTCCTGCTTGGTTCCTTGACGATACGCCGAAGCGGTTCGATGCCTATGGGTGGCACGTGATCCCCAAGGTGGACGGTCATGATCCCGAGGCCGTCAAGGCCGCGATCGAAGCGGCCCGCGCGGTTACCGACAAACCGACGCTCATCTGCTGCCAAACCATCATCGGTTGGGGCTCCCCCAACAAACAGGGTAAGGAAGAGTGCCACGGTGCCGCGCTGGGTGAGGAGGAGGTTGCCCTGACCCGCAAGGCCATCGGCTGGAACCATGGCCCCTTCGAGATCCCCGAGGCGATCTACAAAGGGTGGGATGCCAAACAACGAGGGGTTGCCACCGAGGCCGACTGGAACCAGCGTTTCGCCGCCTATGAGGCCGCATACCCCGAGCCGGCAGCGGAGTTCAAGCGGCGCATGGCCGACGAATTGCCGGCCGATTGGGAGGAAAAAGCCTGGGAATTCGTCAAATCCGTGGATGCCAAAGCCGAGAACATCGCCTCCCGCAAGGCGTCTCAGAATGCGTTGAACGGTTACGGCCCGCTGCTTCCCGAGCTCATCGGCGGCTCCGCGGATCTGGCCGGCTCGAACCTGACCCTCTGGTCCGGAAGCAAGGGCATCTCCAAGGACGACGCCACGGGCAACTACATCTACTACGGCGTGCGCGAATTCGGCATGTCGGCCATCATGAACGGGCTCGCGTTGCACGGCGGCTTCAAGCCCTACGGTGCCACCTTCCTGATCTTCATGGAGTATGCCAAGAACGCTGTGCGTTTAGCCGCGCTCATGAAGATCAACCCCATTTTTGTCTACACGCACGACTCCATCGGTCTCGGCGAGGACGGCCCAACCCATCAGCCGGTGGAACAGATCTCCATCCTGCGGTTGACCCCGCGGATGTCCACCTGGCGGCCTGCGGACGCGGTGGAGAGCGTCGTGGCCTGGAAGTTGGCCATCGAGCGCAGGGGTGGGCCCACCAGCCTCATCTTCTCCCGCCAAGGTCTGCCGCACCTGGAACGCACGAAAGAACAGCTGCGCGCCATTGCCAAGGGCGCCTACGTGTTGCGGGACTGTGACGGCAAGCCCGAGGCCATTATCATCGGGACCGGCTCGGAGGTCACCCTGGCGGTCGCTGCCTATGACGACCTGACCGCCAAAGGCCGCAAGGTACGCGTCGTCTCCATGCCCTCGATGGACGCCTTCGACGCCCAGGATGCCGCCTACAAAGAATCCGTGCTGCCGGAGGCAGTCAAGGCCCGGGTCGCGGTCGAAGCCGGTGTCACCCATCTCTGGCCCAAATACGTTGGTATGCAAGGCAAGGTCATCGGACTCGACACCTTCGGTGAATCCGCCCCGGCGAAAGACGTCTACAAGGCATTCGGCATCACTACGGAAAAGGTCGTCGCGGCGGTGGAAGCGCAGCTCTGACGGGCGATCCCCATTTCCCGAAGCATTTACAAACCTGAAGAAACCTGGAGGTTTATTCCATGACAATCAAAGTTGGCATCAATGGGTTCGGACGCATCGGTCGCATGGCTTTTCGCGCCATTGCCAAGGACTTTCCGGAGATCGAAGTGGTCGGCATCAATGACCTGCTCGACCCCGACTACCTAGCCTACATGCTCAAGTACGACTCGGTCCACGGCAATTTTCAAGGCGATATCGACACCAAAGGCGATAAGATGATCGTCAAGGGCAAATCCATCCGCCTGACCGCGGAAAAGGACCCCGCCAACCTCAAGTGGGGCGACGTCGGGGCCGATCTGGTCATCGAGAGCACTGGCTTCTTCCTGACCAAGGACACCTGTCAGAAGCATATCGAGGCCGGTGCCAAGAAAGTCGTTCAATCCGCGCCTTCCAAGGACGACACCCCGATGTTCGTCTACGGCGTCAACCACAAGACCTACAAGGGCGAGGCTATCGTATCCGCCGCTTCCTGCACCACCAATTGCTTGGCCCCCGTAGCCAAGGTGCTGCACGACAACTGGGGCATCAAGCGCGGCCTGATGACCACAGTCCACGCTGCTACCGCCACCCAGAAGACCGTCGACGGTCCCTCCATGAAGGACTGGCGCGGTGGACGCGGCATCCTGGAGAACATCATCCCGTCCTCCACCGGCGCAGCCAAGGCGGCCGGTAAGGTACTGCCCGAACTCAACGGCAAGCTCACTGGTATGGCCTTCCGCGTGCCGACTTCCGACGTCTCCGTGGTCGACCTCACCGCCGAGTTGACCAATGACGCGGATTACGGTGACGTTTGCGCCGCCATGAAGGGCGCCTCCGAGAAAGGCGACTTGGCAGGAGTGCTGGCTTTCACCGACGAAAAGGTCGTGGCTACCGACTTCCGCGGTCGGGGCACACCCTCCATCTTCGATGCCGAAGCCGGCATCGCCCTGGATCCCACCTTCATCAAGGTCATCGCCTGGTACGACAACGAGTACGGCTATACCTGCAACATGCTGCGCTTCGTGAAGCATGTAGCCACCAAGTGAGAGCCTAGGGAATAGGAGGATGTCACAAAAGTAGCGCAGGCGTCCTCGTCCGCATCGAAAAATGCAGGCGGGGACGCCTGCGCTACGCCCCACGGATGGGCTTTTGCAGCACCCCCATAAGGGCAGGGGCCTAGGGTAAAATGCTGTGGTGTTTTTCCTTGGGTCGTGAGTACCAATGCCATTGAGTTACGCATTACCGATCGGCAAAAAGAGGAAAAACTACGAATCACGCGTCGCGAATTGTCATACCCGAACCGAAGGGAGGGATCTTTTTCACGCCGATTCGTAGTTTTCTCTTACCACCAGATCGGTTAGCGCTCGTTCCCACACTCCGGAGACTGTGAAGGAATTCGCTTTTCCTGGTGACGGGGGGTGGATCGTGTCGGATCAGGTCCGCAAAGAGGCAGCTTATTCGTCCGGATATTGTGCTGGACTGATGTAAGTACAGCATCAGAAAAATAGATGTCAGTCTATTTCATCTATTAGGCCCCAAATTAGAGAGATCTCCTATGAATAATGGGTAGTGGTGATTTTTCGGGAACTTTCTCGCGGAGGTCGTACCGAATCTTTACTTAATCGACGTGATCGAACTGGCCAGGCAAAGGTTCTCTCAACCACCCATCGACGAGGTAACACGTGGAAGCCGGGAAACCCTGTTTGTTTTCTAACGACCTCGATCAGGCATCCAAATTGGATGCCAGATCCAAATTGGAAAGCTCCGGGCCAGAATAACCACTGTCGGACCAGATTTTTTGTGATGGTATGAAGGAATGAGAACAGATCCGTTATGAGCTGACGAGCCGATTTCCCATCAAATACATTGGCTGCGAACACCCGAACAATAATCAGACAACCCATTGTATCGAAAAGGATATTTCTTTTTCTTCCTTTAATGAACTTGCCTCCATCGAACCCTGATTCCAGACAGGATTCTGGGGTTCCTTTGATGCTTTGACTGTCAACGATGGTTGCCGTCGGGTCTGGGTTTCGACTTTTTTTACGTAACTTCTGACATAGCGCAGTATTGACTTTTTCCAACGTTCGATTGTCCGTCCATTTGTTGTAGTAAGAGTTAACCGGTCGGTAAGGGAGAAAGTCTGTTGGGAGGTAGCGCCATGGACAACCGGTTTTATTCAGATAAAAAATCGCATTCAGGATTTCGCGAAGATCGGTCGTTCACGGGCATCCAGTGGTATAGGCTTCGATCTCATCAAAAACAGGCTGGAGAATTTCCCACTCTTCATCAATATAGAAGTGCTCACAGTTATTATACACTAGAAAATCTGGTTTTTTTATCATTAAAAATCAATAAGTTAGTTTTTAGACAGCCTCTCAATCGTTCAAAAGCGGACGACAAAGTTTTATCGGGGTATAGATCAAGCTGGGTGGTACTGGATCAACCGGACTGCACAACCAAAGAGACACGTACTCACAAAAGAACTTTTTTTGGGCCTTCTCACACAGATGTCAGACTATGACCGCACTTAGTGCGATTAAATGAGGTATGGAATTCTTATCAGACTACAATTGAATGTCTCAAGGTCGTGGCTCGGGTAGTAAAACGAAAAGACATTAGCGTTCTGGATAAGGCCAACTTCATTGGTGCTCCGGTGGAAGAAGCCGCTGGTCGGGTTTCATCGAGTACGGAACATGCGGGTGACTATGTGATTCTGGCCCTGTGGACACTATTTGAACGGTACCTTTTCTTGCACTTACAGAAAGAGAGCAAACGCATGCTGCAAGTTTCTACAACGAGTTTTACGCAGGAGACGCAACAAAAGATAGAAAACAAGCTTGAGTATTGGTGCGTTAATGAAGTTTTAGATCTATTCAAGATGATGATTGGTTCAAATTTGATTGGTCAAGCGAAGCAAGTAAAACAATACAAAGATTGGGTTGCCCACAGAAATCCAAAAAAGCCGTCCAAGACTAATGTTCCACTCCAAACGGCTTATGTGGTCTTGTCAACAGTAGTCTGGCAGCTGGAGGCGCATCCGGATGTGCGGGGTGCTGTGCCACGTCGGCCTAACAAGGCGCTCCACCGGACCGCTTCATCTGTTAGCACAATCAAAGCTCAGAAAATCCAACTCGAAAGCTAAAGTCATGGAAAAGGATCACATTATGGAGGAAGCACACATATGATTGATCGTATTATTGCCGATCCAAAAATTCTCGGTGGGAAACCGATTGTACAAGGGACACGGTTGTCTGTGGAGTTTATCTTGGAACTGTTAGCTTCTGACGTTCCTGAAGAGGATATTCTCGAAGATTATCCGCATCTTACGAGAGAAGATATCCATGCCTGTCTAAGATATGCTGCACGTTCCTGTAAGAACGAGGTATATGTGGCACTTGAGCCTGTTTCAGTATGAAGCTCAACCAAGTGATACTTCTGACAGATGAAAATATCTCGCCAAAGGTGGTCGCATGTCTCCGAAACATGGGACTTGATGTGCTGGATGCAAAAGAGCAACTGTGGTATGGAACTGACGATAAAGAACTGATAACCAGGGCATAACATATGATTCAGACTTCGGAACACTGGCAATCAACCAATGGAAACCATGTTATGGGATTCTATACTTGCGATTAAAGAACCTGAAATCCATCAATGTAATCCGGGCCTGTGAATGCCTGTTTCGAAGAAATATCGAAATCCACCCGAATACTATTTGGGTGGTCGAAGACACACGGATACGCATTCGTTATCTCATGGAAGAAAATAAGCCCCCATAGGATGCGGTGAGTGAAGCGAACCGCTCATTAATTTGCGACTGTCATTGTGAAACAAAAGGTATACGCCGAGACATCGATCGTGAGCTATCTCACCGCGAGAACTAGCCGAGATCTGGTGGTTGCGGCGAATCAAAAACTTACTTTCTTCGTTGGAGTTCAATAAATGTCAGCAGCATTCAAGCAAGTCGTTGAAAATATTAGCAATCTTTCTTCAGAGTGAGAAAGCTTTGATAGCTCATTGCCTTATCTCATCACTTGAGGTTCAACATCATGACAATGTAGATCAAGCATGGGCTGAGTTAGCTCAGAAGAGATTTACTGAACTCAAATCAGGTAAAGTAGAAGGTATTTCTTGGAATGAAATAAAAAAAAGAATAAAGCAGCACAATGCATAAAATAATATTCCATCCTGATATAGAGTATGAGGTTGAAGCATCATATGAATGGTATGAGAATCAATCATTTGGTTTAGGTGATGATTCTCCAAACGAACTTGAGGCAGCATATCAAACAATCAGTGAGCTTCCATCAACTTGGCCAGAGTTTCATAAAAATTTCCGGCGTTTCTTGCTCAGTAAATTCCCATTTTCAGCGATTTATCGGTTTGAAGAAGAAACTGCGTATGTTGTAGCTATCATGCACAATAGAAGAAAACTTGGCTACTGGATAAAAAGAACATAACAAGTTTGATAAAAAACTCATGTCTCGTCGATCTGAGGCGAAGCCTTACCAGCACATAGTTTCAGCCTGTTTTCCGGTACAATCCCGACAAGCATTCATAGGTTCCGTCATATTAACCGATCCTTAGGAAAATGCAGGATCAGGCTGACAACTATGTAATAGGCCACCAAAACGTAACATCGCGGAGAACTCTATGCCATTCATCAAGCTGACCGATCTCGATCTCACCGGCAAGCGGGTACTGATCCGCGCCGATCTCAATGTCCCCGTCAAGGACGGCAAGGTGACATCCGATGCCCGTATCACCGCATCCATGCCCACCATCGAGCACTGCGTGAAATCCGGTGCCAAGGTCATGGTGTTCTCCCACCGGGGTCGCCCGGAGGAGGGCGTGGTAGACCAGGAAAACTCCATGCAACCCATCGCCGACGACATGTCCGCCAAGCTCGGCAAGAAGGTGCCCTTGGTCAAGGGTTATCTGGACAAGACCCCGAACATCGCCGAAGGCGAAGTCCTCCTGCTCGAAAACGTGCGCTTCAACAAGGGCGAGAAAAAGGACAACGAGGAGTTGGCTAAAAAATATGCCGCCCTGTGCGATGTCTTTGTTATGGACGCCTTCGGCACCGCCCACCGCGCCCAAGCCTCCACCCACGGGGTCGGCAAGTTCGCCCCGAAAGCCTGCGCCGGCCTGTTGCTCTCCGAGGAGCTGGATGCTCTGTCTAAGGCGCTGGCCGATCCGGCACGGCCCATGGTTGCCATCGTCGGCGGCTCCAAGGTATCGACCAAGCTGACCGTCCTCGAGGCCCTGTCGGAAAAGGTCGATCAGCTCGTGGTCGGCGGCGGCATCGCCAACACCTTCCTCAAGGCGACGGGGAAGAAGGTCGGTAAATCCCTGTGCGAGGACGACCTAGTGGAGACCGCTAAAACCCTGATCGACAAGATGGCCAAACGCAGCGCCAAGATTCCGATCGCCGTGGATGTGGTCTGCGGCAAAAAGTTCGACGAGAATGAGGCCGCGGTCCTCAAAGACGCCGATAAGGTGACCGATGACGACATGATCTTCGACATCGGCCCCAAATCTGCCCAGGAGCTGGCCAACATCATCGCCAAGGCAGGTACCATCGTCTGGAACGGCCCGGTGGGAGTGTTCGAGTTTAACCAGTTCGCTGAGGGGACCAAGAAAGTCTCCATGGCCATCGCCGATGCCTCCGGCTTCAGCCTGGCCGGCGGCGGCGATACCATTGCGGCAATCCAGAAGTACGACATCTATGACAAGGTGTCCTACATCTCCACCGCTGGCGGCGCCTTCCTCGAATATCTCGAAGGCAAAACCCTGCCGGCCGTGGCCATACTGGAGCAACGGGCGAAGGGTTGAGCTGTAGGATGAAGATTTAGCCGCAACTGAACGCGAATAAACGCAAATGTCATGATTTAATTTGCGTTTATTCGCGTTCAGTTGCGGCAAAAAAGAATTCCTAATGGAAGAACCAAACCCGCATAGGGCGGGAAAGCGCAGCGCATCCCGCCAAAAACCTTCCACCGGGTTGCGACCATCCCTGGTCTTACCTGCCCTACAGGCCCCCGGCGGGAGATGAGCTTTTGCGACACCCTCACCGGGATAGGGGATCGAATGGGCTAGAGGCAACAGTCAGGTTCGAGAACATCTTATGAAGATAGAAATAGATGATTTGTTGGTGCCTAAAATCGGTGTGGATGAGGAAGAGGCACTGGAACTGTTGGCTATTGCCTTTTATAAATATAAAGGGATACACGGATTCCTCGCAGGGAAACTGATTGGAAAAACGGAGCTTGAATTTCACTCGCCTGTCGCCGAAAAAGGTGAAACGATTAATTACGATATGGATGACCTGATCAGGGATCTCAAAAACTATAACTTATAGAGCAAAGATTAGCATGGATAAAATAATCGTCAGTGATACTACCGCTATTTTACATTTAACCAAGGGTCTAGATAACTTTAGAGTGGGTTTTCTTTCAGTAGAGTAAGTATTCTATCAGAGAGATCTTCCTCTCGGTGATTAAATCTGAATTCACATTCCTTGATGTATAAAAGGAACGTTTGTCGGGGAACAGAATGAACAGCATTGAACTTTGCAAGCCTCCGTTTGGCATAT
>Ga0209259_1000654_pt1 | contig 10878 bp, 15 predicted proteins | sample WorMetGr2BELIZE1_FD_187417 | JGI IMG/M metagenome (GOLD analysis project Ga0209259, IMG submission 187417) | Marine gutless worms symbiont microbial communities from Max Planck institute for Marine Microbiology, Germany - Inanidrilus... ...
GTAAGACGTTGTCTTTTTCCAAATGTGTTAAAATGTATGAGATTTGTTTAAAACTCTTCATACACCGCTATAATATCGAATTATTGCCGATTATTGGCTAGATATCACTTCGAAAATCACCACTACCCCTGTTGCAACGATATAGCCTGTGGCTGGGGCGTATTGACAGTCAACAAGGAATAAACCCTGACCTCCGAGCCTGTCTGCTAATGGCACAAGATTTTTTTAGGTCTAGATAACTTTAGCATCTGCACCTACATGCTAAGGTTATGTTATGCAAGGAAAAAACAGGTATTTTAGCGTTCACACCTTTCCGAAGACAAATTCAAGATGATTACACGCTCTTTTACGCTTGATTTCCCAGCCTCGAAAATCGCTGAGTTGAGTGATGTAAGCCGCCCTACGATTAACAAGCTACTCTTGAAGTTACGAACTTAGAGTCGCCCAGGTTTGTGACGCTTCATCGCCCTTCTCTGGCGAGGTTGAAGTCGATGAATCCTGTTTTGGTGTGCGCCGTTTCCGTGGGAAGAAGGGTCGTGGAGCAGGCGGTAAAACGATTATCCTCGAGATCCTGGAACGGAAAGGAAAAGTCTACACCGAGATCGCCCCAGATGCCTCCAGAAAGCAGCGACAGGCTGCGATCCGGGGCCAGGTAGCCCTGACAGCATCATCCACCCGGACAGATGGAGAGGCTATGATGGGCTGGTGGACATGGGGTACAAAAAGCATTTCCGGGTGCATCATGGTGAGCATGAGTTTGCCCGTGGTAATTGCCATATCAATGCGATTGAATCATTCTGGTCATATGCCAAACGAAGACTTGCAAAGTTCAATGGTGTTCCCCGACAAACGTTTCATTTACACCTCAAGGAATGTGAGTTTAGATTTCATCACCGAGAGGAAAATCTCTCTGAGAGAATACTAACTCTTCTGCGAGAAAACCCACTCTAAAGTTATCTAGACCCTATACGTTTTATCTTACAAGTGGTTACAGATGGAAGAACCAGTCTCCCCGGACGCTAGTGAATTGAGAACGCTCCCTAGGGTCCAGCCAACTCGATGCTCACCCGGCTCACCTCCAGCAGCTCCGCGACAGGAATCGGCGTGGGAACGCCTTCCCGCAGAGCGGTCACGAAGGCCACGGCACAGGTCCTCTGGCCCTTGTCCTGTCGCCATAGGCGCTGCCGTCGGAAAGACGGCCAGCCGAAGCCGGTAAGAGCTCGGAAGTTGTCCAGCTGCAGCACCCGGCCGGCGGCGAAGATCTCCAGTCGCTCCTTGGGAAAAGTCTTCGAACCGTTCGCGAAATAGTGGATGGTCCCGATGGAGCCGTCCTCGAAGCCAAGTTGCAGGGTAACGGTATCCCCCATCGGGCCGGACATCAGCGAGCGGGAATACTCGCCGATGGGCGCCCCGGTCAGGTAGCGCAGCAGATCGATGAAGTGACAGGCCTCACCCAGGATGCGCCCGCCACCGACCTCCGGGTCCTGGATCCAATGGTCCGACGGGATTGCTCCGGCATTCACCGTCATCACTAGGGCCTTAGGTCCAGCGGCTCCCGCAAGCAACTTCTTCATGGTCCGGACCAGCGGCGAGAAGCGCCGGTTGAAGCCGACCATTAAGTGCAGTGCTTCGCCGCGGTCCGCTGACGCTTCATGTGCCTGTGCGACCCGCGCCAAGTCCTCGAGCGTAAGACACAGCGGCTTCTCCACGAACACATGCTTACCGGCCGCGAGCGCCCGGAGTACGAAACGGGCATGGCTGTCGTGGCGAGTGCCGATGACCACGGCGTCCAGCTCCTCATCGGCAAAGAGCCGATCGGTATCCGTGGTGGTCTTCGCAAAGCCGAACTTACGGCCCGCATGTACACCGCTTACCCCCCCGCTGGAGGCGACCAAGACCAGCCGTGCCCCCGCGGCCTTGAAGGCCGGGATGAGAGTCCTTGTTGCGTAGCTACCGGAGCCCACGAAGCCCACCGCCGGCCGTCGGTCCACGCCCGTTGCAACCGGGGTCGGATTCAGGCGCACGGTGGCTGTCTGCAACGCCTGATCCGACTGTATCTCCGGGTCGGGATACTCCAGCAGAATGCCGAGCGAGGGTTCAGTCCCCGCCACCAGGGCATAGGCCCACTCCGCCTTTTCTAGGGCAAAGCGGTGTGAGATCAGGGGTTTTACGTCCAGGGCGCCACTGGCCATCATGTCCAGAACCGCCTCCAGGTTACGCTGCTCGGTCCAGCGCACGAAGCCGAATGGATAATCCTGCCCATGCTCCTCGTAATTCGGATCGTAGCGGCCCGGCCCGTAGGAACAGGACACCTGGAAGGTCAGCTCCTTCTCGTAGAAATCCGCCCGCGACAGCTCCAGCCCCGTCACCCCTACCAACACGATGTGCCCACGTTTGTGGCACATGAGCGCTGCTTGGTGCACTGGCTCGCTGCTGTGGGTGGCAGCCGTGATGATCACCGCATCCACCCCGCGTCCGCGTGAAAAGGTCTCGGCAGCGGCCAGCGGATCTTCGCCGGCCGCCGGATTTACCACCTCGGCACCGAAGCGCCGCGCCAGGGGCAGCTTTTCCGCATCCAGGTCAATGCCCAGCACCCGACAGCCCTGGGCCCGCAGCAGCTGCACCGTTACCAATCCGATCAGTCCCAGCCCGGTCACCACCACCGCCTCGCCTAGAGTCGGTGCCACCAGTCGGATACCCTGCAACCCAATAGCGCCGAGCACAGTGAAGGCCGCCGTCTCGTCGGAGACCTCTTCGGGCACCTTGGCGCACAAGTTCACCGGCACGCTCACCACCTCGGCGTGCCTGCCGTTGGACACCACCCGATCGCCTACCGCGAACCCCGACACCCCGGCACCCACCTCCAGCACCGTGCCCAGGTTGCAGTACCCGAGCGGCAGCGGTTGGTCCAGCTTGTCGAGTACTGCCTCCACCGTCGGCACCAAGCCGTCGGTCTTGATCTTTTCCAGCACCATCCGCACCTTCTCCGGCTGCTGGCGGGCCTTCTCGATCCAGTCGGCCTTGCCGAACTCCACCAGCATGCGCTCAGTTCCCGCCGAGACCAAGCTGCGGGAGGAGCGGATCAGCAGTTGACCGCGCTTAACGGCGGGGCAGGGGACCTCGGCCACTTCCGTAGCACCTGTTTTTAGCGATTGAAGAATTTGTTTCAATTGCGTAAATTGCGTACAGCCTTTTCCTGTGTTTAATGCACTCTGCGTACCAGGCGTCAAACACGGGACATCATAACCGGAATCGATAGCGTGGATTGCACAACATCAACCAGTCTTTCGCATCTCAGCAATAATCAATATACGCAGGCCCTTTAGCCAAGGCTGGCTGTTGACGTTTGGATATGGCAAAGACTCGCCGAACACTACCTTTCCCTCATCGAGATACGGATTGCTCTCGACGTGTGGATCCGGCTCTACTCCGCAGGTGTGCCCGGCAACGCCACGAAAATCCATCTGCGAAACAATACCGGCACCGGCACCGAGATCCAGAACCTCCATTGAGTTCCGGCTAAGATGCACCAGTATTCGTTTCCGAAACAGTTGGTCATCTCAGTTCCGCTCGACAGATGGATAAAGTTTCAAATCAAGCCAGCGTACAAGGTTTTTCATTTTTGTCTCAGTGATCTCCAATTAATCTGTGGCGCTGATTGACCGCCTTTAGGCGGTAGCAAATCGTTGGGGTCGCGTTAGCGCCCCCGAAGGCCGCTTTGAGCGGCTCGCAAACGAAAGCCCCCGGCTTTTCCGGGAGATTGTTACTCAGCGCCAAGGCTACCCTTCGATTCTCTTGTAGCGACTACTTCAATCTATTTTGTCGCTTCAATCAGCACGAACAAACCAGCCTTCGGGAAAGGCCGTTAGATTAACCCGCGCGGCCAGATTTTACGCGCCAAGTTCAACTACAGTTCCTCGGTGCCGCTGACCTGCCTCGGAAGTCAGCAAATCGCTGTGGGTCAGTACGCTGCGGATGCGTACCTCCGAAAACGCCTCGAACAGCCGCCTTGCCTCCGCCACCGAATAGGCCTTGGTGCCGAGGCTTTCCAGATAGCAGGCATAGATGGTCTTCAAACTGGTGAATGGTCGCAGGCGCAATAACCCATAACGAATCCAGAGCATCACGCCCACCATGCTCCACTTGTGGTAGATCATGATCTTCGCTTCCCCCCCCTTCCCCCCCGCGTTTGAGCACACGCCAGACTTCGCCGATGGTCTTGGGCGTATTCGGACTATGGTACAAAACGCCTCAGGCATAGACGCAATCGAAGGTCTCATCCTCAAAATCCAGGGCCTCGGCGTCACCTACTGCTAGGTGCGAATGCAGCCCGAAAGCCGCCAACCTGCGACGGGTATGCGCCATGGCCCGCTCCGTCAGATCAACCCCCCACAGGGCAGCGTCCGCCTCGGAAAACTTTTGATGATCCGCGCCAAGTCCCACCCCGATCTCCAGCACGTACAAACCCCGCGCCTCCTCAAACTCTGCAAAATCCGGGATGTAGGGTTCCAGGTGGTACCGCATTTCGGCCTAGGCGATATAACCCTGCTTCTCGGTATTCCGAAGATTAAAGAGTCTCGCTGCAGGATGCCTAGTTCCAATAGTCATGAACCAACTGTTTATCGTTCTTCATGTCTATCCCTCGGAATGATCGACAAAGCGTCGGCACCAGATTTCAACGCAAAGCAATGACAGGAGTACATAACTCGCCTCGACCCGTCCCTGTAGGTTTTCCGAAATTAACCGTTGTACCGCGGTCGGATCGAACAGACCTCGACGTTTCAGGCTTGCGGGCGACAGCAGATCGCCCACCAAGTCTCGCAGCTCGTGACGCATCCAACGCCTTATCGGCGCGCCGAAGCCCGTTTTGGGACGATAGATGACGTCTCGGGGGAGAAAGGGCTCCATGGCCTGCTTGAGCACCCATTTGCCGACACTACCCCGCTGCTTATACTGGGTGGGGATGCGCGCCGCGAAATCCACCAGGTCCGGATCGAGAAATGGCACCCGCACTTCCACGCCTACCGCCATGGACATCTTGTCGGTATAGATGAGGTTGTGATCGGCCAGAAAGAACCGCTGTTCCAATGCCAACATCCGTTCCAGCGGTGTGACTTGCGAGGGCAGAGAAGCCAAGAACTCCAGCATCGGCTCGGCCGCATCGACAGCGGTCAATTGAGCCAGGAAACCGGGCGAGTACAGCGCGCGTAGTGACGACTCACTCATCCAGCGGAAGTAATTCACCAGGCGATTATCCCCTTCCAGCCCAGCGCCGTTAACCAACTTGGTGATGCGCCGGGCCCAGGTCTTACGCTGATCCAATCGTGCGGACGCCCTTTCCAGTCCACGCCAGACACCGAATGACAGCCAGTTCCGGTAACGATCCAGTGCGACTGCACGGTGCCGCCGATAACCCGTAAACAAATCATCCCCGGCACCGCCGGATAGCAGAACCTTCATGCCCTGCTCGCGAGCCAATTGGCTGATATAGAGCACGTTCAGGGGCGCTGGGTCGGCAAGCGGTTCATCCAATTGTGCCACCATGTGCTCCAGGTCACCGGCCATGCGACCCGCATCGACGGTTATCACGTCCAGCGGGACGCCCAGATGGCTAGCCACTCGATGGGCATAGGGGAGGTCATCGGTTACTCCATCCTCCGGACCGCCGGAAACCTCAATCGTGAAGCACCGAATACCCGGATCGACCTCGCGGGCAAAGGCCACCACCGCGCTAGAATCCAAACCGCCGGAAAGAAAAGCGCCTACCGGCACATCCGCCACCAGCTGCCTGTGCACCGCGCGGCGCAAATGGCTCGCGGCGCCGTCCAGCGCCGAGGCTTCATTCAAGTCGGGACGAATACCCCGAAACCAGGGCAGCTGATACCATGTCCAGCGCCGCTCGATGCGTCCCCGTCCCGCCCGCATCTCCATCGCTTCGCCCGGCAACAACTTGCGCACGGCCTTGAGCGGCGTGCCCTCGCCCGGACACCACAAAAAGCTGAGATAACGGTGTAATGCCGCAATATCCAGCTCCCGCACTTCTGGCATTAGAAGCAAGAGTGCCTTGATTTCACTGGCGAACGCAACCCCTTGTGCGCAGGCCGCGAAATAGAGCGGCTTTACCCCCAACGCATCCCGTGCGAGCAAAAAGGATCGGCGGCGACGATCCCACACGGCCAAGGCAAAGATACCGTTGAGCCGGGACAACATCGCCTCACCTTGAGCCAGGTAGAGATTGAGCACTACCTCGGAATCGGATTGCCCCTTGAAGACCATCCCTTGGTCCTCCAGCTCCGATCTCAATTGCCGGAAGTTATAGATTTCGCCGTTGAAAACCAGCGCCACTTCCCGATCATCACTCAGCATGGGCTGATGGCCGAGGGGCGAGAGATCTAGAATGGAAAGCCGCACATGGGCAAGTCCGACGCCGAGCGTATGATCCTCGAATGTTCCGGAATCGTCCGGTCCGCGGTGGGCGAGCGCACCCACGGCAGACCGCAGGGCCATGCTATCAAAGTAACCAGAATAACCGATAATACCGCACATCAGTTTCCGGAAATTGCATCCCCGAACCAATTGGTGAACAATTTTCTGTTGGATTCGATAGCGGTCTCGTTATTCGACACCCTAGCCGCATACTCTGCTGCCCACATTCGTTGCGCCTTCCTCAAGCGTGGCTCCATGCGAGAGAATTCCTCAATGACATCTGAGAAACCCTTCTCATCCGACAGACTCCTCACCCATCCTACACCTGCATCCTCAACGTCTTGCCATGGCGTAGTGTCGCTCAGTAACACAGGGACACCAGCGGCAAGGGCCTCGTGGATAACGTGACCAAAATTCTCGCCGCGAGTAGGAAATAGAAAGATGTCGCTCGCCGCGAATACGAAAGGCACTTCAGAATGCGGAACCTCGCCCTTGTATTCAACCGATATATTCTCCGGTAGATCTTGGATAATACTGCGACATTCTTCCCAGTATTTTAGGTCATCTATAACGCCATAGATGTCAAATACAACTTCGCAGCTCACATTTCGCAGCAGTCCCAGTGCATAGTCTAAGTTCTTCTTGCGACTGATTCTGGACAGAAACAGTACCTTCAGTGGCGAACCAACCTTGTTTCGTACAGAGGCATAGTTAACCGGCCTACTTAGGGAATCTATCAGATCCGGCGCGATCCGGATCGTTGCGGCAACAGATCCCATTTCCCTTCGGATATCGCCCCGTTCCAGGTTGCTGGACGCTTGCCACACCAGCTCTCGATACACACCGAGCGCCTTCACTACTTTCATGTAGGGTACATACTTCCACCTATGAAGATCCAAATGTCCAGGCGAAAACTCACCCCGCGTGGCGATGACCACGGGTTTACGAGGAACAAGCCTCAGATGTCTCAGTAGTAACGGTTGTAAGGTGAAGGTCGGATTGAAAAAGCTGTTCAGATAAAGCAGATCATGATGTGTCTCACGCAGCAACACGGCTAACCGGCCCAACCGTTGCCACACCAGTGAAGCATAAAAAACTTGCGCCTTGCCTATCCTATTCCATTTGTCGACTTCCACATCCGAGTACGCCTGCGTCTCCAAGGCATCCCGATCTGATGTAATGATCCGAAAGCCGAATTCGTCTCCTAGGCGTTCAACCATGTTTGATAGGGTACGAACGGGTCCCCCTGACCTATAGCCCGGAAGATAATAGCGTATCGTAGTAAGTATGGTCGGATTCATTGTGCTTTTCCGGTACAGACATGGACACGAGCAGCTCCATGAGTTCTTGAGTACGCAAAAATAGCTCCATTTTCCTATGCAATCATCCGAGACCTGAAAGGTAAGCTAATGCGCCCGAACAAAAGCGCAAACTGGTCCGAGCGGAGACGCAAGGGCAACAGCATGGTTGCGGTTCGAAATACAATCCGTTTTGCGGCATTCGTGGAAAGGGTCATGATATGAAGCTGATCGGTCAACCGGAACCCCCGCACATTGGCGTGCTCACTCAACAACCGCGTCGCATCAGTCATATTGATCAGCCATTGGTGGCGATTCCCAAGCTCGGAATCAAGCATGCGCACGCTGTGGGCACCAGGGGCCGGTCAAAAAATACCCATAGCGACCCGTAGATTGGTTTCGTTAGGCAACGACACAAACACGCGTTCGGTGGCAAGGTCCAGAGCGATCTCGAACAGATTCACGAAACTTGCCGTATGCTCAAGGACATCAAATAGGAAGACCATCTGAGCAGGCTGATAGTCTCGCAGTTCCGACTCAATCGCTTCAGCGTTTTCGATGTACTGAATCCCTTTGTCTGGGGCGCGACTGTAGATATCGGCACCGATATCAATGCCACGATAAGCACACCCTGCAGGCAGTCTAGTCTTTACAATCCCATCGTCACAACCGACATCAAATATATCCTGACAGCCGGGATACCTTGAAACAAGCCAATGTGTCAGCATGGCCGACGAGCGTTGTGTTTGTAACTTTTCTATAAATTGACTGCCATAGTTCTCAATCTCGTTTTCCCATCTTTCATCGATTTTTTTCAGCGCTAATCGCTTCCCAGGAAGCCGGTACCGCCGGTAACAAAAACCGATTGCCTTACATCTTAGCTGCGAAACTGCAAGAATAAATGGACACGAAAAGAAAACGCTACCTCTACGAAATAAGCTAGGATTGCACATCATGCCGATTCATTAAGGATTTTTCCTATTTCTCTGCCAATAGCCCCTACGGCGGCTTCGGTGGAGTACAATATCCATGATATCCGCTGCCCAGTCGAAATATCTTGCAAACCTACTCAGGAGCCCGATTTCTTCGGCCAGTGCCGGTGCGTTGCCGACGGGTATTACGAATACTCTCTCCAAAGTCCCAAAATTCGCGTGACACCCTACCTTATCGGATATTACGACGCTACAACCCGCTTGCAACGCTTCGTTCACCACCAGGTCTCATGTCTCATGTCTCATTTTTATAGGATGGCAACACGGTAGTATCGGCGCTGAGATAGCAATTCGGGAGCTCCATCTGATTAATAAATCCTGTGAAGACCACTGTGATATCTGTGGTTTTTCGAAGCTCGTTTACACGTTCCTGCAACTCGCTTTCCAACTCACCGGAACTGACAAACAAAAAGGCTATACGGTCCCGGAGGTCCGGAGGCACATGCTCTACGGCTTCAAGCAACAGGCCTAGGTCCTTCCTCGGGATCAACTTTCCCAAAAAAGCGATTACCGTCTTCTCTGGGGACAAGCCCAACAAGTTACATGTCTTCTTTCTTCGAGATTCTTTCTCAGCACGAGACAGCTCTGAAAAGCGGTCAGGCGTGCAATAATACGCAGGGATCAAATCCCGGGCTAGCACGCCGTGCCTCACAAGATGTTCCCGGTTCAGTTTTCCGATATAGAACGCCTTGTCGATAGCAGAATAAGGGATCCTATAAACAAGCCACCGAACGAATTACTTTACCCTTCCTCGTTCAAATTCTTCATCCTGGGTTTCCATGCGAATCTAGATTGGAATTCGCAACCAGACAGCGGCCAATAAGGTCACCAAATCGAATTTGTAGGAAAACGAATTCAGTAAGAATTGCTTGTGGCCGTAGTTCTTTTAGAAAGCCGAACACACCTTTCCCAGTGAGGCTACCCTAGGATGTCAACGAAGTACCCTTCTCATTGTTAAGAATGCAGGTAAAGGTATTATTCCAACGCTCAATATGAGCCGTTTCCTCCGTTTCTTTACCCACAGGGCGCTGTTGCTCGCTCGGAATGACGGCTCGATACGCGCCCCAATAATCACTGAAAACGATGGCTTCTTTATAAGCAAATGGTACGCGATCCCAGAGTATCCGACAGGTGTTTTCGGTGCGATCACCGCAGGCAGAGGCGACGATTTCTCGGGTCTCTCTATTCATGGCAATCCAGACCCACACTTTGTCTTTGCTACGAAAGACAAAGGACCGCAACTCATCCACATCCAGCACAGGAATCTTTTTGCACTCAACAGGTTGTAGCGTCTCTTCAAGGGGTGGGAGGTCATTCGCCTGTTCTTTTAACCAGGCGCTCAATGTTCGGCGCGAGATCCCAAACGTCCGTTCAATCCCGCGTATACTGGATCTTTCTTGATAAACGTTTATAATGAGTTCTTTCTTTTCTTCCGTCGCGCGTTCTTTGCGCTCAAGTGCGCCATAGGCACCACAGGCTTTACAGTGATATTGCGAGCTACCGGACGTATTTGTGCTATTTTTAACGAGATCTTCGCTCTGATATTTGCGATAGTGTATACTTTAGTCTCGATAATCATAATTAAAAACTCTTCGGTTCGTTTTATCAATGAACGCAATCGTTCAGACCAAGCGTATTCTTCCGGAAGAGAGGGCTAAAATCTAGAATCAGGCAACGAGAAAAACGCTGGAAATCGGAATGATTACCGATGAATCCATCTACTCTATCACTTCAAAAATCACCATTACCAGAATGCGATAGCGGTAGTCATCCAAAAGAAGCACATCCCAGGCGAATTTTCCCCTAAAACTCGGATCCTCGAAACCATGTACCGAGCAACCACTCGCATACACGACTTCTACTTGTCCGGGAAACATTTGTCCCAATCCCCTGTATATCGGCACCTTGTACTGAATAGGGTGAGTGTCGAAAACCAGCACGCTATTTCCGTTCCGGTTTTTGTTACGCTGCATTATGATGTTTCCCTTGTGCATAATTGACTTATATCTCTATCAGGGCTTAAAGGCTGTCTAAATATTCTATCAGAGAGATCTTCCTCTCGGTGATTAAATCTGAATTCACATTCCTTGATGTATAAAAGGAACGTTTGTCGGGGAACAGAATGAACAGCATTGAACTTTGCAAGCCTCCGTTTGGCATAT
>Ga0209259_1000655_pt1 | contig 10876 bp, 5 predicted proteins | sample WorMetGr2BELIZE1_FD_187417 | JGI IMG/M metagenome (GOLD analysis project Ga0209259, IMG submission 187417) | Marine gutless worms symbiont microbial communities from Max Planck institute for Marine Microbiology, Germany - Inanidrilus... ...
TATATAAAAACTGTCAGCGGCAAAGTTGTAGCGCAATCAATTGCCTTTCGAGTGGTATCAATATATTGGCAGCGGGTTGCTCCATTCCCTTGATATCTGAACGCAAAGGGACCGACTCCATTGGAAGCACGTGCGTTGCACACACTTCGCCTCATAGCGCGGCAGTCGTGAGAGACATCGAACAAAAAGTTTAATTACAACAAGCATGCAGTCGAAAACGGGCTTTCCAAGTAGCCATCAATTAAAGTTCTACGTCGCCCCTAAGTCCCACCTGAAATTGGCGGCGCGCTGTCCTGTCAGAGGATGCTGGCCTTCTTGTTAACAAGTGAACATGTCGTGTCATTAGCATTTCTGTGATTGTTGCGATAATTACACTTGTTGTTACTGTGTACTGTTGTCATTCAGAGATGCTGTTTGCATATTTTATCTCGTGCTGCGATCGTTGGACACAGTGGAGGATGATGTAACAATACCTCATGACGTTAAGTCGACAATGTTGACAAACTTCCACACGTATCTCTTGGACCCAGACTGGAAGTATATGGAAAGTAAAGAAAAGGACAAGATTGTTCTCGAGGATTTTCCTGTGGTTTGTTTTCTTTGTTTGTGCTCTGTTAGGTTTTGGAAGTAGGAATTCCTTATTGGGGTGTGTGATGGTTGGTGGAAATTGGTTTTAACTGCTGCACGCTATGTCTTGAATATCTTGTGAGCCCATCTGTGCTGATGCAGCTTTATTCATAGTGTGCTATGTTGCTGTACTTGCTGCTGCTGCTGTTGCTGTTACTAATGATGGTTTTGTGTGGGTCTGGGAGCTGTAAGTGGACACTGATTGGTTTCCGTTACTAGCTGAGGTGACTAAGCAACTTTACTTTTGATTTTATTAGGTTTTAATTATGGCTGGCCGATGGAATGGCAGGCCATTATATTTTCATCCTGTGGTTTCTTCTTTCTTCTTCTTTTTTCCTCGCCTAATCCCAGCGGTCACAGATTGGATGTCTACCATACTTCTGCAAATGGTGTGGCCTTAGTACGAATTTAGAATGCAGGTCTGAAATGTGCTTCACGTGGCTTTCTGAAAATACAGGATGCAAAAAAATTGCCAAAAATTCGCTATCTGGACACCATCGCACAACTTTGTCGGGCTATATCTTCGCAACTAAGGCATGTATCGACAGTCGGAAAAAACTTGTTAAGCAGCAATATCTCCTCCAGATGTCCTTACAATATGGTGAAATTCGGCCCACTAACGGCTGAGATTGATTGGCGGGTTTGGGGCACCCCATCATATTTTAATGGGTATCACGTCTTGGCAGCGTTACTGCACGGCAGTCAAGTAGTGGGCATCAGCCAAACTTTGCGGCGTTGAACAGAGGGCGCCACCTATGTTCGGCAGGGCGACCATCACGTTGGGCATTGGCCCACATTGTAGTTGAGGACTGAAGTCAAGTTGTCTTTATTTGTTGACTTCATGGCCTTTTGTTTCACCGAAATGCATATTTTACTTTAATGTTGACAAAGAAGGTTCAGCTTCTGGTTCCAGCTGGGGGACTTCTGACCTCAGACCTCTGCTATGTTCTTTCCCAACCATAGAGACAGGTCGACGCCTATGATGGTGAGATGGTGTTAAAGAAGCTGTGAAATGCTTTCTCTTGAGATGCAGATTAGGAACAAATGGTGAAGGAAATCAAGACGTTAACTTGCTGACTCAGCTTCATCTGAAAATGACAGTTAATATGATGTTGTGTATAAATGTTTTGTTGTTGCCGTTGTTGTCATAGTGACAACGGTGTTGACGATGATGTAACGTCTGTGTACTGGCTACCACGTGACTGCTGATAGTGCTGTACTGGTTGCAGATATCTGCGGAGTTCAGAGCTTTACATTCAGACTTCAGGGAAGTGATATCAGACATCACTCGGAGCATGGGCAGCGGCATGCTCGTCTATAATGTGCAGTCTCCTGACTCTGTTGAACAATGGGATGAGGTCTCCGCTTGTTTTACACCTGATTTCTCTCCTTACTGTCTTCTCATTTATTTACCCTTTATTTTGTAGCCAGTTGAGTTTTAATTAACCACCACACCACACCACACCACAACCGTTTTACGGCCTTTTTTCCGGGACCACCCGGGTGAGCCGGTGCCAGAAGAGAACTTCTGGACTTTATGGTAATGGTGTAAGGAAAGATTAACAGAGACAGACACAGACAACATCCAGCTGGGTGCCACTCCATCCGGACTAACCGGTGCCCACCTCCACCATCCCCCATTATAATTAACCAGGATGCTACAAAAGGTTTGGGATGCTAGAATTATGGGGCTGGCTTTCCTAAACAGACAAATTTCATTCTTACATTTCCAGTTGGTGGGTGTGGTAGGAGCACCACTTGATAGTTGATAAAAGCTATAGACATCAAGCCAAGGATGTAAAGTCATATTTTTCCATAAGTGATAACCTGTTTTAGAACCAATTAAAAACCGTTAATCAAATTCTGACTGAGCTGACGTAGCTGGGACTGAAACATGCCATGTGCACCGCGATGAGATACTGGTAATACTTAACACACCATCACTGGTTGACGGCAGATGGTAATGGACAGTAACAGCCGCCATCTGTCCAACATGGTTTGATCACTTCACTTGGTTTGTGATGTACGTCGTCCTAGGCAGAAATGACATACAAAGGGAGGGGAAGGGAGCTAGCTTACCTCCTCCAATATAACTGACGCAAGCGTGCATTGTCCTGCATGGCAGCATCAGCAGAGAAGGGTAGCACTGCTCGTGGCCGTGCATGCGGGAAGGCGGGATGTCAATGCTAGATGCCAAGAGAAGGAAGGCCTAAGATGTCCACTCAATAACTTTCAGGCTGTTGGTTGGAACAAAGACCACCAGTGAAGCGCGGGAATATAATGACTCAGTGAGGCGGCGGCGCTATTCGTTTGATGTCGTCACTGCTTCATCAGTTGACGTCATTCAACCGTGGCTGCAGTGCGTGAGCAGAGAGTACAAGGCGACACATCGTAGTGTAGTACCAGTTGCATATTCGTCGAATAGTTATTTGACATGGTTGCTGAAGTGGTTGCTGCATTGTTCTTGCATGGCCCGTCCTTTCCCCTCTGCCATAGTAAAAACACGCTGACAACGGTGGGCATAATCTCACTTTCCTTTGTGCGCCCATGCATGCCACGCTGAAGGTCATCTCCCGCGCCGGCTGCACGCTGTGCCCAGTCCTTGGTACCTGTACGGCCAATGGAAACAGTCCTTTGTCAGTCACGGGAGTGGTTTTCAGTTACCTGATTACGGAATTTTATAATTGATAATCGATTCAACGATTGAATATCGGTTGACTGGCAATCGATTTACAGCCGTAACTAAAATATTAACTTCAGTATACTGAATTAGTGTCAGGAAATTACGAACGAAAAATTTTGGTGGAGAATGCACTTGAGAAGTGGTCAAATGTTATTTGTGTGCCTAATTACAAGTCTTGGACTAATTAAATCCGCTGTTAATTAGCAACATTATTGATTACTGTTAACAGTTAAAAGGTACCTTTAGTCATCACGTGCAGAAGGTTTACAAGATAAAGTAATTAACGTATTCCACAGAAAAAAAAGATCTATACTGTAAAGGACTAAAATTGCTATACTATTTGCCATGTGGAGCAACTTGTGTCAACATTATTTGAGTGTGAATCCATAACTGATTGATTCTGAACTGTTATGAAATCACACAGTGATGTTGTCCTGTTCGTTGTTGTATATTGTTTGCTAGATTTGTGAGCTTAGTAAAGTTAGTATAGTGTAGTTAATGATATGAGTAAGTATAAGCTGGCGTGTTTAACTAAGTTAATAATCTCTTTCTAAAAGCACAAATTTATGTGAGGCTCTGTGGAGGTAGTGAATGCTCTGATGGCCGAGAGATTATGGAGCAGCGCTGCCTGATGGTCCTTATGGCTCAGCAGTCCCTTTATGCCTTTACAGTAATCCCCTTGCCTCTTCACATGTTTGGAATTTCATAACTTTTTCTTGTAGTGTTCTTCTGCTGAAGGTAAAGTTAAACTGGTGCCATGCTCCTCAGAGGAATTTAGGCATGGTGCTCATCTCCCTCTTGTAAGCCGTGAGCCCGTATCGGTGGATAAACCACTGAAGTCCGTGACGCATGGCCAGTGCAATGCCAGACCTAGCTAGGGTTACATTCCCAACCAAAGGGCATCACCACTGTTTGACCGGCACAAATTTATAGTGCTTGGTGACAGTGGCACATGGGTGTGAACAACTTGCCCAAGGTTGTTACTCGACAGCGCCGCGGCCGGGAATTGAACTAATGACCATCGAGTTGCAAGTCCAACAGCCTAACCACTATATTACCGAGCCACCTTTTCTGCTGTTGCCGACAGATTTCTGGCTTCGTGGTCTGTTTATTAACCGACTTTATCCTATCTTAAGCCTATCTTTGGACCACTTCATTTGTTTTTTTTCACCATAGTGTCTTATTTCAGATCATGCCATGAAATTATGCAGTTGGTAGGCTACAGAAAATCGCAGTTCTAAACAGATATGTTTTTTTTTCGTGTTCTGTTGTAGTACTGCCATTACGTTGCGGGCTTGGTGGGTATTGGACTTTCACGGCTGTTTTCGGTGTCAAAGTTGGAAGATGCAGCAGTTGGTGCTAACACAAAGCTGTCTAACTCGATGGGATTGTTTCTACAGAAAACAAACATCATTAGAGACTACCTTGAAGATGTGCGTCAGGGTCGACATTTTTGGCCACGCCAGGTAATCAGTGTCTAATAAATGAATGGTGTACAGCAAAAAAAGTCTTTTGGAACTTTAGATAAGCCTCAAAATTTTAGCAATAGTCATACAAAATTAAATGCTATTTTCAAGGTTTACTGACGAGTTTGCTGTTATTTTCAGTGAATTACAGTAAATTTGTTTATATGTGCATTTGCTGTTGTATTGTACCATATTGTTCTTAGCGAAAATGTTTTGTACAGTAAAGAATGAATTACATATTTCCATTTACTTCATCTACAGTATGTAATCAGATATTTTGGACTGTACGAATTGTGTCACTGCTATCAAAAATGCATTTCGTCTAGTGATGCATGAATCTTTCTACAACAAATAGTTACGTAGCAACTGCAAGAATCTCAGCTGTTGCAGAAAGACCATGCAGTACTCAGTATCATTTGAACCGTTAGCTTAATTTTTGGGTCACCGTTTGTAAAACGGTTCGCCCTATGGTATTGGACCATTGTCCTGCCTGTCTGTGATGTTGGTGTACTGTGGCCAAACAGTTGGATGGATGAAGATGAAGCTTGGCATGGAGATAGGTCTCCGCCCAGCCACATTGTGTTAGATGGGGACCCAGCTTCCCCTAAAGGGGCACAGACCCCCAATTTTCAGCCCATGTCTGTTGTGGCCAAACGGCTGGATGGAGCAAGATGCCACTTGGTACGGAGGTAGGCCTCGGCCCTGGCGACATTGTGATAGATTGGGACCCGCTCCCCCTAATAAGGTGGGCACAGCACCCTCCAATTGTGGCCCATGTCTATTGTAGTCAAACGGCTGGATACAGATACAGATATTTATTGACACTCTTGCGGCTGAAAGCCGAATAACTTGCTATGAGCAAAAATGTTTAAAAGCGAGAAACGTGACACAGTAAATCTATCGGTACAGATACAGATACATATACGGATATTTATTGACAGTCTGCGGCTTAGAAGCCGAATACTTGATAAAACGAGAAAGAGTTTAAAAACAAGTAAACTACACACACACGCACACAATAAACCTATAGGAAAGAGAAGGGTGCCACTTGGCATGGAGGTAGGCCTCAGCCCAGGCCACATTGTGTTAGGTGGGGACCCAGCTCCCCCCCCCCAATAAAAAGGGGGGCACATCCCAAGTTTTTGCCTATGTCTGTTGTGGGCAAGCGGCTGGATGGATCAAGATGCCACTTGGTACGGAGGTAGGCCTCGGCCCAGGTGACATTGTCTTAGATTGGGACCCCGCTCCCCTAAAAAGGGGGATCTCAGCACCCCTAGTTTGAGCGCATGTCTACTGTGGTAAAACGGCTGGATGGATTAGGATGCCACTTGATATGGAGGTAGGCCTCGGCCCCGGCCACATTATGTTAGATGGGGACCCAGCTCCCCCCACCCACGGAGAGGGGCACAGTAGCCCCTCCTCACTTTTCGGCCTACTTTGCTGTGGAAAGGTCGCCGACCTCAGCTGCTGCTGAGCACTTGTCTGCTGTATGACAGCTGACAACGGTTGCCATGAAATGTTTGTTCCCATGATTTTCAAGTGCTGAAAATGAATTTAAGTATTCAGTGGTATCAGCAACGTTTGTCAGTTGCACTTGGTTGGAATTTGGCAACGATGAATAAACCTAAAAACAGCAAAGTTTGGAGGTAAAGTTATGTAAAACTGGAGAAGCATTGTTACTTTAGTCAAATACTAGCTCAGAATGACATTGACGGTCACGTGAGGTTGTCAGTAATGGCATTATTCAGTGTTCTTTATAGAACTTCCAAATACTGGTCTGTAGTAACTGTGTCTTGCACCATTTCTGAGATGTTTATCGTAAGTGACATTGACCCGTCTTGAGCAGTCCTTGCGTTCAGTTACAACAGCTAAAGTTACAGTACAATGTAGAAAGGCCTTTCTGTTTGTCTCTTTCTGTCCATCAACGCAGAAATGTATTTCATAGTGGAAATTGTTTGAAGTTGGTCTTGCATGGAATTAAAAACGTTTCATAGTATCTTGGTAAAATTTGTGGATTTTTTTAAACCGGTGGTCATGAATTCTGGACCTATGTCACCAACTCTAGTCTTGCATTGGCATTAGATCTACCGCCGCACTGCAGACTGTTAAACATTGACTATAGTTGATTGAGTAGGGTTTAACGTTCCATTAAACACACTATAGGTCATATCGGGAACAGGTTTTTACGGGTCAAATGACCCAACTGACAGTGTCAAAGCACTGAAGGAAGTAGTAGTCCTAAGGATAGTCTTCAATCCCACCAGGTCCACCTCACCATGTTACAATACTACACATGTATGCAATATACAGTAATACAGAAAATACATACATACATACACAAAAATGAATCTAAGCACAGTGAAATGGGCCCAGTGAGACAAAACCCAATCCAGAGACCTGTTAGATCTGTTCATATGTGTGTGCATTGCACTGCGCACAATTGTTGCACACAATATTGCACAGAACAGATCTGATAATTTTCCGTCTTACCCTCCAGACAATCACCATTGCTCCAATGATGTCTATTTGGGGGAAGGGGGGATTGACTATAAACATGACAGTGTGGTGGCATGACTTTGCTAGGTGTGGAGCAAATATGCACAGGAACTGAAGGACCTTGCAGAGCCGGAGAAGAGACATGATGCTGTCACATGCATGAACGAACTCATCATGAACGCACTGGGACACGTTCCCGACGTCATTACGTACCTCTCGCACATCCAGAACCAGTCCGTCTTCAACTTTTGTGCTATTCCACAGGTACTGGCAGTGTTTATTTGTCAATTTATCTTTTGCTTAGTAGTTACCTTCACGAAAAACTGATTATAATGGTATAGAACAAAGACTACTTTTCCAGACCATGCTAATTCGCTGAGTTTTGGAAGTTGGATGCATGCTCGATGCGTATTTTTTGTTGTACACTCTTGTCATTATCAACCAGCTAAATCCTGTCAATTTTTGTATAAATTTCCTATGGTGCATCTATTTTCCTGCCTAGACATGCCTATTCCTTTGCCCCGCCATTGTCTATTCGTCAGTTTTATACGTGTTTTAAACTGTTTTTACAGCACGCCGCAATGCTGGCAGGGTAGTGCAGCAACATTAATTAGATAATGTGGGTGAAGTTCATACCGTCACATGTGCCATTCATTTCTAAATCTAATAGTGAAAACTGCATCAAAATTCATCGAGTTTTGACAAAAATATATAGGCTCCTTTTTATGGCCGACGGTGTAGTTCCATGCTGGAAGGTCCCTGGAAACATTGTATTATGGAACTGAAGAAGTCCTTGAAAAGTCCTTGAATTCCGACGTCACGTGGTGCTCTGCCAGGTGATGGCCGTGGCAACATTGGAGCGCTGTTACAACAACGCGAAAGTGTTCACAGGAGTCGTAAAGATTCGCAAGGGAGAAACAGTTCGCATGATAACAGTGGCGACAAACATTGATGCAGTCAAGGCAATCTTCTCTCACTTTGTGTCCAAAGTAAGTCATACACAGTTCAACACTAACAGTAACAGTTATAACGATGAATTATTAGATAGACTGAAAAGCCGCAACTTAAGGTCGCACTGACCACTTATTTATCACTAATCTACTTTCACTCAACCTTTCACTAACTATGGTGAGTGACTTTGATGTATACCTATATCTGTGGATAAAACAAGCCAAAAAAAGTTGTAATCTGTTATGTTTTGGGCTGTGATGACGTAAGTTCATGCGAAACATGCAAGGTTTTTCAATTTCCTACAAATAATTGGGCAAAATAGTATAATTGAATTCTACACCGTTTCTCAAAAAACACGTCCCACCTTTGTTTGCTATAACTTTGATGCACATGAATGGATTTTGATATTTTTTTGGCAGAAATGTTACCAATGAAGTAGGTAATCAAACGATGCTTTACTATGCCACCTCAAATAACTTGTGCTTCTCCACTACCTGGCAAAATGGGGAAACACGAAAATCACATATTTCACTCAATTGGACTGTGTTACACACACAATGCATCTGTGCGCTGTCTTTCTGAAAGAAAAAATTGTCATCTGTGATGTGTTTAATAGCGTCTAACATTTGTTCAGATAGTAAGATATCCCATTAATATCATTAATACTGTCCATTGACTTTTACTCCCGGCTTGACGAAGAACAACTCCCATCTTTTACACCGCGACTGACACCGTGGCAGACTTGGCTAACACAGATCATGTGGGTAACAAAGAGCAGGATGCTATGCTTCCTTCCTAGGTCCTGTCTGGTGCACCCAGTCGATCGTTTTGACAATGAAGGGTGGTTCAGCTCTGACCAGGTGATATTTTTAACTGTGTTTCGTGTTTTTTGGTGAAAAAGCATGCAACATTTAACTGAAAAGATGCAATTTCCGGGTTTTCTGTTTCCCCAGGTAGTGCAGAAGCACTAGTTAGGTGAGGTGGGAAAATAATGTACATTTTAATTGCCTACTTTCTCAGCAACATTTGTGCCAAAAATTGTCGCAATCGAACTGTGAATGTAAAGATTATAGCAAGTTGTAAAGGTGGGATGTTTTTTAAAGTAATTATGTGAAAATAATTCCTATGCACATGATGATGATCAGGGAGATAATCCCGGGCAGGCAACAGAGGGTTTGACGGTGTCCTCTATAAAATGTGACCGTAGCAGCGTCAAGGTGCCAGTCACGCTGACGTCGGCTTAAGTGATAGACTTGGCTGGGTCCGTTGACTGACGTTGAATGACAGGCGTCAATCAATCGGGCCTAAGCCAGACAGTAGGCCACGCCTAGAAGGGGCGCACTATAAATACCTGACAAGCTGCTCATGCCTACTGACTCCTCCTCACCCTCCAGTCACGCACACATTTGCACACATCATTAACCAGACTCCTCCTCCCCCTGGGTTAGCACAATGGGCCTGCTATAAAATGGCCTCAGCATATGGGTCCAGAGTAGGCTGGACCCCTGCCCGAAGGATACATACATACATACAATACAAGTGGTCTTGTGTCCAGTGTTTGTTGTTGAATAAATTGCCCTATTTTGTTGTGTGTGTGTTTGTCATCGAGATACGAGAGCATGCGTCTGCTGACGACCTGTCGAGTGACTCGTCACAGCGGTGTTTACAGAAGGCGATGGATGTGAGTCTGTCTCCAGTGACGTACGTCTCCCGATCACCGTACACCCCCGTCTACCTCTCAGCCGCCGTCCTACTCATCATCGTCTTCTGGCGTTACTTGCTCGCTTTTCTGCTTCTGTTCATTAACATTGACTTGACTGATTGACTCGAGCCGCAGCGTTCGTTGATCTATTCCGTGTTAGTTAATTCCCTCGACTTTGTCGTTCGACTTCAAGTGCATTTTTATCAGTGGGATTGTAGGACAAGGTGGAAACATTTGCGCCGCTGTGTGGCACTTGACATTTGACAGTTGTAATTTGTTAGGCCACATCACTGTACTACATACGTAGATGAGGCCTGTTGTTATAGATGGAGTAGCGTGGTCTGTCTGTCAGTCTGTCTGTCACGATTGTGAGCCCTGCAAAAACCACTGAACCGATTACGATGCCATTTGGTTGTGGACTTGGGTAGATGGGGTCCACTTCCCCCTGTGAAGGAGCAATTTTGAGGGGAAAGGGGCAGATTTCCATGAGCTGTGCAAAAACGATTGAACCATCGAGATGCCGTTTGGGATGTGGACTCGGGTGGGTCCAAGGAAGCATGAATTAGATGGGGGTGCACATTGGCACAACCTGGCAAATATGATTGAGCCGTTCATGTGCGGCATCGATGTGCCTTGTATTTATGAAAAGCGATGTTTCTTTGGCGCTTAAAAAGTGTGTTATTTGAAAACCAATGATAACTGACGTTTTAGTTTGGAAATCTTGGTTGTGGTTGCAAATCAGCCTGGTGAAGCAGATGTATTCTGCTTATTTTTGACAAACGAACTGAATTTTACCACACGCAGTGAACTGCGTAAGGTTCTGTTTTTGGCGCCGCCAATCTGTGGTTTTTTGTTTGCGTGAAATATTTCCAGACCGCTGAACGGATATGTGCCAAATTCACACAGAAGATGTGTTTGTCCCTTGCTCGGATGAGTGGAGGTCAAAGGTCA
>Ga0209259_1000656_pt1 | contig 10876 bp, 4 predicted proteins | sample WorMetGr2BELIZE1_FD_187417 | JGI IMG/M metagenome (GOLD analysis project Ga0209259, IMG submission 187417) | Marine gutless worms symbiont microbial communities from Max Planck institute for Marine Microbiology, Germany - Inanidrilus... ...
TTGTCATCCCCATGGGGTTGAAGATTAGACTGAATTCGTGTCATCCCCAAGGATGCGACATTTTTGTCAGCCCCATGGGGTTGAAAACGAGGTTGCGTTCGTGTCATCCCCAAGCGTGTGACAATTTTATCAGCCCCAAGGGGTTGAAGACAAGGTTGCACTTATGTCATCTTCAAGGGTGAAACAATTTTGTCATCCCCATGGGGTTAAAGATGAGACTGAATTCGTGTCATCCCCAAGCGTGTGACAATTTTGTCAGCCCCAAGGGGTTGAAGACGAGGTTGAATTCATGTCATCCCCAAGGGTGGGACAATTTTGTCATCCCCATGGGGTTGAAGATGAGACTGAATTCGTGTCATCCCCAAGCGTGTGACATTTTCGTCAGCCCCAAGGGGTTGAAGACGAGGTTGAATTTGTGTCATCCCCAAGGGTGAGACAATTTTTGAGCCCCATGGGGTTGAAGATGAGGCTGAATTCGTGTCTTCCCCAAGCGTGTGACGATTTTGTCAGCCCCAAGGGGTTAAAGATGAGGCTAAATTTGTGCTATCCCCAAGGGTGTGACATTTTCGTTAGCCCCATGGGGTTGATTCCGTTAGGCCCGTGGACTGAAGATGAAGCCATGCTGATTCGTACCTAATGTCTGGTTAGTGGCAACCTTCTTCAGAAGAGACACGCGATAAGTTTACTTATTTATCATCTTTTTACTGTTGGTATGATTGTAGCCACATAAACAAGATGATGTGAATGTGATTTGCGCAATTTTCGGGTAACTATCTAATTTCAGCTATTGAAAACGACTTCTGATGCGTTGTATTTATCTTATAGATAGTGTCTAGTTTATTTTAGTGATGAGCTAGCGTCGGACTTCCCGACGTAGAGTGACCCGACATGTAGCCACCGCCATCTTATAATAGCCATCTGGGTTACTGTGTTGGAATACGTGGCCAGTTGACAAGTACCAGTGAATAGTGTGGTCAGAATATGAACATGTGCTCATAACTAAGTTTAAAAGTACCAGGTGCAGTTTCTTAGTTCATGCATTAATATAATCATGGTAGTATATATTTGTTGTTGTTACGAGTTATTTTGTGATCTTCTGTACTGTATCTTACTTTTAATGTGTGTCAGTAAAATGTATCAAACTTACTAACTGTAGACGCTGTTTTTGTGCTGAGTAAGTGACTACTATGAACAGTAGTCACGTCCGTTCCATAATTTCAATGTTTATGCTTTCCCAAAGGCAAAATCCTCAAGCTATAAAGCTGTGCAAATGGCCTCCTACTCCAACTGTACTAGCCTACTATTCCAAAGGTCTGCTATTCTGAAGGTCGGCTATTCCAAAGGTTAGAGTTAGGGTCAGGGTTAGCTGTAGGGTTAGTAGGTCTAGGGTTAGTAGGGTTTTTGGTTAGTAGGGTTAGGCTTAGCTGCTTAGGGTTAGTTGAGTTAGCGCTAGGTTAGGGTAAGTGGACCACTGGAATACTGGACCCTCTGAATAGTGGACCAGTCACTTCAATATCTGTTGTTCATGGTTAATCTTATGCAATAAATTGAAAAATGGCTAAATTCATGTTGGGTATGACCTAAATTAACACCTGCAACTGAGACTAGCAATGATTTGAATGGTTACTTTTTTACATAAGTTGAAGTAAAATTTTTTAGAATACTGTTGAGAGGTTGGTCCTGTAGGAATTTACTGTATATACATGGAAACACTAAATACTTTTTGTTGTTATACAAAATAATGGGCCTAATACCTTTGTAAATCCTAACTGTGATGCTTAACTCTGACCCAAACCATAAGTCTAGGCTTAAGCTTATTTGGGTGGATAAAAATGCCTTGTTACTGTAGGGACAAGTAAACAGCACCCTAGACTACTGCCTTTATGGCCACTCACTAAGTTGTTTTTTTCAGTACATACTGCTTATGACTCTAGATTTACCTACTGTTATCTCATTAATTCTGTAGATGAATGAAGATATGAAAAAGCAACCATTCTCCAGAGGGAAACTAATGCTGGAGAAAGCACTGGAAGCAAAGGAAGTTGTTAACCAGTGTGACCAAGGACGTGCTAAAGTTGAGTATGTGATACCACAAAGAAGTGTACGAAAAAGGCAGCAATGTCGCCGTTTCCTGGATTTTGAATGTCACTTTACCTCATCTACGCCCAAGAGAAGCAGAAAGGTATAACAACGTGCTTACAGTAATTCCGTTTTGTAGTTTATTAGGTCGACTCCTCCGAGTCAGTTGACCTAATAACATTAGAGGGGGTCTGAAATGTATGTCAGTAGGCATGTCCATGGCATATGTCAACGAAAAAGTTTTTCCAATTTCAATGAAATTTGGTATGTAGATAGGGGTCGATGACTGCTGCACAACGGTATGCCGTGTGACCCGATCCAAGGTCAAAGTCAAAGTCATAGGGCCTCTGAAATTCCGAAAATTGTACTTTTTAAGATCTATCTCCTCCGCCATTTACAATGGGAGCTGACAAATGACCACAGATTCTTAAACTACGGAACAAAAAAACAATAGGTAATTTCATCTGGCCGGATTTTTGATATTTGTCCTACTTTGTGTCACGTGACCTTGAACTTGAAGGGGTCCCTGCGGTTAGTCCGTCCACAAAAAAGTTTTTCCGATTTCAGTGAAATTTAGTATGTAGATAGAGGTCGATGACTGATGCACGACTGTATGCCGTATGCCGTATGACCCTATCCAAGGTCAAGGTCAAGGTCATGGGGCCTCTGAAGTTCCAAAATTTGCACTTTTCAAGGTCCATCTCCTTCGCCATTTACAATTGTATCTGGCAAATGACCACTGTTTCTTAAACTAGGGCACAATATCTACATTTGATCCGGCCAGATTTTTGATATTTGTCCTAGTTTCTGTGTCACGTGACTTTGAACTTGGAGAAAAATTGTCCTGTAAAAATCTAATTACGATTTGAGTGAAAATTGCTACGTAGATAAAGGTTGCTGAGTGATGCTCGATAGAATGTCAGTTGACTCGATCCAAGGATCAAGGTGAAGGCCCCTTTCGAAAATCTGCACTCAAGAGGAGTCGTCCGTCACTCCTGCAGGGGACTAATTTTATTGTATTTTTGCATTCAGTGCTTCGACACTGTTGGTTGGTCGTCAGGAAGAGCATCCGGCCTGTAAAAACTGAGTGATGAGGTGCTGGCATGGTTATCTGTCTGGAGTGAGGTGCAAATGATCTGGATATGGTGCAGCTGATGCCACTGCCACCCCGTCATCTCTTGCTTCATTAAAATCCAGATAGGTTTAACCTTTCTGGTGACAACTTACCCAGGTTGTCCTCGAAAAGAGGCGGTAAAATTTGTGTCCAACTGTCAGTCTGGTTTGTTGTAGTTAGTTAAAGTCCAGGGCAGGAAAATATACAAAGTAGGACCACTTTGGGCCCGAATTGCTTTTAAAACTTGCTGTAAACAATGTTAATGCTTAAATGTAGTAAACCATGTTCCACGTGTGAAGCGTTCCAATTACTTGCGTTGTTTTGGAGGAAGTTGTGTAACATAGTTTTTTTTACATAAACAACATTTTTCAGCAAAGAGGGTAACCGTAAAAACAGAACTTAAACTAGAATGTGGGCCAATGCCCAACGTGATGGCCGTCCTGCTGAATATAGGTGGCGCCCTCTGTTCAACGCCGCAGTGTGGCTGACACCCACTGCTAGAGTGCCGTGCAGTAACGCTGCCAAGACCCGAAACCCATTGAAATTTGCTGGGGTGCCCCAAACTCGCCAACAGATCTCAGCCGCCAATGGGTCGAAGTTAGCCATAATGTGGAAACGTGGAGGAGATATTACTGTTTAACAAGTTTTTTGTCGGATTGTCGATGGGACTGCATGCCTTAGTTGCGAAGATATAGCCCGACAAAGTTGTGCGATGGCGTTCAGATGGCGATTTTTGGCATAATTTTTGCGTTCTGCCTTTCCAGCGAGCCACGTGCAGCACATTTCAGACCTGCATTCTAAATTCGCACTAAGGCCGTACCATGTGTAGAAGTATGGTAGATATCCACTCTGCAACCGCTGAGATTAGGCGAGGAAAGAAAAAAAGAAAGAAGAAGAAACCACAGGCAAAATATAATGTCCGCATCTGCTACACAGGGCGGCCATAATAAGGTCAACATTGCAAATATATGTACGAGGGGCCTGCAGTCACTTTCATGCCTCAGAGCCCGGAGGGACCATGATCCGGCCCTTAGTTAAAGATTCATGGAAGACTAGTTTAAAATAGACTTATGTTTTACATCTGCACTGAGTGCATTTCATAAACACTGTTAGCTGATATAATACTGCAATTTGTTGTCACCGCATGGTGTGCAGTGACTTGTTGTTTACTGGTTTTTTGGTTTCTATGTTTGTTTGTCCGTCACATTGTCAAAGAAATGTACAATGTTTGGCGGCAGACATCTCTTACACAGGTTGTCAGAACTGGACGAAATTTGGCACATTGATAGATCGGGCCTACATCATTTCCAAGATTGGTGAACTTTGATCCAAGGGGTCCCCCTGGGCACCAAGATCCTCAAGTGGGTAAAATTGTAACAGGTTTCGTTTGGTAGAGCACTATGAAATTTGGCACGATCACAGGCATTGGTGTGTAGCAGGTCTTAAGTGATTATGGTCCAGTCTTCCATCCGTGCAGGGGTCAAAATTTTTTGAAAGTGGATATCTGGCACACTTTTTGTCAAAGCGCGACTAAATTTGGCAGCATTAAGGGTCTGACCAATTGACAGTTATTACGCGAATTTTGTGAACTTTGGTCAAGCAGTCCCGCGACCTATGCGGTGACATGCATCAGTCTCTCACTGATGCACTTCTTGTTTTTGGGCGACCGTTTGTAAAACGGTTCGCCCTATGCTATCGGACCGTTGTCGTGTCTATCCTGTCCTGTCTGTCCTTTCCTGCCTGTCTGTGATGTTGGTGTATTGCGGCCAAACAGTTGGACAGATCGAGATGAAACTTGGCGTGCAGGTAGGCCTCTGCCCCAGCCATATTGTGTTAGATGGGGACGCAGCTCCCCCTCCCCCAAAGGGGCACAGCCCCCAATGTCCGTTGTGCCCAAACGGCTGGATGGATTAAGATGCCACTTAGTATGGAGGTAAACCTCGGCCCAGGCGACGTTGTGTTAGATGGAAACCCAGCTCCCCCTGCAAAAAGGGCACAGCAGCCCCCCCCACCTCTTTTTGGCCCATGTCTATTGTGGCCACGGTCACCCATCTCAGCTACTGCTGAGCTCTTGTTTTCTGTTGCGATATTGTTGATAGTTCTTCATTAGTAGTTGCAATCCAGCTAATGAGGAAAAGCTATTCAATGGTTAAGAAGCTATTATTGTTTATCCCTTCGTATTTCATACTTGACGTAACTGCTCCTTGTGTTTCTGCAATCAATATCATAATGATCAAAGCATAGTGTCAAAATCAATACTAAATGCAATTTAATTTTGTTTACATTATAGCACAATCCAGATGGCATTGAAGAGATCACTGTCAACAACACAGACCTGTTCAGCTGTTGGTCAGCCAGTAGTAGCCCAACAGATTTAAGCCCGATAAAGTCTGCAATCAGTGGAGACATCACTGTCGTCAGTCCTGATGTGGCAGATAAAGTTGAGGCTGAGGTCTGCACAGCAGAAGAAGCGGCTGATGCAGCAACTGGTCTAGCAGAAATCCCAACCACTGATGCAGTGGCTACCATGGAAGTTGTAGAGAATGCTGTAGTTGGCGGAGAGATGAGTGTCGGCAGCTCAGATCTGGCAGGTCAAAGTGAGTCTGAGGTCCACATAGCAGAAGGAATGACTGATGCAGCAACTAGTCCAGCAGAAATCCCAACCATTGGTGCAGTGGCTGCCACGGAAGCTGTAGAGGATGCTGTAGTTTGTGTTGCTGTGGCTGGTAGAGAGATCAATGTCGGCAGTTCAGATCTGTCAGTTCCACTTAAGTCTGAGGTCTGCATAGCAGAAGGAATGAGTGATGTAGCAACTGGTCCAGCAGAAATCCCAACCATTGGTGCAGTGGCTGCCACGGAAGCTGTAGAGGATGCTGTAGTTGGCGGAGAGATGAGTGTCAGCAGCTCAGATCTGGCAGGTCAAAGTGAGTCTGAGGTCCACATAGCAGAAGGAATGACTGATGCAGCAACTGGTCCAGCAGAAATCCCAACCACTGGTGCAGTTGCTACCACGGAAGCTGTAGAGAATGCTGTAGTTGGTGGAGAGATGAGTGTCGGCAGTCCTGATCTGGCAGGTCAACTTGTGGCTGAGGTCTGCACAGAACAAGGAGTGACTCTTGCACTCAGTGGAACCAAGCGACACAATCGCTACTCAAAACGGCAGATCGATACTGACGTGCATAATGCTGATGGTCGCTTGTCCAGTTTTTGTCTTGATGACTCCAGTGGTCTGAAGATGAGGTGCAGGTCTTCACAAAAGAAATCAGTTATGTCATCCGCTGAATCTTCAACATGCCCAACTGTTAGCATAAGTAGTGCAAGAGTAACACGTGGAGCTATTGCAAAATCTCTTCTGAGCAACCAAACTCCAAAGAAACCAATTCAGTTCAAAGGTTCACCAGTTAAACGAGCTTGTGATGGAAAGGTGCTTTATCTGCCAACAAAAGTTAAACGTCCACTCAACTCAAAATCCAGACCATCACTAGGTAGTACATCATCGCTGGAAGCAGGGTGCAGTTCAGCTAACAAGGCTGGAGTTGGAAAGACCACTAAGCAGCCACGTGTACATGAAGTCATTTTCTCCCTAAGTAAAAAGGAGAAACAGCAGTCAAAAAGGCATTCGTCGGAGGATCCACATGTCACTGATTTACCAAACAAAAAGAATAAAGTTAGAGGCAGCGTTGTCAACAATGCAACACTTTTGCAGGAACGACGTCAGTTACTAAAAGGTAGATATGCAGGAATGGATGAGTCAGGGGATGATGAAGATGATGACTATGTTCCGAAACAAGGCAGCCGATCAGTTTCGCTGAAACCTCAACCGACCAGAAAGAAGACAGGTAAGAAAGGCAGAGTGATGCTTCTAAAAAAGCAGCAAGACACACCTGAAGACAGACCTGCTGAAACAGATGATGAATCAGACATTGGAAGCCATTCATCTGATTCATATGAAGACATGACTGACTGCTCTTCAGTGTCGGATATAGAACCTGATAGTGACAACAATACTGAAGTACAGACAGAAGACAATAGTCAAGTTAGTCATGAGTCAAAAAGTCAAATACAGGAAGATTGGTTTGTTCCACGTGGACTGCATCAGCAGTTTACATTTCAGGATTGTCCTCAGAGGCACTTGGTAGATGCCGATGAAGTTTTCGATCCTATGACATTCTATAGTTTGTTCCTTGATGACGACATTATTACGATGATGGTGACCGAAACAAACCGTTATGCTGCAAGAACTGCTGAAACCAAACAGTTACAAGCCCAGTCAAGAATGAGAGTTTGGAGTGATACCAATCCCACAGAAATGCGTCAATTCTGCGGGCTGTTGCTGTGGATGGGCTTGGTTAGGATGCCAACCATTGATTGCTATTGGAGGAAGTCATCACTGTACCGAAACAACATTGCAGGCAACACAATGACAAGAAACCGTTTTCAGTTGATGCTGGCCAATTGGCACTTTGCAGACAATGAAGAAGCTGCTGGGGACAGGACTCACAAGGTAAATGCTTTGATGAAGGCCCTGATCACGAAGTTTGCTAATGCACGAAATCCAGCAGAAGACATTGTAATTGATGAAACGATGATTGCCTTTCGTGGCCGACTGCAGTTCCGCCAATACTTGCCCGGGAAGGCTCACAAATATGGCGTGAAGATTTTCAAACTCTGCGACAAAACTGGATACACCTATAATATGACCATATACAAAGGGAAGAATGACAGAACCTTCAGCATGCCGACCGAAATTGTCTTGAATCTCAGCCAGCCCTATCTAACTGATGGGCGTACGTTGGTTACAGACAACTTTTATACCAGTGTTGAGCTTGCCACTAAGTTGTTGCAGTCACGCACTCATCTAGTTGGCACTGTGAGGTCAAACCGCAAAAGTCTACCACGAGCAGTAACTGCAGCTCACCTCAAGAAAGGCGAAGTAATCGCACGCCAAAACAACGATGGTGTTCATGTTTTGAAATGGCGTGACAGAAGGGATGTAATGGTGCTATCCACGAAACATGGTGGAAACCTGGTGAATACTGGGAAGAAGAACAGAAAACAGGAAATCATCCAGAAGCCTGAAGCTGTGCTCTACTACAATTCCATCAAACAAGGAATTGACGTTTCTGACCAGATGTCATCGTATCACTCTCCTCTGAGGAAATCCATAAGATGGTTTCATAAGGTGGCCATGGAGTTTCTCCTGGGCACTGCAGTCGTTAATGCCTGGCTGTTGTACAATGAACATTGCCGTTCCGTTGGACTGGAAAGCAGACAATTGCAGATGGCGGGATTTCGTGAGTTCCTTGCGATGAGTCTACTGAATGCATCTGGTGGGTCAGACAGAAGGAGTGTCGTGGAGTCCAATCCTGTGACAAGCACGGCGACACATTTCCTGCAGGTACAAATTTCTTATGCAGTTGCAGAATTTTATTACAAGACAGAAGGTGAATACCGGGAGTATTTGTCAGTAGGTCTGATATTTTTCTTTGTCCATGCATGCTTTGCAGTCATTGGAATTTGCACATATTTGTAATATATTGAAACACAGACCTTTAACAGCACTGTGTCGACATGATGTTGTTCATGGACATTTTAGTGGGATGCTTTATTGCTCAGTATATGAACATTTTAGTCTATAGTCATTTTTATAACTACCGGATTAAACCAGTGTAAAATTAGCGCGTTTGAAAAAATACTGAAATGCAGGGCCGTACCCAAGGAGGTATAAAGAGATTAATACCCCCAATTGCCATGCATTCTACCTGAAAGGGATAGGACAGCAAGTGTGGAAAGTTCTCAACTGGGTCAATATATAATTTGAGTGACGCCTGCTCCACCCCGAATGAAATCACTGCTGAAATGGTTGACTCCTTGGGTATCCAGTATTCAGTATTCACATAACTGTAGAGTTTGTGATGTTTACATGACTGTGTGCAGCAAACCAATGAAAAGGAGGAGGGCAAAAGGGTCGACAGGAGAAAGCGGCGTTACTGCATTGGATGCTACGACGAACTGGTGCAGAAACATGGACGATCTGTGGCAAAGTTGAAGGCCCGACGTGTCACCACTCAGTGCCGTCAGTGCCCGGATAAACCGCACATGTGTTTCTCATGCTTTCCGAAGTTTCATTCCTACTGAACAGTGAAAAACGGATGGTTGCTAGATTTACAGCACCACTACTTCCTAATTAGGAACTAGGTGTAATGACAGTCGTGTCTGATAACTATGAGAAACAGTATTGAATGCATGAGTAATACGCAGAGAAAGAGAGTTGCTGGTTTTGGAACTGTGTTTGACATGTTCTGCCATTAACTTACTGATGTTGGCATTCTGATTCACAACTCATATTGTGACTGGCGATTTTGCTTATTGTTTGCAGAATGGTACATCATAATGCAGGTTTTAGCACAAGTTTTACTTCTTTTTGCAGTACGTTGCTGGTATGATAGTTATAGAAGTTCTGTTTACATAAGATGTAGGACTAATAGTAACCTTTCATAAAGCCAACAAAAGCTCAGCAGTTGATGAGATGGGCGACCGTTTGGCCACAACAGACATGGGCTAAAAAGTGGGGGGGGGCTGCTGTGCCTCTTTCTGTGGGGGGAGAGCTTGGGTCCCTATCCAACACAATGTGATCGGGGCCGAGGCCTACATCGGTACCAAGTGGCATCTTGATCCATCCAGCCATTTGGCGACAACAGACATGGGCCGAAAATCGGGGGTTGAGCCCCTTTGGGTGGGGAAGGATCTGGGTCCTCATCTAACACAGTGTGCGGTCCCTACCTAACACAGTGTGCCCTGGGTTGAGGTCTATACCTCCGTACCAAGTGGCAAGCTTGATCCATCTAGCCGTTTGGTCACAACAGAAATGGGCCGAAAATTGGGGCTGTGCCTTTTTTGGAGGGTAGGTGGGTCCCCATCTAACATAATGTGCCCTGGGCCTAGGTTTACCTCCATACCCAGTGGCTCCTTGATCCATCCAACCGTTTGGCCACAATACACCAACGTCACAGACAGGCAGGACAGGACAGATATAGGATAAGGCGAACCATTTTACAAACGGTCGCCCGAAAAATATTTCATGGTGAGTCTTCCTAGTGAATTATGATCCGTGGTTTCTCTGGTTTTACAGACTACCAGTACACACAAGTAAACATTTTTGTCATTCCAGTTAGTCACTTCACAATGTGAGTTTGCACATATCTTACAAGACAGTCAACACAAATTGATGACTTTCGCACGGATTCCTCAACAAAGTTAAACTCAAAGTACTGATGAAACTAAATGTTGTGCATATACTGAGGTTCACAGTATTTGCTAAAATAGTGTAGTATGAATGGGTTATAACACTTGTATTCACAGTATACCAAAAATAGCAAAAATACGGCACATAGTGATTTTGCACCCCATGGGGTTGCACGGCACAGCAAGAATGGTTAGTGCGTCATCCCCATGGGGCTGCATGGCAGCCAACGTGTTAACTTATCGTTATCGTGTCCCCATTATGGAGACACGGAGTAAGGCCACGAGGGACCTGGCCCTGTCCGACGACGTTATTCCCTCAGCCGAGTTTCCGGCCCGGATGGGTGAGAGCACCCCAGCGTCTGGAGATCTGGGGTACATAGGGGCGGCTGGAATTGTAGGGGACAGTCGCCCCTCCAGCACTAGACCACCAACCGAGGT
>Ga0209259_1000658_pt1 | contig 10862 bp, 6 predicted proteins | sample WorMetGr2BELIZE1_FD_187417 | JGI IMG/M metagenome (GOLD analysis project Ga0209259, IMG submission 187417) | Marine gutless worms symbiont microbial communities from Max Planck institute for Marine Microbiology, Germany - Inanidrilus... ...
TCATATCCTCGTAACGGGTGAAGCTAAAGACTTCAAACTTGGTGCGTAGGTTAATCATCTGACCTCGATCACGTGCAGTTTTTTCTAGGTTCTACTAAAGACGGATAGGAAGTAGCCTAGTTTCAGAGCTTTTCAAATACAAGTCGTCTACATTTGTGCAGAACTTTACCAGATTTCAACTGGCACGCCCGCGTCGCGCGGTCCCTCAGCGATAGCTGGGCTTCTTGTGATAATCTTTATTCATCGAAACACAATCAGTAGTGTTATAACACAATCCAATTGAGCGAAATATGTGATTTTCGTGTTTGCGCGTTTTGCCAGGTAGTGCAGAAGCACAAGTTATTTGAGGTGGCATATATAAAGCATCTTTTGATTGTTTACTTTATCGGTAACATTTTTGCCAAAAATATCAAAATCCATTTATGTGCGTCAAAGTTATAGCAAGCCAAAGGTGGGACGTTTTTTGAGACACGGTGTATATCTCTGGACGTTTTTCAGCGCTATCTAAAGAGTTACTTATTCGCATGTTGCTAACTTTGAGCGACGCCATAGCGCACTAGAGACTCTGTGACTGTTCGCGCTTTGTCACTGTTACTGTCCTTGTCATCGCAGAATATACTACAGCGACTCATGTTTCTAAATGCATCAGTCAAGCGCCTGTTCACTCTGTCACTGACATGGCAAGGGAGCTCAGCTATATACAGGTAGGGTACGTGAAAACGTGTTACTTATTTTGTAATCTTTGATTATTAGACTGTATCTGTATTCCAAGCTCGTCTTTTTACAGCGCACCGCAATGCTCGCATTGCAAGCGCTGCACTAGCAATGGCAATTCCGTCCGTCCGTCCGTCCGTCTGCCCGTCTGTCCGTCTGTCACACGATGGTATTGTGTCAAAACGACTGCACGTAGCACGGTGCAGTTAAAAGCTCCGTCGTAAGCTATGCCCAGCGTTACATCCCTTGGCAACTTAATAGCCACCTGTGTGGCTTATTTGCTTTTCTTTTTTACTTTTCTTTTTGTTTTTTTCTCTTCCAGAAACGGTGAATAAAGTTGAGGGAGCCCGGAGAGGGTTAAAACGGCCTGGAGAACGCAGATTCGGGGGGTTAAGATCGGTCGTTGACCGCGGTGGCACGGTCCGTCGGTGGTCTCGTGTTTGCGGCGGCAGCTGTTTGCGTCACGCGGTGGGTCGTCGACGACGATGAAAGCCGACGACCGAGCGCCGAGTGGCGCGCACACCGCGGGACCTTGCAGCTTCCTCGTCGTCGCAGTCCGCGCTTCCGAGCACCGCGCATCTCGAGTAATTGTCGGCGGCGCGACGGGCCGCCGCCGCGTCCGTTTAGCTCCCGTACGCGCATTCCTGGCGGCCGCCGCGATAAATGGTGGCGCATAAAAATCACGATTACTGCGACGCAGCGTGTGCGCGTGTATAAACAAATTAGAGCGCTTTGATGTCACGAGTCGCAAGGAGACTGCGTGCGGTGCATTCGCTGACAGACCGTAGCGTATCAAGCTGTCTAATGTCGTCTCATCATTCACAACACTGTACGGAATTTCATTTTAAAAATTTAAACGTTTACACTTCATTAGCTGTTAAATAAATCGTGCATTGCGTCTTTGTGTATTGCTAAACGTTAAGGAGGTTATGTTTTCGTCGTTGTTTGTATGTCTGTCAGCAACTTTGCGCAAAAAATCGAACGGAGTTGCATGAAATTTTCAGGGAAGGTTGGCAATGGGCCAATGAACAAATGATTAAATTAAAAATTTCGGTGGCGATCTAGAACCGATTCGCCAGATGGTGGGACTGATATCGCGACACTGGTAAGGCGTGCCTTGGCGGAGGCATACACTGTTCCAATGCTTTTAGTTGAAAATAGAAAGGCTAAATTTGAAAGCAAATTTCTAAGTTGTAATAGTCTGTCAGGCTACATTACTTTGAAATATGTGTGAACTAATATTAACGTTTTCAATTATTTAATAAGTTAATTTATGTACTTAGTTAAGTTATTTTTTGTTTTCTTTTCTTCGCTACCGGTTTTTTTCCGGCGAATAAAAATTATCAATATATATGTCGGAGAATAGACTTTCAATACCTTACTGTTCCAGTTCGCACAGTACCGTCGGAAAGCAATGACGTCATCTGATGTAAGCCTTGTATATTGTATATTCACAATATACTAACTGCAGAATACAGAAATAAAGTAAAGAAAGTAAAACAGTACATCGACCGTTTATTCAGGAAACTATTTAAGACTAACAACATGAATACTGTCAGACAATATCAGCAATTTTTTAAACTTCGTCTTGCCTAGTGTCACAGTTGTTAACAGAGCTGCTAAATTTAAGTCACAATTTATTGCAAATTGTAATAACTTGTTGCTACTGTAATTCCACTGGTGTGTGTTCTTTTTGTCAGTTAAGTTATATTTTTTCTTTGGTTGTGTGTCTAGTCTAATATTTCTTTGTCTATCACTTGCTGATGAATACACGATTATCAGTGCAGGACAGACAATATACTGCAATATCAAGTTACAGGAGTTCATGCAATCCAAAGTAATTCAACAAATTCTGACAATTTTCAATCTTCTGGATAAAGTTATCCTTTATAGTCTTTAGCATTTCATTCGAAGAAAAGATCGTTCTCAGAGGCGATTCTACCAACTTTCCCAAAATAACCTTAATTAAACAGTAAAAAGAATTTAAAGCTTTTAAGAGAATATTTAAACGTCCGGCTTTGCTGACTCGATGCAAGTTGCAAGCGGCGCCTGTCAGACCAAACCAACTGATTTGCAATGTGAATGCGCCTAACCGTCCACACCCACCATCGCCATTTACTATTATGTCTCTCTAACGTGCATCATTGTCCGCGACTTACCACTTTGGCACTGTGTTTGACATAACCTAATTAGTCATTTACGTATGGTGCAGGTTGGCCGCACACGTGCGATGTTCAGAGCGGTAAGTTAATAAGACTTAAGCAGGAAAAATACAAACCATAAAACAATAAATAGCGTCGTTGTCAATACACATGAACTGAAATTATGTTCTTAGATCTTGTCGTCGGTCGTTTCTTAATGAAATCTCTTCAAAACAAGTAATGTAAAATCTGATAGTTATGTCTCATTGAGTTCTATTATAGTTTGACTTATTGAACACTCTTATTGAACAGCGTAGGCCTATATACAGGGCTAGAATTTGGTCGTTTAATCTCTTTCTTGTGATAATGTTTTCTGCAAATTTACGTAAGCTGTCGCTTGTTGCCTCTGTTTATTGTCTGTCTGTTTCATGTCTTTTTCTCCTGTCTCGATTACGATGAAAAAAGTTGTCAAATAAGTTACATATTCCATTCCTGCACGGTGAATGCAGTGACTATATATAAGTGCTCGCATTATAGCGCGCATGATAACTGCGCAACAACATTTCGTACTTATGCGTGTCATCTTGTCGGCCTACAAAATAAATAAGGAAGCTCTATATTTATTCTAAGGATAACCGGTCACTGTAGTCAAATTATTTACATACGTGCACAATGGTAATGCGGTGATATACTGGTTTTACTGAGGCGAATTGGCGGCAAGCGAAGCAAGACAATCGATGCTTATTATGCGCATCCGTCGGTCACGCGTAGTTGAAGACGCCGTGTAATTCACGTCGTATATATACGTGATGCCGGTTTCGCTGGCAGCCGATATGCAGATGTGAGCGGGACAATTGGATGTCATAAACTGCAGCGTTAGCGGCAATGAACTGTCGGGCTTTGACCTGTGATAGCCGCGTGTACCTTACAGCGAACTGGGAGATCAATGCGAAGCGATGTGTACGGCGCCATTGTTCATCGCAGAATTATCTGCTCGTGATCTACTGCACTCGCAAGATGCAAGTTACGTCAGCCGGCGATGCGATGTGGCTTATTGACTGCGCCGATTGTAAACTGAGCTTCGCTGATTTGTCGTGAAAGCCAATCGCAAGATCATGCTCCCAGAAATAGCATTCATTTTCGTTCAGCGTTGTATATCGGTTTATTGGTGCCTTGCTTAGGCCTGCATTGTGCGCACTATAGGCCTATCATATTGAGTTCATTTGCAAATTTTATGTGTTCTTTCAACATCTGAAGATACGACCAAGCATTATCACATTATATAGTTTTGCATGCACCATGACCTAACTAAGGTCTAACTTAGGCCTAACTTGTATAATTTTTAGTATGTTTCGTTAAGATGTTTTGCACTTCAGTTCTATTTATTATGGCCGCCCACAGTAATAGGCAGGCTATTATATTTTGCAGCTGTTGTTTCTTTCTTCTTCCTTCTTCTTTCTTCTTTTTTTCCTTGCCTATTCTCAGCGGTCGGAGATTGGATGTCTACAGTAGTTATCTGCTCGTGATCTGGCCTTAGTGCGAATTTAGAATGCAGATCTGAAATGTGCTGCACGCGTCTCGCTGAAATACATAGGGTGATAGCTGACGTAATTTCTTCATATCAGCTGTTTTTCCGCCATTTTGTGGGGCAAGCTGTGCGAAATGTTTGTTATTCTGACGTCAGTAGACGTCACTTTCTCAATAAGATCGCGATAGTACGGACATTTTCTTAAACCAACTGATTCATTTTTATTCGAATAACGCGACAAATCTTCACCATTTAACTACACACAGTACGAAGTGTTGACCTACAAAATGGCGATCGCATTGCGACCACAGATATGTGACGTCACTTCACCCTATGTACACAGGACGCAAAAATTACGCAAAAAACTCCATCTGCGCACCATCGCACGAAGTTGTCTAACTATATCTTCGCAAATAAGGCACGTATCGACAATCGAAAAACACTTGTTGAACAGCAATATCTCCACATGTCCTCACAATATGGTGAACTTCGGCCGACTAACGGCTGAGATTGGTTGACGAGTTTGGGGCAGCACAGCAAATATCAACGGGTTTCGCGTCTTGGCTTCGTACCGACGTCGCTGAACGGAGGTCAACCAAACTTTGCACGATGTTGTAACAACTGCTCAGCAGTAGCTGAGCTGGGCGACCGTTTGGCCACAACAGACATGGGCCGAAAATTGGAGGGCTGTGTCCCTTTGGGGGGAGCTAGGTCCCCATCTAACACAATGTCGCCTGGGCCGACGCCAATTCGTACCGAGTGGCGTTGGAGGTCAACCAAACTTTTCACGATGTTTGGCCGTTTTCTGCCTGCTACACTATATTGTATTTTGGGGGCTCTTGCCCTAACGGAATTCTGCCAGGTGCAAAATGCACTTTGCGTCCAAGTCTTGCGTTCTCCTATATTGGCAGCGTTACTGCACCGCACTCGAGCAGTAGGCGTCAGCCAAACTTTGCGGTGTGGTACAAGGAATGGAATGACGGAACTTTCGCTCCTCATTTTCAACAGAGGGCGCCACCTATATTTCGATAGCGGCCATCATGTTATCGTTTGAAGAAGCATTTATCTACAATAATCATTATTGCTATGTATACTGTTCTTCGTTATAGTCGCGTATACAAATATTTAGGTAGAAACAGTGTCAGTCAGTTAATCTCAAACTAATTACCCGCTTGTTGCGAAGCACTACATATATTATTTGAGTAGAAAGTACCGGATTTCATTCTTAGCTAAAACGTTTCAGTTGTCGCTGTTTTAATAAGATTAACAGCATGTTAAGTTCGTATGAAGATTTATAAAGTTAGACACCTGACGCTAACGTAATTATAAAATTTTCACTGGCGACTAACTATACGTCGGTGGTCAGCTGAAGATGTCACGTGTCGTGTTAGAGTCTATAGATAAGTTCATTAGGCGACCAACACGACTTGATTACTGTTCCCCTGACACGGCTACAATCGACCTCCTGTTTACTGACACTGACAAGAACTTCTTTGTGAAAGTACTTTTTAAAAAACTAGTAGCACACACTTATACTTTAATGCCAGTGTGATGCTACAGTCCGTTAGGTTCTATTTCAACTCATTGTCGCCATTTCGGTGTCGTGTTCTCGCTCTATCCAGAGTCGGTGAAGCCATTATTTTCAGCTTCTGATTTTCTGCTAAGTCCACGGTAAAGTTCTATTGTCCATATCTCCCCAGTTGCGAATGAAAATGTAACAAAACGTGTAATTTTAAGACAACAAAACAATTTTTATGTCCCGGACCGAACGCCGGGCGGAAAGCTCCCCATATTTCACCCCTCCTGTACCCATCCTGGCGACGGTCCTATATATTAAACGCTTTTTGCCACAGTACACAGTCAATACCATCGCTTTACTGGTGATTTACTGACAAACTTTATCGACCACTCAATGGTATGATTTAAACAAGTAGCTCAGCTATAGCAGAGAGACCGCGCTACGCTTGCTCAACTCCGTGCTGTACTAATTAACTAACACAATTTTTTACCGGTTTGCGATTCGAAGTTGAGCAAGCGTCGCGCGGTCTCTCTGCTATAGCTGAGCTACTTGTTATTCTTGACTATTGTACTGGTTTTGCTACCTTATACGTATAAGGCGTTGCTGGCGGAAATGTGTCGAATCGGCGATTTCAAAGGGGTGGGTCACTTCAAGGCTAAATTTTAGGTTAAAGGGTTACATTTCGCGCTGAAGTCTATGGACCGTTAGATATGGAAATGATTGTACTATAACTGTGCTGTTGAAAGGTTTCTGTCAAAGAAAATTTGTAGCAGACTTCATTCAACTGAAGTTGAGTTTTATTCAAAAAAGGAAAAGTTCTCTTTTTGAGCCACCCTTTGGGAGACTTAGAGGTAACGTACGCACTTCATCTATAGCTCGTTGGAAAGCCCGTGTATGACTTCCTATTCGTCATAATTGAACTTTTCGCTAGCTCTTACTGCTGAGACTTTACAGGCGGAAATCTGTCGACGTGCGCGATTTTTGAAGGGGGTGGGTCACTTTGGTCGCCCATTTTAGGTGGAAGGGGACGTCGACCACCAACCACTGTTGGGTGGCAGAAAACTAGAAGGATTTCCTTTTCGTGTGGTATAAAAATATCGCGAGTAGGTTATTTGGATTAGTCAATATAAGCACGCGTGTGACAGACGGACGGACAGAATTACAACTCCCAAGACCGCGCTAGCATAGCTGCGTCGCGCGGTAAAAACATAAAAAGAGAGAAAAAGAAATTTCAACATACCACAAAACTTTACTAAATCTTAACTACAGACTACAGTAAACATACGCTACAAACATTAGACATAAGCTATTGGCTGCAGCATCTGTAGAGCATCAATCTGCCTAGTACAATCTGTTAAAGTTCTGCTGGAGTAAATCCATCGTTGTGTAATATACACGTACACGTTAATGGACGGCACAGCTTAACGGTTCAGTCGTTACGTAAAGCCGCAGCTCGCAGCCTAATAGCCGGGTGTCGGGCGCGCGCACCTTGTCGAGATGGTGACGTCGAAAACGTCCCAAGACTGTACTGGGGACTAGTGCTGATGCTGGCATTGTGACAATTGGTAAGCGACGTGGCCGGTGTCACTAAGGTAGGTGGTATCGCTTCCCCATTAGTAAGTAAGTAAGTGTTCTTCTAAGGCGCCGCATATCAAAGTGACAGAGCGCCAACATAGAGTCCTTAGAGACGATGCACAGTATGGGTTGTATAGAAACATAAGTCATTTTAATTTTATAGATGGAGCTCAATTCGTCAAGAACAAAAACATAAGAGAAGTCGGATAGATATTTTAATCCAATTCAGCCAGTGTGATAATTTTGTTGTAAAATCTGTGACGAGTATGTACTCATAATAGACCTAACGTATAAATTAACTAGAATGTGGGCCAACGCCCAACGTGATGGCCGCCCTGCGGAATACAGGTGGCGCCCTCTGTACAACGCCGCAAAGTTTGGCTGACGCCTACTACTACAGTGCCGTGAAGTAACGCTGCCAACATGCGAAACCGGTTGAAATTAGCTGGGGTGCCCCAAAGTCGCCAATAGATCTTAGCCGCTAGTGGGCCGAAGTTCACCATATTACGAGGACCTCTGAAGGATGTATTGATGTTTAACAAGTTTTTTTTCCGATTGTCAATATGTGCCTTAGTTGCGAAGATATGGTCCAACAAAGTTGTGCGATGGTGCCGAGATGGCGATTTTTTGCATCCTGTATTTACAGCGAGCCGCGTGCAGCACGTTTCAGACCTGCATTCTAAATTCGCACTAAGGCCACACCATGTGTGGAAGTATGGTAAACATCCAATCTTCGACGGCTGAGATTAGGCGAGGAAAAAAGAAGAAAGAAAGAAGAAACCACAGGGCAAAAATATAATGTCCGCATCTGCTACGCAGGGCGGCCATAACTAGCAAATAGCAAAATGTATAAATTAACTAGCAAAAGATACATCAGTCTGATCACAGTACAACAAGTTGCTACAATTTGCAATGAATTCTGACTCAAATATGACAACTTATTGACAACTGTGACACTAGGCAAATGAAAGTTATTATTCTGCTGACCTTGTCTGACAGTATCCATGTTGTCAGTCTTGAATAATTTCATGAATAGGCGATCGAGTTTTGATCATTTTGTACTTATGTCTTTATGTAAATCTTTATTCGCCAGCATGTGGTAGCATTAAAAAAAGAATTTTTTTAATGATACTATGTTATTAGCATGACAACCTATAACATTCTCCTACTGTGAGATGAATCCATATTAGCTTTCTTGAAAATTTTATATTCTTTTTGTAAATTTATAGTAAAATTTGACGTTGTTATTGTATTTTACCACAGTTTTGTCCTATTTGGGCGACCGTTTGTAAAACGGTTCGCCCTATGCTATCATGGACCGTTGTTTGTCCTGTCTGTCTGTCCTGTCCTGTCTGGGACGTTGGTGTATTGTGGCCAAACGGTTGGATGGATCAAGATGTAACTAGATGCTGTGCAGTAATGCTGCCAAGACGCGAAACCAGTTGAAATTTGCAGGGGTACCCTAAACTTGTAAACGGATCTCAGCCGCTAGTAGGCCGAAGTTCACCATATTCTGGGGGACATATGGAGGACATATTGCTGCTTAACAAGTATTTTTCCGATTGTCGATACGTGCCTCAGTTGCGAAGATATAGCCCGACAAAGTTGTGCGATGGTGCCCAGATGGCGATTTTTGGCGACTTTTTTTGCGTCCTGTGTTTTCAGCGAGCCGTGTGCAGCAGGTTTCAGACCTGCATCTTAAATTCGCACTAAGGCCACACCATGTGTGGAAGTATGGCAGACATCCAATCTGCGGCGGCTGAGATTAGGCGAGGTAAAAAAAGAAAGAAGAAGAAGAAGAACAAACCACAGCATGAAAATATAATGGTCTGCCCTATTCCATGGGGCGACCATAACAATTGGCATGCAGGTAGGCCTCGGCCCTAGCCACATTGTGTTAGATGGGACCCTCTAAAGGGCAGAGCTCACCAATTTTCGGCCCATATCTGTTGTGGCCAAATGGCTGGATGGATCAAGATGCCACTTGGTTCGAAGGTAGACCTCGGCCCAGTTGACTGTTTTAGATGGAGACCCAGCTCCCCTCTCCAAAAAGGGGGCTGAGCCCCCAATTTTCGGCCCATGTTTGTTGTGGCCAAACGGCTGGATGGATCAAGATGACACTCGGCACGAAGATGGGCCTCGGTCCAGGCCACATTGTGCTAGATGGGGACCCAGCTCCCCTCCTAAAATGGGACAGAGACCCCAATTTACGGCCCATATCGATAGTGCCCAAATGGCTGGAAGGATCAAGATGTCACTTGGTAAGGAGGTAGGCCTCTGTCCAGGTGACATTGTCTTAGATGGGGACCCAGTTCCCCTCCTAAAAGGGGACAGAGACCCCAATTTACGGCCCATATCTATAGTGGCCAAATGGCTGGATGGATCAAGATGTTACTTGGTAAGGAGGTAGGCCTCTGTCCAGGTGACATTGTCTTAGATGGGGACCCAGTTCCCCCTCCCCTAAACGGGCATAGGGGAGGGAGAGCTGGATCCCCATCTAAGACAAAGTCGCATGGGCCGAGGCCTTCCTCTGTACCAAGTGGCATCTTGATCCATCCAGCCGTTTGTCCATAATAGACATGGGCCAAAAATTGGGGGCTCTGCCTCCCAATTTTCGGCCAATGTTCGTTGTGGCCAAACGGCTGGGTGGACTAAGATGCCACTTGATATGGCGGTAGGCCTGGGCCCAGGCGACTTTGTGTTTGATGGGGACCTAGCTCCCCCAGAAAAAAAGGGCACAGCCCCCACCCAAGTTTTGGCCCATGTCTATTGTGGCCAAACGGCTGGATGGATCAAGATGCCACTTGGTTTGGAGGTAAACCTCTGCTCAGGCGACGTTGTGTTAGACGGGATTGCAGCTCCCCTCTAAAAAAAGGGGTACATCGCCCAGTTTTCGGCCCATGTGTATTGAAGGATAAATGAAGACGCCACTTGGTACGGAAGTATAGACCTCGGCCCAGGCCACATTGTGTTAGACGGGGACCCAGCTCTTCCCCCGCGAAAGGGGCACACAGCTCCCCTCTTTTCGGCCCATGTCTATTGTGGCCACGGTCGCCCATCTCAGCTACTGTTGAGCTCTTGTTCTATCTAGCCTAATATATTGCAGCTCATTTACAGTTACTGTATTTTACTACATTGTTAACGTGCGTGTGTCCCGTTTTTATTTTACATTGCTAAGTACTGATTGCTGATTAATAGACACTGTATCTCGTTGGTTCTCAACCTTTTTTTGCCCCGTGCACCCTTTTCGTCATCGGAGCAATGATGATTGTCTGCAGGGTAAGACGGAAAATTATCAGGTCTGTTCTGTGCAATATTGTGTGCAACAATTGTGCACAGTGCAATGCACGCACATGAACAGACCTAACAGTTCTCTGGATTGGGT
>Ga0209259_1000659_pt1 | contig 10856 bp, 5 predicted proteins | sample WorMetGr2BELIZE1_FD_187417 | JGI IMG/M metagenome (GOLD analysis project Ga0209259, IMG submission 187417) | Marine gutless worms symbiont microbial communities from Max Planck institute for Marine Microbiology, Germany - Inanidrilus... ...
ACAGTCAGCAGCAATGTTGACCACATCCACCGTCGAGGTCTGTATTCAGCACCTAGGCCGAGTAAAAGAAATGGTTTTTGCCACGCGACGCAGCTATGCTAGCACGGTCTTGGGAGTCGTAATTCTGTCCGTCTGTCACACGCGTGCTTTGGGACTAATCGAAAGAACCTATCGGAGATATTTTATACCACATGAAAGGGCAATCCTTCTGGTCAAATGTGATTTTTCGTACAGTTGTGCAGCAACTGACAAGATTTCAACTGACTTAAGGCGTCACGCGGTCCCTCTGCGATAGATGAGCTACTTGTTTGGCCTACTTTCAGAAATTGCAAGATATAGCAAGATACTGGTCAAAAATTGCATAATTTGTTCACCCCACGTGTATTTGGCGCCCCTATTGGGGTAACTCCATTGTAATTTCGAAGGATGTTTGGCGGAGAAAACTAGAGTCCAAGAGCTACCATCCAGGACTGTGTGCTTGACGACTGGTGCAGACATCTTAACACACACACACACACAGACAGATGGACAAATACCAAGCTCTATGTTGCACTTGGCATAGATCTGCAACGGTGACGTGTGATACATAGGGAAAACATAAAAACCTACACCTGAAAGTAAAAACTTTTTACTTTTACTCTTTGGTAAAACCTGTGGTATTTACTTAAGAAGGTTAATAACTGGGTATTTACATGATGAGTACTTACCCGGTATCTGATGCAGGTATTTACATCGGTGTTTTTACATTTTCCCTAAGCAAAACATTGCGCGGTCAGTGCTGTCACTGACAAAGAATAGTTAATTACCTGCAGAAAATCCAGACCAGTCCCATACCGTAAAGTCCAGTAGGTAAAAACCTATGCTAAAAAGTAGAAAACTAGAGTAAAACCCGATGTAAACCTGCAACAAATCTCCAGGTTTGACATAAATACCTGGTATATACCTGCAAAATTCGAGCGAAAGATAAACAGGTTTTACCTTTTTACATATCCCTAGTGATACAAATAGTTACCTCAGATTTTTACATTTTCTCTAGTGATACAAACATATAATCTCTTACAATTAAGAACAACATAAACCAAAGAACATGTTATTGTTATAAGTCTATGTAACAGCAGAACATAAATTCCTAACCGTCACTATACGATGCCAATATACACATATGATGTGACTAGATCTGCAAAATGCAACGGATAAAAATTCACTGCACACAGAGCAAGCAACAATTTACAGTATTGGAAACCGGACAGCAGTAACGTCACACGACAATGGAATACACTGCACGCTGCACAATAACAAACCGAAAAGAATGAACAAATATGACTAATGAACACAGACAAAAATATAATAGAGCAGCTGCATAAATCAAGAGTACTAGCAACAAGCAAGGAATAAAAAAAACTGCAAAATGCAGTTTACTTTTGCAGCTAAAGCTACCTGACAGGTTGCTGTACAAAGTGCACATCGCACGACAGAGGTCAGGCTGGCAAAAACGTCGGGAATTTAAACTATGCTGCATGACAACAGCACTCGTTAGACACAGAGCTAGTCCCTTTGTAACGCTGTCAGTGAACACAGTGCGGAACGAATCAGGTCAGTTGTCCAACGGGTAACAGTGAACGGACGAGAACAGATCAGCCGTAACAATGCTGTAGCACGCTGCCGTGTGCTTCCGGCTACAGCAGAAACTTGCCAATGAGCAAACCCAACAGCAGCGTGACGACGGCCAGCAGCAGGATCGTCAGGAGCAGCGCTGGGTTTCTGAACACGCTCGTCACGTCCGACGTGTCTGAGCGATCGTCCGTCGACACGGCGTCACCTCTGTTCAGTCCTCGACGCATCCGAACTCCTTCGCTCTAGCACGACAGACACCCAAACATGCACTTTGACTTACATGTTTCATTTGCTTCATCAACGCAGCGTTAGCATTTGGTGTTCTCTTTTGGCCCGGGAAAGAAAATGTCCTCCAGCAATAGTTTAACCCTGGCTGCCAATGCTACTGTGAACAGTAGTGTAACACACACAACATACACAACCGTTTTACAGTCATTATAAAGGTCAATCTGTTAGCCGGCATCCTCAGATAAGAATTGGATAATTTCTTTGGAGCAAAGTTTTACTGCCTGCATACCCTTGATGAACGACAACTAGCACGTTCACAGTAGGAAGAAGATGCTAAAGTTCTTGTCAGTGGCGTTATCTACATCATCTCCATACGGCAAATGATGCCACACCGTTGCGAAAAATAACTATTTTCTTTTTCATGCAGTGTCTAATTTGATCTCCTTATATGTCTGCGTAAACACTTTATGTTTTATATCTGTGGCAAATAAACATATCCTTGACTGTCAGACAACACCTGATCATGATCTACGACCTCATAGACATGAAATGGCAATGGAAATATGGACCTGCTGACATGGGCATAAAATTAGTCTGCTTAGCAATAAGTGGTAAGAAAAGCAGTAGATGCAACTGATCAGGGTGACCACTTTCCAGACCATATCAAATTCTCCGACTTTTCCAGTGGGGATACCAACATTAAGTAGGCACCTGGGTAATGGCGCCAAACCCAGGTACCCGTTCTGGGCACTAAGTTCCAGAGATAAATACGCTTATCTATTAAAATATAGAGAAATCATAGAACTAAGAATACATTAATTATTTAGAGCCAGTCATGTTCTATAATTGTGGTATTGCCGTAGCAAAAAGGCAAACAAAGCTAAAACCCCAATTTCATTATTCACCGTGTTTGTCCTTGCAGGCCTGCAAAAACTGATTATGGTTTCCTGACTTTTCCCCATTTTCCCTCACCACTTTAAAATTCCCCGACTTTTCCAGGTTTTTCCAGGTGAGTGCTCACTCTGTGACGATGAAAGTGGAGGCAACAGTCAACATCATCAACCATTTTGACATGACTGAGCACATTTTGACTCCAGAGTTTGATGATACTGGCGTTGATAATGTTGAACTCGATGTGATTTCAGATTGTATTTGTACATTATGAAGTCTCAATGTCAATGTATAAAATAAAATGCTAACGCACAATAGTATAATAAAACAGTAATTAATAATAATTGTGTAATATAAATTAGAAATAATGAGTTATTAATAATTACATCTATATTATTTTTAATTTCACAAGTGAGGTCGGTGTTGGTGACAGTGACGGGTGGCGGTGACGGTGACCAGTGTCAGTGATGGTGACGTTTTGCAATACTGGTAAGAGATCGTTCTTTCGGTCGTAAGACCTTCCATAACTAAGGACTTGATACGCTGACCTGGAGTCAAAATGGCGTCCAGCAGTCAGGCGATGTTTGCCAGCCAACAGGAATTGTGACCAGTCATGTGGCCCAGTTGCGGCAACTTTTGTTTATATGTGGCTTTGGGTGGCAGAGAGAGCGACAAAATGAGGGTTTTCTTGGGCATCATAAAGCCTCGCACCACCACTGGCCATAACACATGACACTGTCATGAAGCAGTGACTGCATTTTCACTCAGAGACTGAGGTACATCAGTCAACCTTAAGCTTAGCATCTTCTTCACGATGCTGACTCAGCTCAGTCTTGATATCTTCTGAAGTCTTCCCATCACCTTTCATCTGCACACAATTCCACAGCAACCTACTGTCAAGCTAACAATCTTCAGGCACTGTCAAATTCCCCAGCATTTCCCCAGCTGCAGCACTCCTGCCCATGTTGAATACCTACTCAAGCATATATTACTGTCAGTGTTGACAATAAATATCAGTACAAAAAATGTCCACAATGACTTAATAAGCAGCAAAATCCTTAAAACAGGCGAAACAAGGTGGCCCGAGTCTATTAAACATTGGCGAAGCCCAAAACTTGAAGTTACAGCAACAGACAGTTTTTCCCGACAAGAGTTTTTCCTGACACTTCCATGATTTTGGTCAATTCCTTGACATTCCCTAACAGCTGTCAAATTCCCTGACATTTGAAGGTTTTCCTGACAAGAGATCACTCTGTACTCACAACTTCAACTTCTGTCTGTTAACAAGTATCGTAATAATAGATAAAACTTCATGTTAGCTTAAAACTAGAGTAACCATTATTGTCTTTAGACTCATCATACTGCCATCACTATTGGAAAGAGTTCAAATTAACACAACTTCAGCCAGCAATGAAAGCCACGCAATTAATGTTGATATCCAATGGTAGTTTGAAGTCATTTCAGGCTATTGTCAAATGTGGTCAAATTACTAGATTAACAGTCTCACATTGCAATATGTATCATAAACAAATACATAAGACCCAAACAAAAAAAAAACAAAAAAACAGACCTTCAAGGACATCACAATCACGACTTTTTGCACAATTTTCACAATTTTACTGCTGGCACCAACATTCACACTTCAGTGGTGGAAACATTCTGATGCTCGAAAGGTAACCATGTGCCTGGAAGGAAGTAATGGCAGTCTACTGCTAGGTCTGCGACTGACATCATCTACGGGCTATCTGCCTAGCAAACTGGAGACCAGCACTGGCCCTCATAGTCGTTGAAGTAAAGTAACAAGGTAAGTAAGGAAGTTTTATTGGTTTTTTGCAGCCTCAAGGCTAGATTCGTTACATACAAATGCAGACGATGTACAAATGCAAATAAATAAAATGGCATACAGTTATACATTTATGAATAATATAAGCAGCAGCTAATCCACAATATTCCGCACCTCACGCTTGGCCCTAGCGGTTGAATACGCATGTGTTATAAGTGCAGTTGTATTGTACAGTATCGACACAAAATAGATGTAAAACATACAATGCAGGTCCCAACATGATGCAATCGTCACAAATTCTTACCACCACCACACCACACCGCATAATTAATGAATGACCAGCATCATTTTGTTCTAATATTTGAACAGGACAAACAGCAAAATGCCGCAGTCTTTTAGAAACAGAAGGACCATGTTCACGTGGGAGGGGGTGCTGGAGGCAGTTCCCATGAAGGCAAAACTGTAAAGGTATGGGATTACCTTTATCTTACCTTCAGTTTTATATGACACTGTCTAAAAGCTGGCAAAGTACAAAAACCAGGCCCAACCAACAGATCAATTAATCAGCATGTTATCTTCAAAATGGCCTGGCAACAAGTCCATCATTGTGACGGCAGCCTCTTGTTTACAAAAGAAACATCACACGACATTGGTGCTATCGAGTACAGTGGTAATAAGAAAATGAACCTTGTTGGCAGCGTTCTGTGACTTCTGCTGGCTCAGTGACTGCACAAACACAGTTCTGCAGAAGTTAAAACGAATTACACGGCGAAAAAGTTTGATGTTTTTTTGTTTGTTTGTCCATCATGCTTCTGTACGGTAATGTTTATGACAACAGTATCTCCATTAAGCCATCTGAATTCGGAAATGGTTTCAATCTTGTTTGACAGGGGAAGGTTTGTAGTTGTGCACCCACATTCAATTTTGTTTCTGTGCCACTAGGTGGCACCGATGCAGAATGCTGAACTTGAAAATATGGTCATTATGTTTTTTGCCTCTCAGAGGTAACACAATGCACCGATCAACCTGAACATCCATGCAGATGAGCATGCCATACATCCACTCCTTAAGCCAAATTTCACCACAATCGGTGAAGGGGTAGGTATGGCAGCCCCAAAATTCACAAGGATCAGCTGTCGCTGACAAACCCACACAACACGCTGCATCGCGGCAAACGTGCTGCAAACAAGTAACGTGGATGCTCAGTGTGATAAACTTGCGACCGAGCTAAGTTCACAACACTTCATGTCAAAAGTCGCCAGTTTTCAGCTACCGTACCTGCATTTAGCATACCCCACCTGCATTTGGTGCCTCCATTGGGGTGAGGGTGACCCCGTTTGAGTTTTGCATCAGAAAACTAGAGTCCCTAGGTTATCATGTGGTGTTGTTTGTGTGATTCTATGCTTAGCCGTTTCAGTACAACACAGACTTGTGACAGACGGACAGACACACGACGACAGCTAATACCCGCACCAGCTAGCGTCGCATGGGTAAAAATTGATCAAATCTGCAGTTTCTCAACCCATGGGGTGGCATGATGCACCAATCGTCATAAAATCTGATGGGAAGTGCACACCATAGATTCACTCTTCCATCACAAATTTCCCTCTGATAGAGGTGAAGGGGCGGCGTTGTGAGCCCATAAATAGTCGAAATTTGGTCAAATTTGCAGTTTTTGGCCCAGCAAAGGTGACAATGCATCAATCAAAATCAAATCTGGCAGAGAAGAGACTACCACAGGAAAAGTCTTCCTTGCCAAATTTTTCCGACTGGTGAAGGGATGTCGGTGTGCCTTCAGTGCTTTAACACTGTTGGTTGGGCATCAGGAAGAGCATCCGGCCCATAAAAAATTGAGTGGTGAGGTGCTGGCATGATTATCTGTCTGCAGCGAGGTCCAAGTGATTTGCAAATGGTCCAGCTGATGCCACTGCCAACCCATCATCTCTTGCTTCATTAAAATCCAGATTGGTTTAACCTTTCTGATGGTGGCTTACCCAGGTTGTCCTGGAAAAGAGGCCACTAAATGGGTGTCTGTCTGTCTGGTGAAGGGATGTGGGTATGGCAGCCCAAAAAATTTAGGATGTGTAGATATTGATGTAGATGCCAGTTTTGCAATGACTGCATTGCTTATGATTTCTAGTTAGCAAAGTACTTTAACAACCACTTTTTGAAATGAAATACATTTCATGTTTCAAAAAAATAAGTCTATACATGAAACTGAAGAAAGACAAGTATGACGTTTACAAAGCCTACCTGAAGCATCTCTGGATCGATGTCGAAAATACACTTCAACTTTGACTCCATCAGCTGCTCTGGTGGCGTGTCCTTCCACTACAACACACAATCTCAGCACTATCACTTCACCATTACCACTGCTCTACTGTAACTTTCTGCTTGCTTGCTCAGCTCGGGTATGAAAAGGAAATGGCAATTACAATGCATGACTGAAATTAGAATTCGATTAGCCATAATGACATTTTAATCAGTAGTGGATGGTAACTAAGACAAGTATAGTCTGTATATTTTTATAACCATAAAACTAAACTATACCTCTACTGTGTTATAATTTAAAATCATACACAATGAATGTCCTACCTGATCTTAAGATATAAATTACAGAAACATGAATAGTGCTGGGTTGGTTTTAAAACAGAAATCGAGATATGGGGGGAAACGAACCGAAACCTAGATTCTGATGGGGGTTCAAGTCAATTTTGAGGCCGCAGTCCGCACTAGGCTAACTTGAAGATGTGGCGCACAGTCTGAATTATGCGGTTTTTAAACTGTTCCTAATTTTGCCAGTAGTTCCAGTAGGCCAGCAAAACTGCAGTATCAACAAATGAAAATTAAGTCTCTTTTTAAGTTAGAATACATGTAATTTAAGTCCACAATAAATTATAACAGCAGCTGGGGACAGCACTTCTTGACACCATTCGCATGCACATGCAGAGTGTGAAGGAGTTTCCGTCAAAGTATATCAACTCCATTTTAGCGTTTTCACACACTAGGATACTCCTGCATTGCGGTGATATGCAAATACCGAAACTGAAAAAAATGAACCGAGTACTTGAGATTAAAAACTGAATAGAACCAAAGTTGAAAAATCGAAACCGACCCAGCCCTAAACATGAACTGACATTTATGTTTTTATATTAAACTGAATGTGGCAATCTACACAGAACATGCACTTCCGATTTTGACAGCTTGCACTAGTAAACACAACACCGCCCATGGCGCCGAGTAGTAGAAAGATCTTCAAAGCAATATAGTCTAAAATTACTGTGGAAGAACTGAACAAATGACTACATTGTAAGGCAGATCTGGAAGAAAAATTCAAATGCATAGTGTCACGAACAAATAAATGTACATACGAGCGATTCCTGAATTTCAGTAACTCCATCAGGAACAACAAGAGTCTGAACAAGGAATTTGTGTCGATTCTTCTCATTTGGATCATAGTGGAATGGTTGCAACATTACTGCAATATACAATGCAATCTACCATCTAAGCAGCTGAGCACCAGCATTTCACTATTACACAGTACAAATTATAACAATCTTATACTACTAGTAAACTGACAAACAATTAACAATTCTGGCATGCAACTGCAAAGTTCAAATCAGGTCTTACACAACATGAGATGCATAGGAAGTACAGTGGTACAGAGGGACATTTACGTAATTCAGTAAGACCTGTACCCCAAAAAATTTACAATAAACAGTGCAGTATCAGACAATAGCCAGTAACAAGAACAACCTGCCACATGAGTAACAGCGCCTGGTTCAATAAGCCCATTGTTTGGTCGTACACAATACTGCTTTGGCGCTGTTGTTTTGACTTTAAAACATATGCGCTTCTTTGTCGGATTACTGAGTTTCAGATCGGCAGTAACAACTTCTGTGAATGGACCTACACAAAACAACAACGTTCACCAGTACAATATCATACAATATGTTCTCATCATCATCTACAGATTTATAGTGTGCCTACTGCAGGATGAAAACAAGTGCATTCCAGTAGCTTTAGCCGCCCGCCTGGCGCAGCCGGCATATGGCTATCTGTTTTTGCCCAGTACTTCTTTCTTTATTGGTCACTTTAGGCCCTAAATTTCTAGACAATGGATCTCAGCCGTCTGTTAATGGATCGCCATGAAATCTGCACACAAGTTTGGTGTGGGGTCAAGCCTGTAAACCTACCTGCAAAAATTTTTTTAGCCCATCCCTAAAAAATATGGCAGGAAAAACCTGCCGAACTTTCACCAACCCACCGTCAATTGGAAGTGCGTAACTTTGAAACGGCTCAACATATCGACAATCAAAAACCAGATGTTTCATCTATGATAAATGTGCTAAAAACAGTACCAAACTTCGGGGCATCACCCCACAGGGTTTCGATGCAAGCTAGCGAGAAAATTAATAAACTATAAATGATACGCAAAAAATGCGTATTTTGTCAAATAGCGTAAAATTTTCTGCTGGTCGGCCCCTACTTCTAGCGTATAATTTTTGGGCCACAATGGTCCCTACCTATGGCACTTATGGTTTGGGAGCTGTGGCCTAGCGATTGAAAATATGCCGCCCCACTTTTTGGCCCATGTCTATTATGGCCAAACGGCTGGATGGATCAGGATATCACTTGGTACGGAGTTATGCCTTGGTCCAAGCAACATTGTGTTAGATGGGGACCCACCTCCCCACGGAAAGAGGCACAGCAGCCTTCCCCACTTTTCGGCCCACTGCTCTGGCCTGCAACCCTGCAGGCTCGCACTTTACCCGAAAATAACCTGTTTTCTCGACTACGCAGTGTGCGGCGGGCAGCTCTCGTGTCAATCCTACTGGAATTGCCATCCATCTAGTTGACTCTGATAAGTTACTGCTATTCTATCAATGTCAGGTGCAGCATTGATAGTTTTAGGAACATGAGTGTATAGAAGAATTACACAGAATTAAAAGGTTGTTGGAACACTCCTTGTTGTAAAATTGTATACAAATTCTGAAATTCTGCAGAAACTATCAACTTTTAACAATGTTCACCACTGAAACCCATGGCACGCATACAATTTGCATGACAGGATGGTTAGACAACCAAGATGTTTGGTGATAAGACATTTTGACGACACAGCTCTGACAAGTGGCCAGTGCTGAAAATGTGTAATTAATATACATGTGGTAGTAAGAAGAAGTGGAAACCAGGACGCCATATTCAACAAACAAACAAACACCTGATTAACTGGCTCTTTTCCAGGACAACCTGGACAAGCGTCACCAGAAAGGTAAAATCTAGAATGGTTTTACCTTTCTAAAAATTAGGGGGCTGCTGCGCCCCTTTCTGTTGGCAGAGCTGGGTCCCCATTTAACACAATGTCGCTTGGGCTGAGGCTTAGCTCTGTACCAAGTGGCATCTTGATCCATCCAACCGTTTGACCATAATACACCAATGTTGCAGACAGACAGGACAACCGTCCCATAGCATAGAGCTAACCGTTACTTGTAACAGTCGCCCAAAAAACGGGTATGTCTGAAAACTGCAGGACACCACAGGACACCGGGCTACAAGAAATGCGGTACTCTGCAAGTTTATCACACTCAGTATCCACCTTTGCTTGCAGCACATTTGCCGCAATGCATCATGTCGCTTGGGTTTGTCAGCAACAGTCGATATTTGTAAATATTATACAAGCATTTTAGTTTTATTTCATATTTCATTGTCATTTTAGTTTAACTGTAATTTCCGGTAGTCCGTGATGTCCTGTAGTCTCCTGCAGTCTGTCCTGTGGTGACCTGTGGTTTTTCAGACCTACCGCCCCAAAACCGTCTAGATACAATACGACACACTATATTTACGGTTTACGTGTGCTCAAAAGCTGACGAATAGCCAGCTTAATCTGCCACACGAAACCAAACAAAAAAGAAGAGTAATGAAGAAACTAAAAACAAGACCGAGATGCTCAGAAGAAATCGTCCAGTCATAAAATCTGTGGAAGAAGAGTCAGTATTGAGGCCAGAAGGACTCTATGGTGAGAAAGATTTGTGAAAGAGGCAGGGATGGGCATGAGACGTCACTGGCCGAGACCGAGAGCCGAGACGTTAGCCTCCCGAGACCGAGATCAGACCGAGATGTTGGCCTCACCAGTCGAGACGAGATGTTTGAATTCGAGACGAGACCGAGACGAGACGTTTGCAGGTCTCGAGACGTGAAAGAGACGTTGAAATGCACGTTGTCATTAATGCAGTACTAAACTAGAATGTGGGCCAATGCCCAACCTGATGGTCGCCCTGCCGAACATAGGTGGCGCCCTCTGTTCAACGCCGCAAAGTTTAGCTGACGCCCACTATTAGAT
>Ga0209259_1000660_pt1 | contig 10836 bp, 8 predicted proteins | sample WorMetGr2BELIZE1_FD_187417 | JGI IMG/M metagenome (GOLD analysis project Ga0209259, IMG submission 187417) | Marine gutless worms symbiont microbial communities from Max Planck institute for Marine Microbiology, Germany - Inanidrilus... ...
AGAGAATGCAAAAATAACAACTAAAAATTTTTTACTTGTTTTGGTTTATATAGTGTAATATAAAGTAGTCAATTTTCAGAGTGCACAGCAAGTCGCAACAACACTACCTCTAAAACCTGATGAATAAAAAACAGTTTAGCTAGTTTTCAGTGAAATTCTGATGTGGTCCTGTCTTACGACGAATAAAGATGATGACGATAGCGGTGAAACTCTGTCCTACCTCGAAAATGTGGTCGCAGTGTATGTCAAATTACGATCTTCCGAGGCTTAAGCGTGTTTTTCCGCTCCTACCTCGTGCGCTCATACCTCGTTTCCAAGCTCCTACCTCGTTGAGACACGCTCCTACCTCACGGCGGCAAGCTCATACCTCGGGTGCATGCGCTCATACCTCGCTGTTCGAACGTTCCCACCCCGCTGTTTACTATGCATTAGTAAACAAACAAGCGAGGTAGGAGCGAAGTCTAATGACAAAACAGAGGTACGAGCGATTTGCTGCGGGATAAGACCTCGGTAAATATGTTCCGTTACGTTAGATGCCGTCAGTTCCCGCTTTAGGAGGATAGAATATATAAAAGTGTCAGCAAAAATAAATAATTACGATTGCAGATCATAATATCGATGCGGTTTGAAACCTGATAACAAGTTTCTGAGCGGTCGTACAAAAATGCGACGTGTCAGACGGCGGGACAGCACGGTCTTCGTCTTCGTCTTCGTCCAATAAAGGTGCCAACTGGGGTGATCGAGCAATATCGCACCGCGGTAGATGGGGCCTCCGGTAAAATGCGGATCTGCGGACCTGCAGATTTTCAAACGTGTAAAATGCGGATGGTTTTGCGGATTTTTTTTTGCGGACAGGATGGATAAAATGCGGATGCGGACGCAATACTATAAGTTGAAAGGTTACTGGACAACTCGCGGATACACCAACTCGCGGATTGCCAACTCGCGGACTGGACGACTCGCGGACTGGGCATCTCGCGGACTAGTCAACTCGCGGACTAGACAACTCGCGGGCTGGACAAGTCGCGGACTGGACAACTCGCGGATGCCACCGGCGACTTTGCGTGCTTAGTTTTCGTTTTTCTGGCCATTTATTGATGTTTTCCTGCGTGTGTACGTAAACATATATTACGCTAGTGATTCGGTTAGTTGCATTATGTCCACATAGCCTAATCATGAAATTAAAACAACAAATACTCCTGTTGGCGTCATCCGCGAGTTGTCCAGTCCGCGAGTTGACTAGTCCGCGAGTTGTCTAGACCGCGAGTTGACCAGTCCGTGAGATGTGCAGTCCGCGAGTTGGCAATCCGCGATTTGGCGTATCCGCGAGTTGTCCAGTTACTAGGTGAAAAAACGGGCATAGAGGCATTCGCCTGCGCTCGTCATTTCACTACGTCTACGAGTGACGAGTTGACTGTCATTTTTGACCTAGCGTTCGTCCCATTGAAGAGCTTCGCCATCGTCAGTGACTTCGCTATTGCACGCTTGCCGTAAGTACGCCATCCATGTTGAGCACTATTTCTGGGTGCTACCTGACCTGCGTGCAGATAAAAAAATTACGACTGGTGGCTTTGTTATGTGCTCGCTTGTGACGAGTTGACTGTGTGACGAGACGCTTGTGTGACGAGTTGACCGTGTGACGACATGACCATGTGACGAGTTGACTGGTAGCCTTTCCCGTCCGTACGGATGGAAATCAAGTGTAACTATTCGCTATTTTCGGTCCGTATGGACGGAAATTTACAGTTAAATTTCGCTATTTCTGTCCGTACGAACATTGATTCAGCAGATAGCGCCACATTATTGTCCAAAGTACTAGCACAAACCAATTAAACTAAACTGACCCTAATACTAACCCTAAACCCTAACCCTACTAAACCCTAATATTTGTGCGCACATTGATGACACCCCAGATTTTTTTTCTCTCCAAATTTATAAAAGGAATTTTCTGGGCGAGGAGCATAGGCTAGGTGCGGGTGGGGCAGATAATTGCACTACCTGCGAAAATCCGATGTTGGCTGATTTAGCTATACTTAGCATATACCAGCGACAATAAATTCATCATTCATCGGTTTAAAAGAGGGTTTTGTGGGTATGTATAGAAAAAGGGGTAGGTCTTTTGTGGGCGAAAACTTAAAGAAAGAAGCAAATTTTCGCGGATGGAAAATAGGGAATTATAACAGTTAATTTCCGTCCCCACGAACTGATATTAGCGTATATATGCGACATGCGTTTAAATTTGAAAATAGCGAAATTTGACACTTAATTTCCGTCCGTATGGACGGAAAATAACATTTACCATTTCGTTGAAATCCAAACATTACTGGCCTGACTAGTTTACTGGGCACCATAGGAAATGGATTGTACGAATCATCGAGACGGTCTTTACACTGACCTACCGTATTTCCTCGAATAGAAGCCCCCGTCCTCTATTAGTACAATTACGTCAGACCCCCGGCCTGTATTCGAGGCCCGGCCTGTATTCAAGGCCCGCTTGTATTAGTACATCCACATTACGACGAACTGATGGTAACATCGCAGAGACAATAAGCACGTTTGTTAAAAGGTCAATGATAGGTTCAGATCGGCAATCTGAAATAAGGAAGCCAAAATATTGATAGCTTTATATCGTGCCATGACGCACACTAATGACGCGCAGTGCAGACCTGTCAGACTCAATCAGTATGTAAACCACGACCTCCGGCTTATATTCGAGACCCGGCTTGTATTCAAGGCCCGGCTTCTATTCGAGGAAATTCGGTACGTACGCCTACTATTAAAATTACAGTCTAATTAATTTACAACAGTATTGCTACATTACTAACCTCACATAAACAGTTGCAAATGTTGACTTTTGTCGATATTATACGGCATGCCATTTTATCAAAGGCAGTGGCTACGGTTCCATCCAGATGGAACCGTAGCCCGGCTACGGTTGCTGTCCACTAACTCATTTAACAGATGGCGCCACATTATTGTCCAAACTACTAGCACAAACCAATTTAACTAAACTGACCCTAATACTAACCCTGCCTTACATATTGCGGATATTGCCACCTTAGCTAGTCGCAGAGAACAGTTGGCTCGCAACTTTTTCTACACAGTTACTAAACCATCGTCTTGTTTATCTTGCCTGCTGCCTGCTCCACGTGATCCTGCATTAATATCACGCCTCAGGTCAGCTCCAAAACTTCCTCGCCTTCCCTGCCGCACTAAAAAATATCAACCTTTTATATCTTACGCCCTTTCCCATTACCAGTCTGCATAACCTCATCCATGCAGTTTATCTAAATTTCCTATATTTGCCTTTATTTACTGCTTGACGTTCATGTGTTGATTTAGCAACTTGTTTGTATTTTGTATTGTATAGGCCTATGTTTATTATCATTGATTGCTATTTGGTTTTACACCACAAGTATGAAATAAACGTTACGTTACGTTTTTTAACCCTAACCCTACTAAACCGTAATATTTGTGTGCACATTGTTGACACCCAATATTTTTTCCAAATTTATGAAAGGAATTTTCTGCGCAAGGTGCGTTAGCAGGGTTTGTGGGTGGGGCAGATAATTGCACTACCGGCCAAAATGCAACGTTGGCTGATTTAGCTGTACTCAGCATATGCCAACGACAACAAAGTGATCATTTATCGGACCGGTTTAAGAGGGTTTTTTGTGGGGTATGTATAAGCAAAAAGGGCTAGATCTTTTGTGGGCAGAAAAGAAACTTCCCGACGTTTAATGTTACTTACTGCACGTCGGGTTCCTGACGTTATGTTCTTTCTTCCTGCACGTCGGGTTCCCTTTTATGTCATTTAACCTGATGCCAGCTTATTTTGCTATTGTGTGTATGTTAGCAAACAAGTGCTCAACAGTAGCTAAGATGGGCGACCGTTTGGCCACAATAGACATGGACCAAAAATTGGAGTGTTGTGCCCCCTTTTTTTTGGGGGGGAAGGGGGAGCTGAGTCCCTGTGTAACACAATGTGACCTGGGCCGAGGCCTACCTTCGTACAAAGTGGCATCTAGATCCATCCAGCCATTTGGCCACAACAGATATGGGCCGAAAATTGGGAAGGGCTGTGCCCCTTTCGGGAGGGGGAGCTGGGTCCCCATCTAAAACAATATGGCCAGGGCCGAGGCCTACCTCCGTGCCGAGTTTCATTTTGATCCATCCTACCGTTTGGCCACAGTACACCAACGCTACAGGAGGACAGACAGACAACAGTCTTATAGCATAGGGCGAACGGTTACAAATGGTCGCCCATTAAAACTGTAATGGAATGATCTTCGCTTTTGAACATTTTCAGAAGTTTAACTTATAGTAATATCACTGTCGCAGTTGCGGATATCCATAGTTGAGTGCCGTTGGGTGCAGCTATAAAAGTTGCAGGTGGCAATTACTAGCAAGGGCTATCATATCAAAATATATCCTATAGGCATGGGGGAATATAAAAACATCACTAAGTTTTGCCACCTCGGATGGTATCAAAAAGTGATTTTTTGGGGTCCGGTCCATGGACTATAAGCCAAGGCCAAGACCAAGGCCAGAGACATGCAAGACTGAGGCCAAGGCCGAGAATGCAAAAGTAAATTTTTCCAGTAAATGCCAAAGTTAATCCACTCTTTCAAGCTCAGCTGGTTCCAGGCTACGGCAGCATTGCAGCAATAACAACTGCAATAAAATAAGTAAGTAAGTAAGCCAGGCCTTTTATGACAACTACTTGGCAACTCAAATGTTGGAATTCCGTGCACATTCACAATAGATCGAAGTGCATATCATAAATTTAACAGCGGGTTTCGCGTCTTGGCAGTGTTACTGCACGGCATTGTAGTAGTCCGCGAAACTTTGCGGCGTTGAACAGAGGGAGCCACCTATATTCAGCAGGGCGGCCATCACGTTGGGCATTGGCCCACATTCTAGTTATAATTGACTTCTCTAAATACAGATATTATTCTCATAACAGACTACAACAGTATAGTGATTAGTGAGCTATTACTGTATCCATAACCAACACAAAACCTAGTCTTTTTGTATAAAACATGCATTGCCTAAACCGAGATTATATGTGTCATTGGCATCAGGAGACAAAGAAGTTTGATTTTTTGTCTTCTCTCACTTTTTCTTTTGTCATGGTAATAAACTTTTTGCTATATACCTCACCGTAAATTTAGTCTTACACATAATAGATATATTACCAGCCATAAGTTGGTGCTTACTATTACAGACTCGGAATCAGTCATTGCTGCCTATTGACGTAGATGTAGAGGATATACAGGCTCAGGCCAAGCACCTCTTTACTAGCCTCTCAATTTCTACTCATATAACACCATAAAATACACTAAATACTCACAAAACTTTATTACAACTTGCAGTTCATTGGTTTTGTGCTCGAAAATCATATATACTGGTAACTAGATGGGTTGGCCCTGCCTGTGTAGTCCGGTGACTAGACCACTTGGGCACCATATGCAGTACAGCATGTCGTGCGCAGTGTGAGGAAGTGATTATGTGAAAATAATTTTCTTACACAGATGATGATCAGGGAGATAATCCCGGGCAGGCAACAGAGGGTTCGACGGTGTCCTATATAAAATGTGACTGTTGCTGACATCTTGATTAGCAGCGTCAAGGTGCCAGCCATGCCGACGTGGCCGAAGTGATAGACTTGGCTGGGGCTGTTGACTGACGTTGAATAGCAGGCGTCAGCCTAGACAGACAGACAGACAGTAGGCCATGCCTAGAAGAGGCATGCTATAAATACCTGACAATACACTCTTCTTTCTTTTTTTCCTCGCCTAATCTCAGCAGCCGTAGATTGGGTGTCTACCATACTTCCACAGTATCCACACATGGTGTGGCCTTAGTGCGAATTTAAGATGCAGGTCTGTAACCTGCTGCACGCGGCTCGCTGTAAATGCAGGACGCAAAAATGTCGCCAAAAATCGCCATCTGGGCACCATCGCACAACTTTGTCGGGCTATATCTTCGCAACTAAGGCACGTATCGACAATCGGAAAAAAACTTGTTAAGTAGTGATATGTGCTCCACATGTCCCCACCATATGGTGAACTTCGGCCTACTAACGGCTGAGGTCCATCCGGTAGTTTGGGGCACCCCTGCAAATTTCAACGGGTTTCGCGTCTTGGCAGCGTTACTGCAGGGCATCTAGTAGTGGGCGTCAGCCAAACTTTGCGGCGTTGCACAGAGGGCGCCACCTGTGTTCGACAGGGCGACAGTCACGTTGGGCATTGGCCCACATTCTAGTTTTTAATATTTAGTTTTACTTTTTATTTTATGATGCTTTACGTTATGAACTGCTGGTCATTTGCTGAAAGCTGTTTTTGATTGATTGATTTATTTATTTTGCAGAGTCCTCGATGTTTGTTATACCAATGATGACTACCCATACCTATTCACCGGCGACGCAACATCGCTCCTGTCATTGCTGATGTCCAGCCTTCCTCATCTAACACATCTTGATATATCAGACACAAACCTTGCTGGCTGGATCAGAGAGCAACCCATGTCTCACTGCCCCACTTCTCACACCACTAACAGGTGTGTGTGTGTCAGCATTAAGTTAAGCTTTTGGATTTTTACTGTGACGCTGTTGGTAAATTTTCTCTTCTGACACTGTTGGTTGGGCATCAGGAAGAGCAACCTGTCTGTAAAAAATTGAGTGATGAGATGCTGACGTGGTTATCTGTCTAGAGCAAGGTGCAAATGATTTGCATATGGTCCAGGTGATGCCACTGCCACCCCATTATCTCTTGCTCCAGTAAAATTCTCTTTGTTAAAATCCAGATCGGTTTAATCTTTCTGGTAAGGACTTACCCAGGTTGTCGTGGAGAATGGGCCGTTAGACGGGTGTCTGTCTGTTTGTAAGTAGATATGAAAAAATGGAGAAACAAATCAGAAAACATTGCATTGTTTTGTTGCTGTTTATTGCTGTCATTTCTGTCTGTTATTTCTAAAAACTCTAGAAAAGATAAGTCCGGTGTGTGATTTTTGCTGGTTGAGAGAGTGATTCTGGCTTCCTTTGGTACTTTGTCGCTGTTGGTTGGGTGACAGGAAGGGCATCCAGCCCACAGGGAAACCCGTGCTGTTTATCCCTGAAGATTCTCTTGTACAACAAGTGGTGGAAGAAAACTGAGTCAAGCTGCTAACCCAGTCACTTGGACATTGTTGGTTGGGCAGCACAGAAGGGTATCCAGCCTGTAGAAACCACTCCAATCCCTAACAGTTCTTTTTTGTGGGACTGGTCTGACCTGGAATGCTACTGTTGAAAGATGACTGGCTAAAAAATTGAAAAGTGTTGTTACAACGTTGTGCACGATAGTTCTGACAGTTGTTAGGTGACAAAGGAGTAGATGTCTGAATTCCCTTATTGCTCTCTTAGTTATGTTCGTTGTACGTGAGCCGAACTGATGACTGATGAGTTGTATGTTCTCATTGGCAGCACTGACGCTGACGAGTACGGTGGAATCCCAGGCATTACTAATCGTCAACTGCAGTTTCTTGGCCTGCTCAACTGTGCGTACCGGGCGTGTGATCGGCCAAACCTTCCTGCAGTACAAGTGAGACTAAAATTACACCATCTGGCAGTTCTAACAGACAGACACGAGAATAGTTTAATATATCAGTGTCATATTTAGTAGCTAGGTAACAGTGTTGAGAAGAACCATTAGCATCTTCGTAATCAGTGCGCTCAACAAGGGCGTGTGCCAGTAAAACTTCGCAGCAACAGTGTCCTACAGTTTCTAACTTAGTGCTGCTGGCTAACACAGGTTGAACTGTATAATGGCGGAGAGATGGTTGTTTTTTTGTAACTAATACTAGTATTTCATATTGAAGCATGGGTGACGCTACCAGACAGTGCAGTATTTTATTATCACTGTTAAATAATTTTGTAAAGACAATTAACTGTATTACACAGTTGAATGTACAATTATACATACATGCACTTTTGCAGTAATGCTCTGGCATCAACAACAAGAAGGCCAGCATCCGCTGACAGGACAGCGCGCCGCCAATTTCAGGCTACTGGCCAACCAGTGAGCCGAATGCAGGCGACCACGATATCCCATTAACCGGTTCAAATTCTGGCAATCTGACAGCATTTAGGGCAATTTTTAGCCATATTTTCACTGTGCATGCACAGGAACGGCCATTTATAAACTTCCGGTTAAAGTTCTGACATCATCATTCGATTCCTTGATCCCGATTTCCTTATAGGGCACGATATTTCCACGATATGATGACGTTTTCTGCTGATTTTTGCATTGGATAAGCTGAATGTCCGCCATATTTCTACTTCCGCTCAAGACCTAGAAAGTGTCACGTGATGCGCACCTCGCGATGACTGTTTCCACCAAGTTTGAAGTTGATACGACCATCCGTTGCCTAGTTATAGCTTTATTGCTGCTGATACGTTACGTGACCTTGTGACCTTGACCTTTGACCTTTTGACTTTGGTCAGTGGTCATACATGGCGGGTCACGTGATCAACCCCTCCACCAAGTTTGAAGATCCTACGGCTATCCGTTCTTGAGTTATGAGTTCTGACATCTCCCATAGGATACCATTGACAGGAGAGGGCAGGTCACTTGGAGGCAAGATTTCAGGGGAAGGGGTCGTCCCCCTGCCAATATATTGATACCACTCGAAAGGCAATTGAATGCGCTATAACTTTGCCGCTGACAGTTTTTATATAATGAAACTTTGCAGCAGACTTTTCGTCCTTTATTGTTGAAGTCGTCCAAAAGACGACAAATCTAGGCATTTTCATCCCCATTTTGAGGAAGTTAGGGGCGGCGTAGAACCTCGGTGGATGGCTCGTTGGAAAGCCCGTGCCGAGTTCTTGTTAAGTGTAATTGACCTTCTTTTTCTATCTCTTACCGTTGAGGCGCTACAAGGCAAAATGTGTCAAAACTCGCAGACTTCAGGAGTGGGTAGGTCACTTGGAGCCAAAATTTCAGGGGGAAGGGGTCATCCGGCCCTGGGAATATTTTTTGGTTTCTACAAAACTAGACACATTTTGCTATCCGACAGTGCAAACTGCACCGTGCTACGTGCCGTCGTTTTGACAATACCGGCGTGTGACGGACGGACGGTCAGACAGACGGACGGAATTGCCGTAGCTAGTGCAGCGCTTGCAATGCGAACATTGCGGCGCGCTGTAATCATTAAAAATGTTTGAAGCCATTATTCCGTATAATGTCATGGTTATGCACTGTAGCCAGCAATCATATTTCACAACCATATTTCATGGATCTGGCATCAGGTGGCTGGCATGAAGGATCAATGTCCCTTCTGTGAGTACTCCCATGGTGGAAGAAGAAAGGATGAGGCCAGGCTGGAATTTGGGGTCTGTGTTTTATGTTCCCTTCAATTGTATGACACTGTGACAGGAAGGACATCTTACCTGTTCTCTTCCAGAATTTAGACACTCATTTAACAGCCTCTTTTTCAGCACAGCCTGGGTAAGCTGGTGGCAGAAAGATTAAACCAATCTGGATTTTAATGAAGCAAGATATGACGGTATGGCAGTGGCATCAGCTGGGCCATATGCAAGTCATTTGCACATCGCTGCAGAGAGATAACCATGCCAGCAACTCATGAGTCATTTTTTACAGGCTGGAGTGGATGCTATTCTTGTTGCCCAGCCAACAGTGTCAAAACACTGATGGCAACTAACTTCTTCAACATGAAAGAAATATTAATACACAGTGAACCATAAAAAAACGTGTTTGTAGAATTTCTTCACGATTAAAATGATATAACAACTATAAAAATCGGTTAAGATTAGTCAAAGTTATAGTCAAAAATAAAATGTCACGTTTTTTTATGGTTCAGTGTGTAGTTAAAGGGCAATTCAACCTTAAAAAATACATCACCTAAAATAAACATTTATGATAAATGAATTTGTGTATCAGTCACTAAACTGACGATGCAGATAAGATATAGAAGAATTTTGACAATAAAGTTGCTGATTTCTCGCAATGTTTTCCTCCATGGAGGCTGAAGTAGTAAGCTTAGTAGTCTGTTTTTATATCTATGTTTATTTGTTGATGTTGACATGGTTAACATAAACCGTTGTTCATATGTTCTTTCGTGCGTAAAAAACGTGCGTTGTTTCCACTGTCTGGCAGGAAATTCCGCAATCATTCGATCCACATCTCCAACCCTTTTCTATACGTAATGTTTTTTATTAACAGTCGATCTTCAACAGTCAATGGTGCAATTATTTACGCACTGGTGATGTCATTTGTGACGATGTCGTACTGTTGACGTGCGTAAAACTAGTAAAAATATCGTTAAAACGGTTAACTCTGCTGCGCATAACCCGTTGAGGAAAATGCGCATAACCACGTAAACTCTGAGCCATGTTTGACCTGTTTGTTACGTTTGGTTACGTTTGTTTACCGAGGAAGACACCCACCATAGATAAAGCAATAAAATAGGCGATAATTTGGCTATCAAATTAAGTAAGCAAACTGTTTCAGAAATCGTATGATTTCTTAAAAACCGTATAAAATTGGTTGACAGTAAGGTGATATTTGTTAATTATTACACAAAGCAAATAACGTGACTACCACTTTATGTTAATGTTTAGTTCCCCTTTAATTCCAGATTTCAGAATATCCTTTGGAACAAGTAGAGAAGAAAAACTGAGGGGACAGCGAAATGATGGTCACGTGGAAAACAGCCGTTCAAGTGAATGTAGATAGGTATTCAACAGTTTCGGTAGACAGTGAGTCATTCTCGTTAATGATAGTTAAGTCGGTGTCGATACGCAGGTGACTGGAGATGCGAATGAACAGCAGGTTCTGT
>Ga0209259_1000663_pt1 | contig 10822 bp, 8 predicted proteins | sample WorMetGr2BELIZE1_FD_187417 | JGI IMG/M metagenome (GOLD analysis project Ga0209259, IMG submission 187417) | Marine gutless worms symbiont microbial communities from Max Planck institute for Marine Microbiology, Germany - Inanidrilus... ...
TGTTCAATTATTATTCGTCAAACAGACATTCATACAAAACAGATGGATACTGCAAATGAAATATGTAAGTAAGTAAGCTATAAGACGTATAAATTTTACTCAGAAATTTTAATCAACATTGACGATGTGGAATATGGGGGATGGTGGAGGTGGGTGCTGGTTAGTCCGGATGGTGTGGCGCCCAGCCGGATGGTCAGTGTGTCTGCCTCTGTTAATCTGCCCTTGCACCACAAAGTCCAGAAGTTCTTTTCTGGCACCGGCTCCCCTGGGTGGTCCCGGAAAAAAGAGCCATAAAACGGTTGTGGTGTGATGGTGGTGGTAACGATGTTGGATAGGACGTTACAGAGACGTTGTGGGTAACACCGTTGAGGAGAACTCAGATACTCCATATGAAGTGAATTATAAGACAGATTTTGCTCAAACAAAAACTTTAATCAGTGAAATTATTAATCAGTCAAAATGTTTAGTTATTAGTTCATTAATTATTAAAAACTGCAAGAAGCTCCGAATAATAATGTTATTAGTAAAGTAATAATGATAGATGTTTGAGATTGGTGACACCGGCCTTGGTTGATATGTTGTTGATGTTTGGGTTCCGTAGGGATGTGACCTAGAACGTATTTGACCTTGACCTTGACCATGACCTTCATTCATCCCCATCCATGATACATGAGGCAAGCATATCATTGCATCCTGTCCTTTCCTAAGGAATGGCATTTAAGGATTGAACAAGTGGTCAAAGAATTTTGATGAAAGGCTGCATCGCCGGGGCGGATTTTTCATTCGGAAAATTTAATGTGACACTCGACTGCTTCTGTGGCTAGACATTCAGAACGCTGTTCAATAGTATGTGGGGAAATCCCGACGTCAGAGCCACTGAGAACGGTGCTTAGTAGAGTGCAGGAAAATCCCGACGTCACTCATACCTCTCAAGTGCCCCTTCCTATGGGGGATCTGGAGCCCCATATCTAATATGTGGTTCCTTTGGCCCACCTCTCAAATCACATCTCAAATGGTATCTCGATTGGTTTAGTTGTTTTGGCAGCACTCACACTCATTTTCTGCAGACAGACAGACCGACCAATGACAATGCCCATTGTTGCTGTGTCATTTCTGTGATTTTTGCACTGTTATACAAATGTCGAGTCTTACTTACTTTTAGGACTCAGAGAATGGGTTAATAGGGTGAATGTTGGGAGGAAGCTGCGGCTGCCGAGTTCGGAAAATAACTGAGCTATCATCATTTCCTAGTTAAAGAAGAAAGTGGCTTGGCCTGATTTTGCACAACAATGCAACAACAACCGTTTTACGGCCCTTTGTCTGGGACTACCTGGGTGAGCCGGTACCAGAAGAAACACCCACCCACCATCCTGATCATCATCCAGTGGTTATCTTTATCAGCTTCTTCCATCTACCACGATCCATGGCATCCTCCTTGTTCAAATTACGTGCTTGGCAATATTTTTGCACAACCTCTGTCCATGTCCTCTTTGGTCTACGTCTTGGTCTGGAGCTCTCGACGTCATATTCCATACATTTCTTCACCCAATCAGTGTCTTTTTTTCGCAGCACATGCCCATACCATCGCAGCCTGTTTTGCTGTAGTATCAATATTATATCATCTATTCCTAGTCTTTCTCTCAACTCCTTATTTGGAACTCTGTTTTTTACCTTAACTTTAGACATATGACCATTCTCATCTCTGCTCACTGAAGTGCCACCTCATTTTCTTTCCTGACAGGCCAGGTCTCACTTCCGTGTAGCACACTACTTCGCACACAGCTGCTATACAGCCTCCCTCTCCTAATTAACGATATATCCCTATTGGTAAGCAATGGTACCAACTGCCTGAATTTATTCCATTCAATTCGGATTCTGATTGACCAGCGTTCTGAATGTCGGTCTGATTTTAATGCAGCCTAAACTGCTGTGGCTGTGATGTCATTATTTGAGGTTCCCTACAGTAGACATCAACTGAGCTATGGTAATTGTCTGGAGGATAAGAGGGAAATTATCAGAACTGTTTTTGTGTTGTGTTGTGTATGACAGTTGTGCAGAATGATATGCACACACATATGAGCAGTTCTTACAATTGGCTGCTGGTTTAGTTTTAGGTTTATTTTTTGTGTGTTTGTTGAGGTTTAGCATTTTATGTGTTTTTTTTCTGTTTTAGCTTAGACTATTCTGTTCTTGTGTTGTTTGCTTTTTTGTGCTAGGTTTAGTTTCTTTGGTACTCTGCGAAGAGATTAGCCGGGAAGAACGTCTCTGAAATGACCTATTTTATGACGAGTGCACAGTGGGACGTAAAAGCTTAACTCAGTCAATCACTTGTTATTTGAGCTACATCACAGGACGTCGGCATTGGGGCACATATGGTTTGCATTGGGCTGAGATGTTTTTTCATTGTGTCTGTTGTCCTTCAGTGCTTTGACGCTGTTGGTTTGGCAGCAGGAAGGGCACCCGGCCTGTAAAAAATATGGGGAGGATGGTGGAGGTGGGCGCTGGTTAGTCCGAATAGAGTGGCGCCTAGCCGGATGGTCGGTGTGTCTGCCTCTGTTAATCTTCCCTTGCACCATGAAGTCCAGAAGTTCTCTTCTGGCACCGGCTCACCCGGGTGGTCCCGGAAAAAGGGCTGTAAAACGGTTGTGATGTGGTGGTGGTGGTGTGTTGTGCAAACAGGCGGAGCTGTCCGTGTCACGTGACAGTCTGCCGGCGTCGTCCAATCAATCTGTAGTCAGTGACGCTCAGTCCTCGGCATCTGCTGTTGCTGCATCAGATAAAGACTCAGCAACAAGTCAGGTTCGTTGACTGCTGTCATTGCTTCATTGCTTCAAGTCAGTGGAGGAAAGACTGGAATTTGGCCTCGGTGTCCAACTTCCACTTAGTGGCTGACCCCACAATCCAACAACCAGGTTTTGACCTACCTCGAAGACAGTGGTCTCTCCTGAATCGCTTCCACACTATGCAGGTCATTGCGGTGCCTGCCGGAATACAAATACAAATACAAATAAAAATTTATGTAGCGCCAAATTCGTTGATAAAACGAGACAGAGGCGCTGGGTGGTGAGATGGTGACAAGCCAACTCTGACGTGTGTGCCTGTGGAGAGCCTCAAACGATGTCTCACATCGTAGATTCCTGTCAAAGCTGGCTGGTGGCTTGTCCAAGCTGCACTCTGCAGATGATGATGCTGCTGCGTGGCTGTCAGTGGCTGACCAACTATGGCGGCCCGTGGAGGATACACACGACAGCGCCAACATTGCTTCATTTATATTATGTGCTGCTATCTACGTCAGTTGACCCACATTCACCTGAAAAGACTGTTAAAACGGTGTATGTTTGCACATACGTGCTACAAGTGTGACATTATGCATGTTGTGTCATGTGCAGAAAACGGACAGACACCCGTATAATGGCCTCTTTTCCAGGAAAACCTGGGTAAGCCAGCAACAGAAAGCTTTAACCATTCTGGATTTTACTGGAGCAAGAGATGATGAGCTGGCACCTGGACCATATGCAAATCATTTGCACTTCGCTCTAGACACATAACCACGCCAGCCATGAGCCATCATTGCCTTTGTCATGTGACAAAGCTTGATGTTTTATGGACAGAGATTGTGCAGGTAACACTGTTGAGGAGAACTCTAGCATCTTCTCCCTAATTTATATGTGCTAGTTTCCATCAGCAGGGATATGTGGGCAGTAAAACTTTGTTCCAACAAAATTCTCCAGTTTTTTAACTCCGGGTGCAGGCTAACGGAAAACGGTGGTGGTGGTGGTATGGTGGTGGTGGAATAGTGGAATAGCAGCAGCAGCAGTTATGCTCGCTATTACTGTTATGTTAGATGATGATGTGGATGATGATAATGATGATGATGATGCTGGTGTATACGTGGTCAGCCTGAATTGAGTGAAGACATCGTAACTGAGAGCGGCGTCTCCTACTCGGTGACTGACAAAGGTCAGATGCTCATCGCCGACAACGCGGACGTCACAGACGAGGATGATGTGACTGTGCCAGTCGGTCGAGGTACGGAGGCTGCTGACGGCGACCTCATCACACCCGCCGACGTGCCGTCCATCCTCATCCCGGCTGACATCGTCATCGACGTCAAGAAGAAGTGAGTCTGTCTTCTCTAACAGTTCATTGGGTGTTGTCATAAGCGTCTGCCCTGTGTGGTCCCTGGGACCTATAGAATAAAATCTGCTCCGTTTTCAGGCCGGAGGTCGTAGGAGGTCACTAGAGATGAGTATTGGGTCAGTAAAATGAAGGTTGGCCTGCGTACTTCGTCTCAGGCCAGGCAGTTTGTAAAGGCCCTGACACACGACCCGTCACAACGGGCCGTCATACCATGACCGGCCGTCATGACGAGCCTTGTGTTTTGGCAGCCGTCTTGATGGCCGTCACGACGACCGTCAAGAGACTGCCGTCAGTGCCAAGAATATTGCTCATTACGTCCTTTAAAATGTGGCAGCTGTAAATATGTTTTGAGTTTGTTGTTGTTGTTGTTCCTTCGGGCAGGGGTCCAGGTTACTCTAGACCCATACGCTGAGGCCTTCTTGTGACAGGCTCATTGCACTAACCCAGGAGGAGAGGAGTCTGGTTGATGATGTGTGCAAGTGTGTGCATGACTGGAGGGTAAGGAAGGGCTGAGTAGGCGTGAGCAGCTTGTCAGGTACTTATAACATGCCACTTCTAGGCGTGGCCTACTGTCTGGCTTAGGCCCGATTGACTGACGTCTGTTATTCAACGTCCGTCAATGATCCCAGCCACATCTATCAACTTCGGCCAACGTCAGCATGGCTAGCACCCTGATGCTGCTAGCCAAGATGCCAGCAACAGTCACATTTTATAGAGGACACTGTCGAACCCTCTGTTGCCTGCCCAGGATTATCTCCCTGATCATCATGTGCATAGGAATTATTTTCAGATAATTACTTATTCGTAGGCGGATGTGCCTTACCGGGCCGCGGCTCGGATTGAACTCCGGACCGCGGCCACTGCGCGCGTCACGCTCTACTGCACACAGCATCCAAGTGATCAGACTACTGGACTAAACGGGCAGGCATATGTTTTGAGTTTATAAACGAACGAAAAAAATCCGAGCTGTTAAGTCAAAGTAGTTAGCACAAAAGAACATTAACTACAAGTACCTAACAAGTCGAAATGTTTTTCAATTTCAACTTTTGCAGCTTTTTTCTTGTGCATGTTTCTCTAATCTTCGCTTCTACAGTCCCATAATCATTCATAATGCTGGTATGCTGGTATAAACTGATTAGTGTGGATACATGTTCTTGTCTGCATGACAGCGTAATATGTATTTGCTAAAAATTAGCTTTTCGCAAATAACTCCGGCAAACCTTAACGAATTCGGATAAAATTTCACAGGCTGTAGGCTGAACTCAAATCTCACGTGTTAAAGTTTTTGCACCCTGGGCCAAAGGGGTGCAGAATGGTGGCAAAAAGTATGTGTTTTTTGTAACAGGTACAATGAACTAGTTTTTTTGTCATAGGATTGATAGATTGGCATGAAATTTGGGCGGAAAGTCGTTAATCGGTGTGCTCTATTGAACCTTAATAAAAGAATTCTGAAAATTGTCCCTTGAGGGGGTGATTTTGCCCCAAAACCGCCATTTTCGGGTTGTTTTGACGAATCTCCGTATGACAGGCCTACAGGTCAGGGGTTACGTTTTTTGACTTAGCTAAGCCTTCATCTGTTATTAGAGGAAGGGCAACGGTGTTGCCACCTGCAATCGACTTTCTTGTGTAACTTACCGTTTCATCTGTAGAAGCCCCTAAAGTTACTCAAATTGCGATAAGTGAACGTTCACAAGCGCTCTCCGGTGACACAGCTACAAGTTACAGCATGTGTTTTTGGCTCGACTTGTGTATCACATCTTATAGTGGAAGGTCTAATTGTGTGCCGTTTTGTGTAAAGTTTTTTTTGTACGAGTTACCATTTTGCCGCTGCAAGTCTTTGAAGTTACCCACCCCATATTTTCAAAGAGCTGGTGAACAAGATTGTTGGACATATCGAATGCGCATGCACAGTAACTTGACCGTTGCCTGCTAAGGCATGGATTTTTTGGCTACTCTAAGCAATTGCAATCTGCCTTCAGTGCTTTTATGCTGTTGGTTGGGCGGCAGGAAGGGTATCCAGCCTGTAAAAACTGAGTGAAACGAGGTGCAGATGATTTGCGTATGGTCCAGCTGATGCCACTGCCACCCCATCATCTCTCGCTCCAGTAAAATCCAGAATGGGTTATCTTTCTGGAGCTGGCTTACCCAGGTTGTCGTGGAAAAAAGGCCGTTAAACAGATGTAGTAGTAGTAGTCTAAGCAATTACAACGGCATGACAGCGTACATCTGTCGTCGGTTTATACCGACTGCAGCTTTTGTAGTGTTTGTAATATATTCATATCATGAGCTGGTGATGACGATGCTGTTTCTGTCAGAGTTCGATGGAACTTTCTCAACCACGTCGAGCACTGGAACCAAGACGCGCTGCAGCGCGCTCAGCTGATCATGAATAACAACGTCAGTCGTGTTTCTCTTCTTGATGTCCTCCTCTTACAAAACGCCATCAACGTGCGCTGTGCCTGTAACAGTTACCAAGATGCACTGGGTTTAGTACGCAGTCTGGCTGGGTTTCCGCCATGATCGTTAGTGTGTATGCTTTGAGATAATTTCTCAAGCAGGCAAGTTCCATTTAGTCCTTTGATACTGTTGGCTGGAGGACAGAAGGACACTGTTTCAGTTGGCAGTTATCCCTAACGGTTCTGTTTTGGAATGGGCGAAGGAAGAAAATCAACCGTGTATCTGGTGTGCCTGGAAATGGCCGTGATGAGGAGGGTGTATGTGAGGCCGGGAAGCATGTTCGACACGTCCTTTATAATCTGTGATCATTACCGTCTCCAAGCTATGACTTGTTTACGACCAGTGGCATACTGGTAATGGCGTTGGGTTTATTAACCAGCACGGTATGTAACCAGCCACACAGGCCAACTCAGCCTCCTACCCTCATCAGGATGGGACATGAGTACTGGCCAGTGTGGTGATGCTCTGCGGCCAGGATGGCTCATTCCGGATGCACGTGTGGTTGACAGGTAAAACTGTGTCATCGCTCGTTAACATATGTCATACCTGGGCGCCTTAGAGATGAGTCACAGTCGGCATTAAATGCTATACAAATGTTCTATTTCTGTGGCCGCCCATAGTAATGGGCAGGCCATTATATTTTGCAGCTGTGGTTTCTATTCTTCTTTCTTTCTTTCTTCTTCTTTTTTCCTCGCCTATTCTCAGCGGTCGGAGATTGGATGTCTACCATACTTCCACACATGATGTGGCCTTAGTGCAAATTTAGAATGCATGTCTGAAATGTGCTGCATGCGGCTCGCTGGAATACAGGATGCAAACATTATGCAAAAAATCGCCATCTGGGCACCATCCCACGTCTTTGTCCTGCTATATCTTCGCAACTAAGCATGTATCGACAATCGGAAAAAAACTTGTTAAGCAGCAATATCTCCTCCACATGTCCTTCACAATATGGTGAACTTCGGCCCACTAACGGCTGAGATCTGTTGGGGAGTTTGGGGCACCCTTACAAATTTCGACGGGTTTTGCGTCTTGGCTTTGTTACTGCACCGACGTCGTTGAACGGAGGTCAACCAAACTTTGCACAATGTTTCGCCATCTCCTGGACTGGTATACTATATATACATTTTTGGGCGTTCTTGCCCCTAACGGAATTTTGCCAGCTGCAAAATACACTTTGCGTCCAAGTGTTGCATTTCCTGTATTGGCAGTATTGCTGCATGGCATTCGAGCAGTGGGCATCAGCCAAAGTTTGTGGCGTGTGACAAGGAATGGAATTGCAGAACTTTCGCAGAGGGCGCCACCTATATTTGGCAGGGCGGCCATCACATTTGGCATTGGCCCTCGTTCTAACACTTTAGTGGTACAGCTAGAGTAGTAGGTAAGTAAGTAAGTAAGTATAACGTAGATTTATATAGCGCATCGTCGTAAAACCTCTAATGTGCAGTCGGTCTGTTGTGTGTTTGTCTGCCTGTGTGTGTGTCTCAACAATAACTTTGAAACTTGACACGTTGACCTCGATATTTGGCGTGCTGGTTCAGTCTGACACTGTCCGGGTCAAGTTCAGAGGTAAAAGTCATAATTTAAAATTCAAGGTCACAGGAGTTAGTTAGTTGGAGTTTAACGTCCCCTTTCAGCACAAATATGGCTATATCAGAGACGAAAGGTCACAGGAGGAAAAATGTTCGTTTTTGACTATGGATGCATGTTACAACTTTAGTTTTCACTAGGACCAAAGTCTCAGAATTTAGTGTACGGTAAGATAAAAAAACTGGTCTAAGGCCTAATTGATGCAAAATGTAAAGTGACGTCCAACTTCGGTCTTAGTCCAAGACCAAACTGACCACTAAGACCACAGTTTGAGACTGAAGTTTGGTCTTAGACCAAGTTTAATCTCAGCAATCCTGTCTTAGACAAACGATCGTGCTACAGTTAGGTAGGCAGTTAAAGGTATAACTAAACACTTCAGAGTTAAGACTTTAGTATTTACGTTTTAATTAAAACCACGTAAACAAATACGAGTGATTGTGTTCAGATTGGTGAGTTGAAGAGTGAGCTTGACCTGCGACTGCATCTTCACGAGCCACGCGCCCGCCGAGCCGAGCTTGATGTCCACAACGTTCGAGCAAGTAAGTAAATGGAATGAATGCAGTATAGTGCTCAGTTATGATGGACAGTTAGGCCAGAAAATAGTCCAGACTGATTGCATTGTACACCGTGTCTCAAAAAAACGTCCCACCTTTGGCTTGCTATAACTTTGACACACGTGAATGGATTTTGATATCTTTTGGCACAAATGTTACCAATAAAGTAAGCAATCAAAAGACACTTCACTATGCCACACCAAATGACTTGTGCTTCTGCATTACCTGGTAAAATGGAAAAATGCAAAAATTGCATTTGCCTTCAAATGCTGTATTAGTGCATTGCTTGAATTCAACCAGCTGCTTGATTTCTTCCATTTTTGACTCACGACTCATACTTATGCTGCTTTATGACTCCCTAAGTCTTGCAATTAATGCACTCAGCTACAGGGACTGTTGGGGGCATGGTTAAGGAGAAAGGAAGTCGATAGCGCTGCAGCAGTTGGACTGTGTCACATACACAATGCACCAGTGCGCTGACTTCTGGGTTTTCTATTTCGTAAGGTAATGCAGAAGCACTAGACAGGTGAGGTGGGAAAACAAAGCATCGTATGATTCTTTACTTTCCCAGTAACATTTCTGCCAAAAATTATTGTAATCAGATCGTGTATGTCAATATTATAGCAAGTCGAAGGTGGGACGTTTTTTTGAGAAACGGTGTCATTCTGGCCTGGGTGGAGCTTGATGACCACGTTTACATTATGCCAAGTATTTGTACTGATTGCATCAAATGTTATAGAGTGATTGAGGGTGGAGTCAAATGGTAGACGGGAAGACGTCGTGGTATAGTGTCACTCAAGGTTATTGTGATACTGGCGCCATTCAGTAAACCACATATGATTGATTTGCTGTTTGTGTCACATGTGTTTCATTGTAACTACACCGTGTCCCAGATGAAGTCAAGCAAAAATTCAACTCTTTTTATGATCTCCCTATGTAATATGGCAGACTATTATATTTTTGCCCTGTGGTTTCTATCTTTCATTCTTCTTTTTTTTCCTCGCTTAATCTCAGCGGTAGGAGGTTGGATGTCTACCATACTTCCACACATGGTGTGGCCTTGGTGCAAATTTAGAATGCATGTCTGAAATGTGCTACACACAGCTCCCTGAAAATGCAGGATGCAAAAAATCGCCATTTTAGCACCATCGCACAACTTTGTCGGGCTGTATCTTCGCAGCTGAGGCATATATTGACAATCGGAAAAAAACTTGTTAAACACCGATACCTCCTCCACATGTCCTCATAATATGGTGAACTTGGCGTACTAACAGCTGAGATCTGTTGGCGAGTTTGGGGCACCCCTGCAAATTTCAATGGCTTTCGTGTCTTGGCATCGTTACTGCACGGCACTCTAGTTGTGGGCGTCAGCCAAACTTTGCAGCGTTGAACAGCGGGCGCCACCTATATTTGGCAGGGTGACCATCACGTTGGGCATTGGCCCACATTCTAGTTAAATATAATATAGCGGAGGAGAAACATGTCATTTTAGCTTCACTAATTACTATTTATTTAACGTGAACTCTACAACCTAGTTGCTGAGATATGGAAGATTAAAAACTCAGTTTGAGAGTGAACTTGCCTTACAGCAACTTGGTTGACCTTTGTACTGGCAGCAATTGATTAAGTGAGAAATGAGACCGTCGCCTGTGATAAAATTCCTTTCACTGTAACATTTATCTTGCTTTAAAATTTTAATAAAATCATGTTCTTTGTGAAAAGCATCATATCAACAAGAACGTAAACACTGCTTCACTGTTTGCACAACTCACAGTGACATCAATTTAGCTAATCTATGGTGGTCCAGGTCACAAGGTCTTCACCTACAGCATGAAGCCCCGGATGAAAGATATGGAATCGATGCCTGTTAGGATCTTTAAATTTTCACTTTTTCGTTATATCTTCAACATCAGAGTTGGATTCTTCTTTCTTTCTCAGGTTGGGAGTTGCTGGAGCGCCCGGTAGCTCACGGGTGTAGAAAAATCACTGCCCAGCAACTGCAGTAGTAGTGAGGGGGAACACACTCATTGTACAGGGACACCAGCAGTTCTTGAGGAAAAATTAGCATGTGAACTAACACT